>Ga0065711_1002962_pt1 | contig 30608 bp, 18 predicted proteins | sample Hoacrofraction12_FD_59098 | JGI IMG/M metagenome (GOLD analysis project Ga0065711, IMG submission 59098) | Hoatzin crop microbial communities from Cojedes, Venezuela - Epithelial fraction 12 v2 (version 2) | ecosystem: Host-associated > Birds > Digestive system > Esophagus > Crop | place... | reverse complement strand
CAGATATTTATAAGCATTTATAAGGTCCCCTCGCAGCCTTCTCTTCTTCAGGCTGAACAAGCCCAGCTCCCTCAGCCTCTCCTTGTAGGAGAGATGCTCCAGTCCCCTCATCATCCTCATAGCCTTCTGCCGGGCTCTCTCCAGTAGTTTTGGGGTTTTCTTCTGTATTTCAGCTGCAGCTTTGATGCACGGCACCTTCCTTGTGTCTCCTGAATTGGACAGAAAGAGGCAACTTTGTGCTTTTTTATCCTTCTTCCCCAGCTGATGGCATCAGATAAGATAGACTGCCTTGGACTGTGTTATAGGTCACATCACACTTCAGCCGCACATTAAGGCCATCTAGTTTGTGCCAAGGAGCTTCAGCTGGTATCTTCTTCTGTAAGTGATTAGATAAAGAAGTTACTGGGAAATTACCCAGGGAAGGGGGGGCAGCCAGCGCAAGGAAACTGAAAGGATTTGGCGTGTTAGAACACATCAGATTGCATATTTCGTTTGATTGGACGCCGATATATCCTTGTAAATTTAAATTGTGTGTTAACTTTGTCAGAGGAGAGGCAAGAATTTACCTTAGAAGTTAATTAATTTGAAATAGCTATTAATTAACATTATACCTAACTTTGCCTATCACCACACTTGACTTGAATTTGCATACAACTGTTGCATATCAAATACTGCTAAGGGTATCTCGAGCTTCGGTGTGCTGTAAAAATGCCACGTTTTGCAGCTGTGTGGCAGCTCTGCCAGGCTGAACCTCCTCCTCATCCCCTCCCGCGCGGCGACGCTGCCCGTCCAGCCAGTGCTCTTCCTGCTGGGGCCCCACAGCTGGGATCCAGAGCTGGCGAAGCACAGCCCTGCGCTAGGCAGCTATCTGGGTTCCCAGGTATTTCGCCCTGATGGGGAAGAATAAAAATGACCCTTTTTAATTTGAGGTAGTGAATGTGCTGCTTGTTTCTCTCCCTTGTAAAGTACCTACGTTGTATTAATGTGACTGTGAAGATAATCATGTTTTTTGATGAAAGCATAAGACTAAAATGATGTTTCCAAATGAAGGTTGTTTTGATTTATTCCCAGTATGCAGCACGCATAATTTTGCTTCTCTAACTCTTTGAAGCAAGCTTGAATTTTATGGCTTTGGCGGTTGCTACTACTGTGCTGTGCCGTACCTGTGAGCTATTTAATGTGCAACATTGAGGAGTAAATTAATGCAGAGCCACAAAGAGAGCGCTTCGATTTGCTAATTGCTTGTAGAGCGGAGGGTATTGTTGTGTAGAGAAAGACTGTTCATTAGAGATTGAGTAGCTAATTTTTTCCTGCAAGTGAGTCTCACATTTGAGCTGCTTGCCTGTCGGTCAGGGCGGTCGGCTCACGTTCAGCCCCAGAGAAGACTGTGGGGCTGTTGGTGTGATTGGTGTTAACACTTGCCTTGTAACCACCAGATTGCTTTAGTTTCATTCATTAAACCCCCCCTGACCAGCCTTCTCCAGCATTGGCAGTGAAGGCTGACTTTTGGAAGGTACGGAAGATGAATTATTGATGCAGGGAAGCAAGCTAAACAGTTCAGAAATGTCTCCTTAGGAGCCGAATCAGTTCCTCTCCTTGGAAACCGTTCCTGCTCCTCCTTCAGCCCTGCGCTGCAGTATCCCGGCGAGGCCGGAGCACAGGTTATCTTTCCTTTCCTGCCGCTCTCTTTTGAGGATGACAGTAGCCTTGACAGTAGATTAGACTGTGTGTCATGTAAGATGAATGTTTTGAATTGACAAACCCTCTTTTTGGAGGCTTAAAGTAATTGACTGAATACTTGAGAGGATTTGGGTTTTTTTTTTCCTGCTTATGCTACTTATTTCATTTTCTTTTACCTGGTTGTGCTGCCTTCAGTGGGTAAATTAGACTTTACATGTATTTGTGTATCTGATTCTTAAACTCAATATCTGTTTGCTTATCAGATTTCTTAATACTTGAACTCAGTGATCCATGGGAATTTAATATGTGTATTAAGTAGTGAGAATTTCCTTGGAGCTTGGAGTTAACTTTTATGCATAGGCTGAAAATTCAACGTGCAGGTCTTTCCTACTGAGAGATTCCTGAGATACCGGGTGAATGTGATCAGTGGAAAAGCCTGTAAACCAGAGCTGAGCTACGTATAGGTAGGACATTGCTTTTCCCAGTGTGAAACCCGGAGACGGGGCTGGCAAACGGCTCCAGCACCTGCTGCAGAAAGCCCTCCTGTACCTGCTGGTGTAGGGGTCAAGGGCTCACCGTCTCCTGCCTAGCCACCATCGGTGGCTTAGGGTCGGTGGTCATGCTTGTGTTGGCTGCATGTGGCCAGAGATGATCGAACTGAGATATCTCACAGTTTGTTCCTGAAAAGGTAATTTCTAGGAAGCAGCATAACACTAATTCTTTCATGTCTTTCCTGGTAGATGCCTGGAGCGTGGGGCTGGGCGCAGGGGCTCAGCACGCTGTCAGGTGCTGGTCCAGGGCCCTCTGCAGCTCCTTCCTTCCCCGGCTGCAGTGGCTGGCAGCTCCTCTGAAGCACTCTGATTAAGTGAGATGCGGGGAGAAGTTCAGAGCCTAATTTCTTCTTCATAATTAAAAATGTGTGCATCTGTCATGCTGCTGGTGATTAGGTTGTATTTTCTGGTGGCCTAGAAGGAATATGGCAGTGAATCACTTTGCAAGCAGCTGTCCTCTAACAGCTGAGCTAGGTTCAATATTTGATTTAAGCTAATAAAAAGTCTGGGGTAGGGCTAATGTTTACAGACTGGATGTGATAAAGCATTCAGATCATCTGTTTCACAGCCAGACGAGAGCAGGCACGGGGGATCCCACCAGAAGTTTGGGCTTAGTTCTTCTGTGCCTGTCTGCGTACGTGGGCATGGGCAGGGAGGGACCGGTCAGTTGGGTACCCGCTCCGGTCTGTGAGCACATCAGATGGCATCAGCAGTGCTGGAAAAGACACCTTGTTTCCAACTGTGTCATTGTAACAGCTCTCCGTGCATGAAATATGTCCCTTTTACTCTTCTGTGAGAGTTGTAGTCGAACCATATATTTAAAAATCTATTAACCTTCGTAAATCATTTTTTCCAGCAAGCTAATAAGTTTAGTTGCTGTTCTCTGAGTTCCCACTAGTTAGCTACTCTTCCCCTTTGAGCTGCCTAGAAATAAATGCAATGAAGGAAACCTACTTTGTGATTTAATTCTTATCTGATTGCTTCTCCAAATCATACTGTTCTGCTGTTACTGTGCTGCTGTTTTGGACTTGCTGTCCAGGTTTTCTCTAGGTCTCTGCTGGCATAGCAGCTTGAGAGGTTTGTCTTTGGTTGTTTTCCCCAAGCCATGTTATATATAAGATAAATTATGGAATATTTCCCACTTGTATTTCTGATTTCTCCCCTGCCTTTTGTGTTGTTGCTCTCCTGTCTAAAAGTTTTTGCAGCGTCTTCCTGAAGTAAAATGTACCAGGGTTTTTTCTGTCCTTTTTTTCCTGAATTTTATCAAGGTCTTGTACCGTAAAATGCTCGCATACCCATCTAGTTAAACAGGTTCATAGGCTGCTGTTAGCTTGATATTAGAAAGGAAAATATTTCCACTGCGAAGGTGACCAAAGCTTGTCACAGGTTGCTCAGAGAGGTTTTGGACTTTGCCTTCTTGGCAAACTCGGAACCCAGCTGAGCAAGAGCCTTGAGAATCCTCGTGTAGCTGCCCCTGCTCTGCGTAGGGGGTTGAGCTGGCCTCTCCCAGTCGGAGTTACTCTGTGGCTCTGTAGAAGCCTGTACTAACAGGAGCCTGAACAGAGAAATGACCCTCAAATTCAGGAGTGGTAGCCACCATAAGTAAGGACGTAATCCTTAATGGGTCTTTACATCTAGTTCAGAATAGGCCAGTAGTTCCCATCTAAAGGACATCTTCATTTAGATAAGGCTAACAAATATACAGAGAAGTTGGGGGCTTTTTTGATCAAAAATATTCAGTCAGTCTTGAGGTGTTTTGCAAAGACTATGCCAGCATCTCTCATAAGAAACATCTCTGAGGGGATGTGTTCTTATTCTTCTCCATGTGACTCTTTTCTGGCTCCAGCCTGCTGGTGTAATTCTATCTGGTTCAATAGTGGTGGGGGAAAAAAGTCTTTCCCAGATGTCTGCAAATTTATAGTTTCCTGATGTTTCAGCATCAAACTTGGTGATAATTTCATTTTTTCTTCTTTCTTGCTTGTATATGCACTCCATCTTTGGTTAGGACTGGCATCTCCCGCGGTGTTTAATGAACATGTTTCATTCCCCTGCGCCAGGTCCCAGGCTTGTGTTAAACCCCTTTTCATCTTATTGGAGTGTCTGTTCTTTAAGTAATGTCACATCATCCCAGGCCCTGCACAGCAAGAATCTGTAACTTTTTCACTTTCCGCTGAGCTCTGGAGCTGGGAAAGTCTTGAACTGTTTGGTTGGTTGTTTGCAGAACTGAACTTCTGCTGTGTTGAACCCTAGGACCGTGAATTTTTTTGTTGTTGTTTGCTTGCATTTCCATGCAGTTAGCCTGCAAAGCTTAATGTTTGCCTTTCCTTTGTAATAAACTGCTTGCTGTTTGTGTCTGGTTTGGATGTGGTACTCAGAAGACCCATTTCACGTGTGGCGAGAGATGGTTAGAGGGACTCCAGAGGGTTTTAATGAATATCTGCTTGGAATTACGTGAATTAGTTTGCAGGAAAGTTTCTCTAGTTCTTGTCTTGGTTGTTTATGTTGTGTAAATTAGCTTCTCTGTCATCAGTTCTGACTATTTTTTGGGCTTTCTGCTGGCCAGAGAAAGGCTGATTGCAGTCTGGCAAAGTGTTGTGAAATAGGAGACGTGGGAGGTGATTGCAGTCAGGTAGCATATGTGGCCTTTCGTCACCGTCTCTGAAATACCCATTTTGTTTAAAATCCTTGTTCGTAAACAAAACTCTGAGAAAGCTCCTCCTCTGAGTCAGGTTTCTATTTTTCCCCAAATTATATAGGGATAATGTAAGATTTTTACGCTCTGGTTTGAGATTCTTTAAATTTCAAATTTCCCCTTAAAAAAGGGGAAAAACCTTATGTTGGGACCTTTTCTCACGGAGGTTTGGTAAGGTTGTGTTCTAGAGAGGAGTTTCTTTGTATTTTACCACAACAATTTTGAAGGCTTCCAAACTCAACCCTGTACCCCAGTCCTTCAGCAGGACATTTGCTGTGAAGTTGCCGTGAAACGCACACACCTTGCGGGAGCCGTGGAGCAAGACTCTTTTATTCTCTAAAGAGAAGCTTGGCAGAGTTGGGTGGGTTTTAGACCACGCTTTATGCAGCTTCCAGAGAACTGGAGAGCAGGCACGGTTCTCTGGCTGGCCCGTGGGATTGAAATTTGGAAATATGGGACAGCTAGTCCAGTGGATTCCCTCTCTGCGCTAAACCTGCTCTTGCTTGGGTGTGTAGGTTGCAGGCTCTTGGGGACAGGATTGTCTCAGGGAATGGGATGCTGAACAAGACCCAGTGCTTGTAATTCCTTTTCAATGCCATGAAAATCGTCTTGCCCTTGAGGGCTTTTCTGGTTGGCGGGAGAGATTTAGTCTTACTAAACTTCCAAAAATACCCTCAGCTTTATTTTCATTTTCCTTTTTTTTTTTTTTGTCTTGAAGGCTCAGCTGTCTCAAGTTCTGGAAGAAGTGGGAAATCATAAGCAGAGAGCAGAGATGGTAAGTGTTCATCTTTTGGGGTTTTTTAGTTGTTTTACAGAGCTGTAACATATGCAAAGTTCAGTTCATTTAAACAGTGGATCAGTTCCAAATATTCCGAAACGAGTACCGAATAAGCATTGTAGAAGTTTGTACTGCTGGTGTTGGCACTCTCTGTCTCCGTACTCACCTGGAACAAGTGTTGGATGAGTTCTAGTGGTCTTTCTTCCTTTTTTTTTTTTTTCAATTTCCTTTCTCTTTGTTAGCAGTTCTAAATCAGAAGCAAGTATTTAATTTCATACCGAATTAAGTCCTTTCTTTGGGGGCCTTCGATTCAGTCTCAGGTGTGCAAAGGGCAAGCAGATGAGATGTGACAGAATTACCACAAACTAGTTTTTTAGAATATATTAATTTTCTGCTGGGTTTGTCTAGTTCATTGGCAGTTCCTTCAAGGACCAAAAATAATGGAGGCCACAAAACCAGGCAGTAGGGAGGTTTATGTACAGTTTTGTGACTATACGATTCTTCACACAGAATCCCAGCATGGTCGGGGTTGGAAGGGACCTCTGTGGGTCATCCAGTCCAACCCCCTGCCGAAGCAAGGTCACCCAGAGCAGGCTGCACAGGACCTTGTCCAGGCAGGTCTTGAATATCTCCAGAGAAGGAGACTCCACAGCCTCCCTGAGCAACCTGTTCCAGTGCTCCGTCACCCTCAGAGTGAAGAAGTTCTTCCTCAGCTTTTGATCTCTTCCTCATCTTCTTCATACGCAAGACTGAATGAGGTGTTGCCATTAAGCTGTTCCGTGAACCAAGGTTTTTGCTGATGGGCGAGTTGTGGGATTCCTGCAACTTTTTCTAGTCACAAGAAAATCCCGAGCAGTATCTGAGATGTAGACATTCATTCTGCAGGTGTGTGTTACCCTGGATTAATTTTTTTACTAACGAAAAAAATGGACATGCATCACTGGCTAGTAAGTAGGTGTTAAACAGACCTCTGCTCTAAAATCCCAGTCGTAAACTGCAGTGCTAACAGAAGTCTCGTTAGACTGCTTACCTCTGCTAGGGCACTGGCGGGCAGACTTGGCGTGCCCCTGCTGCACGGTTAATAGGTTGCCACAAGTCTGCTAGTTTCTTTTTTTCCAAATCGTACTCCTTGCTGTTTCGACATCACATTTTCCATAATGAGAGCGTTAATTGATTCCAGTTCTGAGGTGGTCTTAGACTGTGGGCAAATACTTTTGTATGCTCAGCCGCTTTCTCTGGTGTCACAGGTCGGAACAGATATTTCCAAGGAAAACTGAATTAATCCTATTTACCACCTGATCTGATTACATGCTGCCTTGTTACAGTTTTACATTCTATACAATCAATTTGGCATTGTGCTCACTGGACTTATCAGAGGATAAATTTGCTGTTATATTTTAAATGTTCTGGTGTGTGCATTTTTAAAAGGTTTCAAAGTTCTTCTTTTTGGCTTGTTAAGCCTAGATTTTGAATTATTTGTTTGCCTTCAAAAGTTTGTCATATTAAATAAGCTAGCAGAGAGCCGGAGAAACTGGGACGTCCAGTGTTAAAGCGTTAATTGGTGTTGTGCAGCATCCATCAGCAGAGGATAAAGCAGCAGTCAGTGTTCGGTGCTTATTCCCAAGGGTTACTCAGCGGAAAACTGCAGGTCTGGTGATCTTCCAGCAAAGCTGACACCCGCCTCACACGAAGAGGCTGTCTGCTGTGGTGCTTTACATGGTGGACTGCAGGTTGTGAGGTCTGGGCTTTGTTCAGCATTTGGCATTTTGTTCAGTAAATATAAGAAAATGGCTTCAAACAGAGGAAGAGAACGATTTTCCTCTTTGAGGAGAAACGTGACAGTATAGTTCCTTCTCACTGGTGGTGGATGGTTCTCCTCCATCCCCAGGTGAAGCATCCCAGGTAGGGAAAGATGTGTCACTTCTTGTCTTCTACAGTGTTAGGGTTGACAGAGGTCTGTCCCCTTTGGATGGGGCTCTTCCGTTAGCTGCCTGCCCAAGGGCTCCAGCACCATCAGCCCCACTCTCCTCCCTGATATCCAACAAAACCAGCTTTATATGGGTTGTTTTTTTCCCCTCTCTCCAGATCAGTGTCTCACCTGAATGGCCTTATTTTCAGACTCCTTTAAAGTTGACACTTCAGCAGTTGTTTGCTGATTCGGATTCCTGGCATCTCGCCTTGCTTTTCATCCCTCTCCCCCTTTTTCACCCGTGATCCGCTGCTTGTTAGGTTGAAGTTAAGCCTCCACGGCTGGGGGGGTGTGGAAGGGCTCGTCCTGCTCTGGGTGCTGACAGATGTGGATATTGCTTTTCATCAGGCGTTCTGCAAACAGGCTTCTGGCCCCGCGTGCAGCGGAATAAACACCTGTCAGGTGCTATCGTACAGTCTGCTGGGTCTTTGGGCTGCTGCTGGGATCAACCTCTGTGGAGGTGACGTCTCCGCTGCAGCCCTGAAGGGTGCTAATGGCTTTGCCACCCTCCCCAGAGCACTGGGAACGAAGCGATGTGCGCTGGGGCCAGTGAACTAGCTGATTGGATCTCAGCGAGGAGCTTGATGGGGTTTCTTGTGTGCGATGGGGAGCGTTTTCGATGCCCTGGTAAATGATTCATTCTTTACATAGCAGTATTTAAAAGGAAAAGACTTGTGGGATAAATCCGATAGGATCATGGCCTCAGTAAGACAGTGTCTGCATGCTCTGTGTCCTTGGAGGGAGAAGGCCCTCGTTCGGGGAGTGGTGTCCGTGGGGACGACGGCACAAAGCGTGGTGTTTGCTATAGGGGACGCAGTGCTAGGCCAGGGCATGAGGTTCTTACTGGGGTAAACTGGGATGGACTTGCCGCACCGACTGCCATTGAGTACTTCAGTGTGTGATTCTGGTGCTTGTCAGCTAAAGTGAGTTTGCTGTTGGAAGAACAAAAAAAAAAAAAACCAAAAAAAAAAGAGGGTAGGAAATTTAAACATCTTCAGCTAATTGCAGTTGACAAGACAAAGGCAGTTTGACTTTCCAGTATTAATTAGCAAACCCATACTAATTAGCTTGTATAAGCACAATTCATGCTTCTTTCTCTAAATGCAATTAATATTGCAACTGAAGACGTCTCTGGGCTGTGCCGCTGTATCATTAACATACTTTGCCCTAATTAGACACGGCCAATAGTGGCTGGAGAAATGAGTTTGTGATTACAACCATAAAAAATCCTCTAATATTTTATATCCTTCAGGGAACTTGAACCTAGAATTTATTTTCTGATTTAAGAAAAATTACCCTTATCATTGTGCTGTGTAACTATAACAATGAAACTTTGATTTTTCTCTACCTCTAGCACTTCAATTATTTATTTTTCTTTATTCACAGTTGGAGCGTGTTCCTGTTGTAAGGGGACAGAGGCCAGTCTGCCTTGTGAGGGGTGGTCCGGAACAGAGCCACCAGTCTGACAGGGCTCAGCTGATTTAATTGCCCCACAGATCTGTGGGCTTTGGGTTCCTCTTATTTGCTGAAAGAATGGGGTTTGTTGTGAAATTTTTTTTGGTGCCTAAGCGCACTTCTTTCCTACAAATTTTGTGTGTGTATGTGTGCGTTTCTGCCAATTTTGTCATCACTGGAAGTTTTCTTTATCAAGGCTCCTGCTCCGGTATCTTTATCTCCAGGATGTGCCAGGAGATTGCTCATAGAGTTCGCACATGGCTCCCTGTTTTGTGCTCCTTGATCTTGCTTCTTGTGGTACGTTAGTTTAATGCTCTGCTGGCGTAGAGCTGAGAGCTAGGCTCGCTCATACCAAAATACTGTTTGTGGAAAATGCTTTCTTCCTTGTTATATTATTTTTCTTTCTCTCCCTGAGGCCTGAGGGAGGGAAGCAGAACATATGTTAGTTTTTCTAATTTTCATTTGCCTTTTCCATCTCCCTTTGTAGACAGGAGGAAATTGTTTGGCTTAAGCTCACCATCCACACAACAGCTGTGATCCCTGATCTTACACTTTCTTTCAGTCTGGTTCTGTAGCAGGGGGTGTTCATGTCAAGATTTTTTTTTTCTCCATCATTAATCCCTGAGGGAAGTCAGCTTGGTATTAAAAAAGTATCACCTGTATTTTCATTGCCCTGAGGTGCTCTGGATATCATTTGGCTTTCATCTTCAAAAGACAGTTTGGCCCATGTGGGCTCCAAATCTGTAGACTGCTCATTGGAACAAATTATATTTCACCCTCCAGCAGATTAAAAAGGATGGATATAAGAATCAGAAGAATTGCTTAGCAGGGTGAGAGGTAAAGAAGATTCTAAGTCCAAGAATGTAGCTGTCACAAAATAAATGGTATATATTGAGTGTCCTAACAGAAGAAATAAAGACACCTTAAAATTAAAATAACAAATGGCCCTTGCCTTGGGTAGAAGTGTTTGTTAACCCTCTGCAAAGAACAGGAGACCTTTATTTAAGGGCAGCAGGTCAGGAATAGTGAAGGAGCCAAAGCGCGTGTTCAGTCTGATGAAACTGTCGTCTTTAGGATTAACGATTCCCTGAAATGTCAGTGACTAGCTGCGCTGATGGTTATCAGGAGAAGTAATGAAGACAGAAAGGAGGATACGTCAAAGAAATCAGCTCGGAGAGCACCATGCATGGTGTCGTTGGGAACGAGCTGTTAACTGGAAGACAACACGGAAAAATCGCGAAGCGTTTGGGAAAATTGCAGTAGGCATCGATACATAAACAACAAGAGACACACACAGCTCACGAAACATTTGCATTATGAGTGAAAGGCTTTACTTTCCAGTGGTTCCATCAGACCTCCAGGCTTTTAAGAACTGTAACTTTTGATAGTTAAGAGAAATACCTGGCAAGGATAAAAATTCTGCTACATTTTACTTTACAGGTGGTAACAACGATAATATGAAAGACGTGAACTTTAGTATAGAAAGACCTGCCCTGGATAACTTGCCAATAGAGCTAATTTAATTGTTGTTTAAGAGTTATTAGACATAAAGCAAGAAATATAGCAGACAAGGCACCAGAACAGAAGTGGTGTTCATTAGCAGAAATGTGAATTCCCTGTATTATCTACAATGAAACGGTGATTAAATGTTGTGATTAGAGTACTGTACCACAGTAGTTATAAATAAAAGTGAAGCTTTGCTGGAACATCTGTGGATACAGTTATCTACCTAACCAATGGGATGGGAGGGGAAGGGAGATGACCGACTGGTGCAGGAAGTCTCCATCTATCAAAAGTGTATTTCATCATTTCAGAACTGGTTTAGCAAGATGACAGCAAATTTCCTTACCGTTTGACAGCTTTTATCCTAACACCCTATGTCAGACTGGGTAACCCAAGACAGATGAGTAGCACGGCGCTCAGCTGAGCAGCAGCATGAAGACAGCAACAGTTTTAGTAAGGCAATTTTAGGGAAATACCCGGTTCTCAAATCAGATTGAAAAATATGAATCTGATTATAAAGAGACAGCGAGAAGAGCTGATCCAGAATGAAATGATAGAGTAACAGAAGACTGGAAGAGGACTCTTAGATCATAAAGTCCGGTCCTTTGGTAACTATGCCAATTGCAGCATATACCTTAGTTCATAAATTTATCGAGCTTGTCTTGAAACTGCTTAGGTTGTTTGTCCCATTGCTATCATTGAAAGACTGCTCTTCCCAATTCCAGCTGAAAATATATGTGGGGTTAATACCCATTTTTTTCTTGTGCTAATGTTCTCCTTAAACTACAGTGACTGTGCTTCCTCCCTCCTATATACGCTGTGTCATATTTATAGAGAACAATTGTTCTCTCCCAGCATTTCATCTGTCTAGGTTAAACAAATCAAGCTCTTTCAGGCTTCTCTTAAAACAGGCTCTTCAGTTTCCCCCTGAGTCCTGTAGCTTTCTCTGAATCTCTTCCCATTTTTCTGTGTCTCCTTTGAAGATGAGTAACCAGAGTGGCCACATCATTCCGGCTGATGTTTCAGCTCTAGCTTCTACAGAACTATCTTCTACATCTGGTGCAGGCAGGTATCTCTCTGTCCTGGCTATAGCTCAACTCTTCCATTATAGAATCGCATCACCCATTTCCACCGCGCACGGCACTGGTGTTCATTCTCTGATCGATGAGGCTGCCCAGCTCTTTGTCCTCCTCTCAGATTTCTGAGTGATGATGACTGAGTTTGTAGGAGAGGGTCTAGCTGTTGCGGGACTTGCACTGTTATATTTCAATTCTACTGTTCCTTCAGTTTGCACCTAGCTGCTGCTTTCTGATCTGTTTATGCTCCTCTATTATAAAGCCTCCCTGCTTTGTGCTGTCCGTAATTGTGTTTGTGCGTTTGTATTTTTTGACCCAAGATCTTCACTGAATTTTATTTATTTTAAATATGTTTTCATGATCAATGTCTGAGACGTCTTTTTCTCCATCAGGTAGTTTTACTTTAGCAGAGCCTTTTGTTGCTTGTTTGTTCAGTATATATTTCGCAGTGTATGTATTATTCTTCACTTTATCATGTGGTCCCATGAAGTTAGAAATGGGATTTGCTGGAAGGAGATGGGGTGAGTGTGCAGGAGTCGATGCCATTTCAACTTTTCTCCCTATGTTTTTACTGTAGAGCTTTTGTTCTCCGGGTAGACGAAATCCTAGAACAGAGGGGTGGGGGTACTCTTGAGTTATTCTGGTCGTCTCCTTTTCCTAGCCAAGAGCTCTCTTTCAGTGCTTGTTGTAAACAAGTACATTAAAATTAGTACTTGCCGTGTCCCACAGTGTAGGAATGTAGTGAGCTCTGAGGAACAGCAACAGGATTTCTTTTTCTCCTGTCTGAGCACAGGGAATGATGAATGGCCTCGGTTGGTTGTGCTGCACCCGCTTTTGGAAAATTCATGTTCAACACACAAAACTCTGGCAACATCAGAAACATCTCTTGCATGTGGCTGTGGGCAAAGCAGAGAGCGTTGTGGGAGCTGTGGGATCAAACTGCCTGTAGATGGGAGAGGTGATCAGTACGTGACACTTCTGCATGTTAGTATCTCAATGCTTTTTTAGTTAGGTTGGAAGAGGAGACTTAGTGAGACAATTCTTGTGGTTTATCTCTGTTGTAAAAATCTAGCCAGGCACATGGGATCAAACAGCACATTCCCTTCAAATTAAAAAGAAATAAATGGTTTGTTTAAAAGTCCCGTTACACAAATGAACCAACTGTTGGATCCATTAATGTGGCAGTTTTATGGAACTCGGCAGCACCGTTTGGTTTCAGCAGGACTGTTCTCATCGTCTTATGGAAGGTGGTACCAGCTGACATGGGATTAGGACTTTCAGAAGGAAGAAACGCACCTGCAAGTGGAGAGCTGGCTTTCTGCTGCTCCTCCCTTTGGGCTGCCTGCGGGCAAAACAGTCTGACCCAAAACTGAGCAGCAGTTGAAGCTCAGATGGGATCCTCGGGCAGCGATCTAGTTCTCAGCCCGTCGTTTGGAGGGGCCTCCGTGCTACAGGTGCACCCGTAAAACCCGAGCTGTACTGACCAACGCACCCGGCTGCTTCTTGGTAAAAAGGATGGTAGCATCTGCTCTGCTTTTCAGCTTGGAGATAGGCGGAGAGCTGGGAGTGTGCTCCCACCGTTGCATTGCAGGGTTACAGCTGGAACAAGGACTTGGAAGGGAGGAAGAGACAGGACTTTTTTCCTTCGGTTGGTGAGCAGAGCAGAAAGGTGGATCGTTTTCCTGCGCAGAGGACACTGCTGTGCTGCGATTAGAGCAGCCTTGGTGTCAGTGTTGCTGTTGTCACTGTAAAATCTGAGTTATGCTGAGATATTTGGTAAAACAAAATGAATGAGGCAGAGATATTATCAGAGGCCTTATTATAGCAGCTGCGGCCTTGAGGTACAAGAAGCATAATTAATACGCATGCAAGTACTGTGCTTTTCCAGACTTTGTTCACCTTCACAGAGTCTGTAAGTAGTTTATGGGCTACCTCAGACTCGTGTGGTTCACGAAGTGTAGTGGAAGTAAAATTTCCTGGAGGGTGCAGGGGCTCTCTGCTCTGTTCAGCACTTCGAGAGGCAGGGGAAAACAGGGTGAGAAGTCCTGGATATCTCTAGGGTTCAGTAATTTCTGCTCCTTTTTTCTGCCTTGCCTAAAAGGCAGCTTGGAGAAGCTGTAGAAGGAACATGTGCTTCCAGTGCACCTCCAGAGAGGGAAAGGAAGACTTGGTCTGTGGAACAGTCATGTTAGGGTGGGACAAAGTAATCATTAATCTCCAGCTTGCTTGTGATAAGGGTGGAGACGAGTTTCCTGCTGCTTTCCCAGTCCTGGGAAGTTGTACCTGCATCAGAAGAGGACCATCCTGAGGGATCTGATCCAAGAAATGCAATTCCAAAGGCACAGCTTATCCCGAGGGAGGATGAGAAGACCTCTAGCTATGGGATCTCCGGGGGGCATTGAGGGCATGATCAGTGGATGTGCCTGCAGATGATAGGTTCGTGGATGCTTTCCTTCTTGCCTAGGGCTATCTTTGTGTGTACAAAAAGGGAGATAAAGACTTAAATTCCATGAAGTTTCAAGGCTGTCTTAGTCCTTGCACTGACAACCCAATCAGCTTGGTACCTTATTTGCTTAGCTTTCGATCTTTTTGTGTCTCGGTGCCCTTAGAAGAGCTTGTTCCCAGTGGCTTTTGCCTTTGGCTGATAGATGCTGGGGGTGGGTGGTAGCGGTGGGAGGCTGGGGTCTCTGAGCCGCTCTGTCAGGGCAGCAGAGTCCAGCAGGAGCTGCAAAACCTAATTTATCCGCAGAGACAAGAAGATCGTAGAGCAAAATTTTTCCGATGACCTCTTGGTAAATAATGAATGGCAGTGCCCTGCCTCTTTGGAATCGCTTAATTGAGGCTGACAACTCTTTGTTGTATTACAGGATCTAGCTTGTCAGGAGAATTTTAACTTATTTATGAATATTTCATTAACCTCTAAAGACTGGCTGTATAAAATCGAGCTCCTGCCAGGCCCTGTCCTGTTGGTGCTGTGTTCAGTGCTAATGCCATCCACCGTGCATCTATTACCTCTGCCCTCCCCTCCGAGCTGGGCCTCGGAGCTTGTTGTTGGTGGCAGCAGGAACGTGTTCACCAAAGGTTAAAATGCCAGGTTTCTGTTTTGGCACTAGAACTGAACATACGGTATTTGAGAGGGAATTGCTTTTTGCTTTTTGTTCTGTGATTGCTTGCTGGCAGCTGAAGGGGAGCGCAGGCATAATCCCGAGAGGCGAAAATGTGCAGAGCGGTCTCAGCAGGGCCCTGTAACCTTTGCTTTTTGGCACCAGGAGAGAGATTTCCCACTTCTTATGCATTAAAAACCCACTGCTTGTTGTTGCATGAGGGCCTCGGGATAGGTCATTTAGCTAGAAATCCTTAAATCTGCTCTTTTTAGCCTGTTCTTTGGGGAAGGGTTTGGGGAGCAAGACCCCTTCGAGCATCTGCCACTTTCTTGGAGGCAGCTGGGAGGCTCTGTCAAGAGAGCTGCTGCTCTCCCGTAGCCGGATCCCCTGCCCCATCCTCATATTTCCCATCACTGGGAGTTGAGACGGCATCTTGAGCATGAAGGTCTGCTGGCCCCCACTTGCCCTCCCTCTCTCTGCCGAGATGTGCCGGAAAACAGTGCTTCCAGCCGGAGCGGACTGCGAAACGGGGCTGGAGATGCAGCGGGAGCGAGAGCTGTTCTTAAAAGCCTGTTGAAGTACAGGCTGTGGGTTGTTCCATGTGAGGCGGAGTAGGAGGATGATGTTCAGTTTTCAAGTCTAGTACTCTGTGGAGGCTCCTTTGCTCTCTTACAGTGTTAAGCAGAGATTGATTCCACTATGTTGGTGTTAGGAAATGAAGGAACAAAAATGAATGCTGGATTACTCTCTCCTTTCCCCTTTGATCTTCTTCCTAGGTGGTCGGTGAATACATAGATTCTTCTCTGATGGTTTATTATGTGATGATTTTTCAACAAGAAAACTGATGAGGGGGGCAAGAGGTGGGAGTAAAAGCTACTATTTAACGAGAATTTGTTGACTGAATGCTCCAGAAACTCCTCAAGGGTGTATTTTCAGGAAACAAACTGTATTCAGACTTCGTATTGAGGAGGTATGGCGTCTTTGCAGATTTATTTGTTGCTTTGCCTGTGAATTACAGCTACAGACTTGCTCGTAGCAAAAGTGCCCACTCCTGCATGGAAAAAGTGACCTGCGTGATACTCTCCTTGAGAGCAGATAACTTCATTGCACCAGTGCCGTGGCTACGCCGGACGGGGTTGTGGCACATTCAGTCCGACAACTTTACAGGTTCCCTAGAGAGACTGTTCTTCTATGTTTTGCTATTCAAACCAGGAGTAACGGGTAGGAAGTGTCAGCCAGTTAAGGCTAATTACTCCAGAGTTCCCTTCTCTCTGTGGACACCAGCTGTTTTGCTCTCCCTGGTGGGAGGAGCTTTCGGTAGTAATGAAAGGAAACAGTCATCTATGTGCGGGTGGAAGTGGTGGAGCGAGACTGATAGCAGCAGAGAGGCTCTGAGCTCAATGAAGATGGAAAGGAGGTGATCCTTCTTCAGAACGAGCTGTTAGAGCAGAGGGAGGTGTTTTGGATGGGGAACTGTCAGGATTTCTGCTGTCGTGCAGTGACGGTGCAGTCTCCTAGCAGCACCTCCAGCGTGGTCTGGGCAGGGCTGCAGCAAGATGGAGAGGAGGAGATTCCTCGTCTGCTGCTTCCTCTGGAAGTGAGAGCTGAAATATGTAATTATACTGAAATCATCTTGTGGGTTTAAATTAACATCTCCAGGTCCCTTGCACAGGATGTTTGCTCCTGTTCCCCTTGAACTTTCCAGTTTTATTCATCTTGAGGTCTGAGGGAGCTTCCATCCTGCTGAAATCTCCAGTAGTGCTTATTTCCAAACTGTCACATCTTGCACCCATTCCAGAGTACCAGAAAGAAATAAATACATCATCAAGTAGGGAACAAAGCTCAAGAAGACAAAACTGTCGAAACCATCCTAAGTTGGTACCCATGTGATGACTGGTGTTGGACATTACTCGCTATTGGCATGGGGTCTGTGCTGGTGGCCAGGGCAGTGGCCTTCGGATGGTCTGTAGCATCAAACAGAGCATCTGTCCTTCAAACAGAAGGACGGGCTCCTTCCAGAGCTAGTGTGTCGTTGTGTGTGTGCTACATGTGGGTGAAAAAGGGTCCCAAGCGTTACAGTGCGTGGGTCAGCTGGAGCATTCGGGCTGTTCAACGCGGCAGGGTGTTGCACACCCTTCCACACCCCCGATTAGATACCAAGTCTTGGTCCTTGGTGTGTTGCCTGCAGGGTAGCAGTATCGATCTTGTCACCGTATCCCCTGTTCAAGTAACAGCCATATTTGCTATAGGTTAAAAAATGAGAGAGTAAATAAAGATTTTCCTGATATTTTTTTTTCTAGTAAGTATTCCAGACAGGAATATTTGAAACAGATCATCTGAATACAGGTTAAGCGCTTCCAGTTAGACATTATTGCTCATCGACAGTGATCTGCTGTTGTGTGGAGCACCTGCGAGCGCGGGGCTCTGCGGTTCTGCTGGGGCAGGGCGCGAGATGAGCACGGGGCAGCGGGAGGGTTGGCATCCGACAGCGCTGGCGTGTGAGAAGAGATGTAAGCAGGGGCAGGAGGCCAAAACCTGGGGCCAAGGTGTGATGTAGGTGTTTGGGGAAGAGCTTGTTGGGTGGGCTGTGTGGAAGGAGGTTGGGGGTTTGGAGGGTGTGAAGTGATGCTGCTGCCTTCTTCGCGTGCTTACGGCTGGGCATGCAGCTCCGGCTCGTGGTCAACGCCGCCCATGCGGGAGCGTGGTAATTTTGGGACCCTGTGGCATTGGCCTGATTTTGCAGAACAGAAACTGTTTCCTGTAATACCATTGTGGTCGCATATGGCAACCTTAGGATAACGGGTTTAAATCAAGGTGTCTGCGCGTTCGTCCTCATCAGCTGCGACCAGCAGAGCGGTGTTCCGTGGCAGCAGGGCTGAATTTGACTCGCCGAGCCCGTCTGCAGTTTCACCAAATCGCGCCTGTGCAGCACAACGTAGAGGGGAGGTGTTTGGAGAAAAGCTGTGGGCTGCCTGCAGATTGGGAATCAGAGGGGAGAGGGGTGAAAGCTCGTTAGGGCTCCCTTGGGGTAGATGAATTAGTTAATGACTGTGCTGTGCTTTGAAAATGCAAATGGTGTGTCAGAGCTAAGCCTGATTATAATAATCAATCTTCCTTTTGAGAGGGTGCTGGAGATGGGGAGGGGGGAGAGGGATGAGGCTGGGGCTCAATTTTTAGATCGCAGACCTGAGCTTCTCCGCTGTCATTAAGGAAACCTGACGTTGCCCGAGAGGTCGGCGGAACCGGGGGGAAGCAGAAGGTGAATTCGGGAGCCGTGATCCTCGCAAGCACCGGTGGCTCCTTGAGAGACTGAAGTTAATTTTGTAATTTTGTTCCTTATGATTGTCCTGCCTGGGAAGGGAGGGGTTGGCGTCTGCTGCTGTGCGTGAGCTTCCCCTGCTAATAGGAACGACAGAAACGGCCTCATAAGCAGGATCCTCTGGGGATGGGGGGAGAGGAGGGCGGCTGCTGCCGACGTCCAGCGGTGACAGCTCCTTCTCCCCTGGCACTTTATTCGTTTGTAGCAAGCGTTCCTAGTAATTACGCCTCTTAATTTAGGAGAGCGAGTGGGAGAAAGGAATATAAATTTGTGTATTAACTTTAGAGATTGGAAATAGGGCAAGCGAACCTTCTCTCTGGGAGATTATATTTGGAAATGAAATAGAGTGACATTTGGTATAAACTTGAAAAATTGCTCTCTTTTTACTGCAACAGGAGGAGAAAAGCCACAATCCAGACTGCACTGGAGAGAAGCAGAAGTCAGCATATGTCCATTTCCCAGTCTGTGTGTATCTACAATAATATATATGCATGAGTATGTTTTTAGGAAGCTGTTTGCTGGAAGGTTGCTTCTAGCCCTGTCTTCTCAGTGATAAAAATGCACCAAGTTTGTTACAGATTGGAAAATCCATAGAGACCAGCAACTCTGATCCAGCTAGTCTTTGTCTTTAAAGAGGAAACAAAAGAAAAGATTTTTTTTTCTTCAACCAAGTGGGAAATAGGTAGTTCTAAACCACTTTTTATTGAATATTTGATTTTCTTTGGGTTTATTGCTTTTGTTTCACAATAGCATCAAGGATTAATTTTCCCCAGAAAATCTACCAACTAATCCTGGGCTGCTTAGCCTGTTTCTAAATGGCAAGTAGTGTTTTGCTTTGCAAGTAATGTCCTATTTCTTTGANGAATGATGTTCACTAAGAAATCTGGTGAGGCTTAGTTCTCCACAAGAGTGCTTCTCTGCAAGATGCTTTAGGGGAACAGCCCTGCAGAAGGTCAGTGGGCTGGGCGTACGGAAGAGGTGATACTGATCTTGCTGAGCAGAATGACCTATGGAAGTGCTCAGCATGGTGTCTCACTACCTTGTGGTATGGCTGGACACCCAAATTAAATGCACTGGTGTTCATGTATGTCGGATTTCTGTCCTGGCACCAAGCTTGTTGCGCTGCTCTGTGGCAAGAGGAGCAAAGAAGATCCTTAGTCACTGCTGCGTCCAAGTTGGATGGGGCTTTGGGCAACCTGGTCTGGTGGAAGGTGACCCTGCCCATGGCAGAGGGGTTGGAACTGGAAGATCTTTAAGGTCCCTTCCAACCCAAACTATTTGATGTTCTATGATCCTGTGGAAAGAAGCACAAACAACATTGCTAGAATAACTGGCATGTCAAGCTCCTGGCAACAGTAGTTTGCCCGTTTTCAAACCTCAGTGTATGGGTCGTACTCAGGGTCCCATTTCTCTGTTCTTGTCTATTTTAATGTACACTCTTCCAAGTCTGCTTGGTTTTCATTAATTTAAATATTTATGTATTTAATGAGCTTCTTGAAATGTGTTGAGACTTGTAGTCAAACACAACCTCTCAGTTCACCTTTCCATGCTGGCTCCATGCAATTCAGTTCCTATTTATCTCTGCCTTTTAAAATCAGCTCTTTTGCTGAGGAAGGCCTTTCAAAGGATGTTGCATCAGCCCATTGTTAAATAAACCTTTAGACATTTCTAATGGATTCAGCATTTCCTGCCTTTTACAGTTCCAAGAATGCTGAATGACGTGGAGACACACTTCATCAGGATAAGACTGCTGTATCAGCCCCTCACTAAAATGCACTCATTATTCAAATAATAACTGTGTGTCTCCAGCATGTGTTCTGTGAAATACGTGTCTATGATGTGGGCGAAGAAACCAGCCTCTCATTTCCAACATGCAAATCCTAACTTCAGCAGTGAGATGAAAGACTTTAGATTTTGAGTCCTTTACTACCCAAAATGAGGTACCTGAACAGAGATTTGGTCATTACTTTGAGCAGTGTGTTAAAATTTTCAGAAGCTTATAAATGTGGTTTTTAAGGGGAACTGTTTTGATTTAGAAGTTTAAGTCCAGTGAGAAGTCTTGTTTTGAAGATGGGGTGTGGACAGGAGATCATGAGGAGGCTTTGGAAAGGCTTGACTTCATCGCCCACTGGAACCAAGTGGGAGGAACAGCAGGTCCGTGGCATTGCAGAGGCTCAGAGTACTTGTTTTGGAGAGGACAAATATGGGTCAGAAATGACAAATGCCAGAAATATACGAAGAAAATCAGCTCCCTAACGTAACATTTTGTTTCTTCTAGCTGTCAAGAGATGAATTTATAATTTTATGTTTCTCCTGTCATCTCACATATCTTTAAATAATTCCTACAGAAGAGAGAACCAGCAAGGAACATATTTTTTACACTGCTGTGGGTGTTTGCTATGTCATTAACACTTGGAGGAGAACCACCATCTTGAAATCCTGTCCAGGCAGGTTTAGAAGTAAGGCTGAAAGAAGAACGATGCTTCATTTAATTACTAGACGAAAATCCATCCACGTTCTTCCTTCCTCTCTCAGTTGAGGACAGTACTTATTTTGGAAGAAGTATTTGCATTTAATCTTTTGGGGTACTTGTATATTTGTGGAAGGGGACATTCTAAAATTACCCTATATTTTGAATTTGTCCTGATCACTTTCTATTGAGAGCAATAAAGCTGGACTGAAATTCATGCTTATGAAGTGAAAGAGAGTAGAAAAGGTTTGGGATAAATGGGATCATTTTAGGTTGAGAGCAAGAGGCTCCAGTGTATTCTGAGAAGAGAACATTGCATAGTCAAAATGTTAAGTACCTGTTTATGTGGTCTATTCACAAGGCATGGGCTCTGACATCACTTATTATTCTGCCTTTTTTAGTGTCATAAAAACCTTGGATAACTTTAAAAAAAATTAAAATAGCAGCTTGGTTTCTTTTCAGATTGCTAATGTGTTCTGTACAGGGGAGATATCACTGGAGGGCTGATCCTGGGCAATATTAACCCTGAAGCTCCTCCACGAGCTGTAGGTACTTAGGTCTCTCTTGTGCAGTTTGCAGGGTAAGAGATGCAACGCTGTATTTCGGGACAGTGTTCTCTCTCTGCTCTCAATGCTGGCTAAAAGAGCCAGTTCAACATAAAAGAGAGCTGAAGGATCCAAGCCTGACCTAGGTCATTTGGTACTGAATGGGGGAATACAGCAACGGGCTGTAATTTGAGCAGCCCTTTTCCCCTCTCTGCTGGGTAATAGCTTCTCCTAGTTTAATGTATTCAAAGTAATAAAAGTTTAATTCAGCCAGTTATAGAAAATTATTGACAAAAATCAGAAGAGTTTAGACAGGAATGTTGAGTTAGTCCAAAGAGCAGAAAATGCCTGCTGAAAGTGGCATCTGGTGAACAAGAGAGCCTGGGACTGGAAATTAATTGAGGAAAAGGGAGGTGATGGGAATTAGGCAGAGAAAACAGCAAGAGGAGGTTGGCTCTGCCTATTCTTAGCCCTTCTTGAGGCCGTTCTTTGCCACTGGTACCGAGAGGACGAGTGGACAGGAAGGGACAAGTCATTTCATGCTTACCCCCTGGTCCCCGGAGCTGCCCTGAGAGGCTGTGTCGAACGGAATGGTCTCAGTAACCCCCCACACCTCTTAGGCTTCCGCATAGTGCTGAACGTTCTGTAGAGTATGGGGTTGTATTTCTCCTATTGCTGCCTGCCTGTGGCTTGTTTTCCTCATTCAGTTCTGCTGCTTTTCGTTCTTTTTGCTCTGCTTTCTGCTTGACTGCTGGTACAAGTGTGTCGGAGCTGACAGGCGGCTGGTGAGATCATGGGCTGCTTGGCTTCTCCAGCAGGTGAAACTACAAGGAAGAGGAAGGTTTTGTCAACGGATTCCTTATTTTTTACTCTTTTTTCCTGTTCTCTTCATTCTTGTTTTGTGAAGACCTGTTTACCTGCACTGTGCTGCCTTGGGAAAAGCAGAGTTAGATCCCAACAATAAGCCACTCTGTGTTATCTCAACTAACTGTTTTGTTCCCCCCCCTGCCCCGGAAAAGACATAAATAACATTTTTAATATCTTCTGTGAGATTGTCAGGCAGGGATGTTTTCCTCACTGAAACCCTGACAATTACAGTAAACAAGCAGCATATTTGGAATGAAATATTTAATACCATAATTGGTTTAGTTTCTTTTTTTCGTAAACGATTAATGAGGTTTTTATAACAATATTTTGCTGTGGCACAAAGTTGTGTCTTGGCCTGAACTTGAAACTCTCCCGTAGTTCTAAGCCTAGCTGAGGGAAGCAGGGCTGTGTCAATGTTTAACTGCTCGAGCCAGTTTCACCTATAAAGATGTCACCGTGCCCTCCTCTCCCTTCTCACCTCAGGCTCGTCAGTTTTTCAGTCCAGGTAGTTTTGGCGCTTGAAAATTGGGAGAGCAGAGGAGTGACAGAAAATGCCCTTACAGTCCCTGTGCCCTTCCCTCCTCAGTTTCTTTCTATGGCTTATGCGTAGAAACCCGGCAGAATCTCATCAGGCTGCTGCTGAGCGTACCTGGCACTCGTTTGTCACCGCTGTCTATCGGGCGAGCCCTGCGCTGATGCTTTTCACAGCAGCGTTCACTCGCAAGCGTGTGCATTCAGTCTCTCGTCTCCTTTTCCCATTACACACTCCATTTTTTTCCTCCCTATGCAGCCAACGCAAGGGACCCCAGATCACAACAGCAGATTGCTCGCCCACCCCCTCCGTCCGCCCTGCTCCCCCGAGAAGGTGGCCATGATTTATCTGCTCGTGTCGGTGAGCAGGTGGCAGCTGGACTCAAGGCTGAGCCCGTTTAGCCTGTGATAAATAACATATTTACCAGCCCTTCCATCTTCAAATGCTGTCCACATGCAGTCCAGAAAGCAGCACGAAACTCTTAAATAGCAAACACATCCAGGCTTCAGCAGGCACGGGAAGCGGGAGCTATATAATGAGTGTTTTCCTGCTCAAAGTAGGTTGGAATTGAAGCCTGCTCCTCATCCCTGTACCTTTTATTCACATTCCTGGAATTATCTGGCACTCTTGCTTTATCCCCAGCCATCTGTGATGGGCTGAGCTGGGAGAGATAAGCTCAGTAATCAGAAAATTGAGGGAAGCATTTCTGGCTGTGATAATCTTATCAAGCAGCTAATATACATTAACATTTGTACAGCCTGATGATGCAGGTGGGCCTTGGCATGTTTTTTTCTTCCTAGATGCCTTTTGCCAGGCAGGGGGGAGAATGCAGGGCTTCGGGGTGCCGGGGGGAAACTCAGCTACCACCTCTTTTCTGCCATCTGTCTTCTGCTCCGTCCCGATGGTGTCAGAAAGGCGAGGGGGAATAATCCAACCATGCCTTGTCTGCCCTTTGCTGCTAACAGTGCTGCCACGCTCTGTCTGTCTTTTCTGGTAAGCCTGGAAGGGCAAAGAGGCAGCATGTCAAAATTTCAGTTCTGGCTGAGCAATATGACCACGCGTGTTAACGTGCTCCTCTTCCTTGTAAAACTGGGGAGTTTCTGCCAGCTTGCTGCCTTTGCAGGAACCTTGCCGTTGCAATGGAATTTTGCTCTACGAGTCTCATCAGTGCTGTTGAAGGGCTTGGTGTATTGATGGAACGGTGTGTTAATGGATTGTTTCCCTGATGCTGAGCACTGAGCGCTCTCTGGTCAGAAGTTTTGCATCTATAATTAGGGTTGGATGGCTTATTGTTTTCCTCCTGAGTGAAAAATATAGTTTGTGTCTATAGATTTATTAGAGGAATTAGTTGCTGGGTGCCAAAAGACAGATGACAAAAGAAAATCCAAAATCTGAAGGATGAGTGTAAAGGAGGTCTAAGCTGGGAGATGGTGCTGGAACAGAAGTTTGTGTATCCTCTAGGTAGTTTGTCTCTGCTTACACTTCGTAATAAATCATTTTCTGAGGGCTTTAGAAACAAGTAACTTATGTCATTTATCAATCTGTGCATTGTCTTGGTAGCTGAATTAGGGGTACAGATTCCCGTAAGCTAGGGAGCCCGGGAACGGTAGAGTCTGGATAAGAAGTTTTCATGTCTGTAGAGTTTTGAAGTACTTTCTTGTGAGTTCCTTCCCAAGCAAGGCCAGAGGCAGAAAGTATTCTTAATTGTTTGTTCCACCAGACCTACCTGAGCAGCTTGAGCTAGAAGTGTGTATTGGAAAGTGCTGGAAATATTCCCCAGTCTTTTCAGTTCAATGTACGTTTCTCAGTTGTTCTGAGCAAGACAGCATAACCCTGTGGTTCATTTCTTCTGCGGAGGAATGAGGTAGAACTGTCAATACTGAATCTCGGGTACCAACGAGCTCCGAAAAACGCACAAATAATTCTCTGCATCCCCCATTATCCAATGGGGACGGGTTAGGGAAGTATCTGGAAAAGAATCAGAAGCTTTGCTTTGAAACAATAAGCTTTCTGTGCCTCATCTCCTGTGGAGGAAATACTGGGGAAGGCAAAAGGGGTTGCAAAGGGAAGCAGGGTTAACTGCGGTTTTGATATTCAGCACATGGAGTTGTGCTTCACATCTGTATCCTGAGAGAGGTCTGAAATGTGCAGAACATCATGATTTCTTCCTCCTCCCTTTGCTGTTCGTGTGTCCCCATTATTAGTACTGGAGGAACTAACGCCTCTTCTCTCCTGCAGCTGGAGGTGGAGATGAAGGTCCTGAAGTCTCAAGAGTGCACAGCTGAGCAAAGTGCCGTCATCACCAAGGAGGAGGTGGACACACTCAGGTAGACAAAGCAAGGGGAATGCAGACAAGATTCTGTTGTTTTCAGTGGAACTAATGAGAAGGGAAATGCCCAGGGTAGTTTCACTGCCTGCTCTGGTTATTGTCATCTTGTGGTAGAGCACCAGGTACAGGACCTCACCATGCTACGATGCGTGAAAAAGTGTGTGCAAATAGACTGCCTATGTACATCGGCTGCCTGCTCTGCAGGGAGCAGTGTGGTGGCTTTGAGCAGAACGTGTTTTCCTTGTATTTCTGAAGTAGGATGTTCTTTTCCTGAACACACTTTCTCACCAGCTTTTATGGACCTGAGAAATCCATGAAGCATTAACAGAAAGCCTCAAACCCCATCTTTCCTGCATTGAGATACTTTATAAGCTTTTCTATCTTTTGGGGGGCTGCAGGCTCTCTTCTTTTAACGTCTGGGGTCTCTTGCTCTCAGTTATTTCAGGAGACTGGCTCCTGCATCACTATTCCCCCTGTTGACTTACTTTCCTGTGGAAACAGCTTTGCTATTTGTTTCTTATTTTGTCCAGATCTCAGCTGTAAATACAGGATCTGTTGGCATGTGTGTGAAAAGGTTTAGAATCTAGCTTTTGTAATACTGGTGTGTGTGCAGAGCTGGAGATAAAAGAGGGCTGTTTCCCCTCGTGCATTGCTGCGGGTGGCAGAGGGGTACCTGTTGTGATTCAGTGAAAGAGAAGTTACAAATCAGCATTTCAGCAGAGAATACATGAGCATTTACAAAAGCTACAGTGAAGCTACACAACCTTTCCCTGTATTTATTAAAGTGTTTACAGCTTCCGTTCCAAATCAGTTTACACAATAAATACAGAGCACAGAGAAGTTCATCTGTTTCTGAATGTTTAATAAAGTTCCTTTTATTTAAGCTAAGCAAATCAGATCTTGACAAGCTGAGATTTATTCTCAGCTAATGTAAGACTTTGGCTGGAGTTTCACTTCTTAATTCTTTTATATTTTCAGCTCCATCACTATGAAGCCTTACTGCGTCATAGGTCTGAAAGCATGATTTTGCAGCAAGCAGAATCTTGCAGAAAGCAGGAATTACTGGCCTGTACGTTATGCCTTTGCTCCTGTGCTTTGCCTCTGGAGCTTGTTTTACGGCTTTGAAAGCCCAGTTCCATAGCAGAGGGGAGGTGTTTGAAAATAACACATGTTCAGCTAAGCTATTCCAGTACATTTCAGGGCTGTACACGCCATCTTAGGGACTCACTCCTATAGTTCCTCAGAGTGGTGTGATAGTTCTGAAGACCCAAGGCATACATCTCTCTTTTTTTTATTCTGTCATGCTTTCTAGTAGAGGATAGTATGCTATGGCTTCCCTTTTTCAGGGGGATAAACCTGTCTCCATCTGCTTTTGTGTATTGTGGATGTTTGTTTGAACTGAGCTCATTCAGTTTTTTCCCTTGCTAAGGCACGCTGGACCCTCTGAAACCTGATGTTTATACTGCTGCAGAAGTATTCAGCACCTCCTCGGCAACATTAAACCCGTCACTCCTGATTAATAATATGCCTCTCTATCAGTAAAGCCAGCATCCTGTTTGCTGTCTTCTGGGAGCTGAAGGTTTTCAGAGTGTTTCTACAGTACCTCCATGGTCTCTGCCTCCCTGGGTTGCTGTGGACTGCAGCACCCTTTAATGAAGGAGGTGTTCAGTCTCTTTATTTTCACCCCCAAGACTCATTATTTGGTGTTTATCTTCACCGAGCAGCATTTGCCATCTATTAACTGAGCAGCTTCAGGGACAGAGTGTGGAGGGGGGAGCAGCTGGGTTGCCACGTACTCCAGGAACACTTCATATTGCTGAAGGCTCTTGGCAGTGGGGATAGAGATGTCTGGGTTTGCCCTGAATTAAAATCTGTTCCCTGGGCAGGGACAAGTGGAGCTCGCAAGTTCTGCTTCTGCGGGATTGTGGTGTTTGGTCCTGCTCACAGGTAGCCCTAAACTCCCCTAGATAATGTTTTTCTCTCTTTGTTTTTAAAGAATTTCTTTGACTGCTAGCCTCATCTCTCTCTTCCTTTCATGAAATTGTGTCAAACCTTTCACACAAAGTTTGACGGAAGCACGAGCCTGTTCCCGGTGAAGCCGTTGATGGTGCAGAGCTGCTCTCCAGCGATGAGCCGTACGTGGAAAGCTCTTTCAGTAAAGAGGCTAAGCTTCTGCAGTTGTTTCACGGTGGTATTTTCTCTTTTCTTCACTTTCCCATTTCAGTACCGTGTGCTCCTGAGGCTGTAGATGCACAGAGGCCGCAGTCCAGGGATCTAATTCCAGCCTGTTTTTTCTGTCACTTTTTACTGAACCACTGTTTATTGTCGTTACGGCTGATGTAAATACTTGTCCCAGGCCCCGATGCTAGTCATTTAGCTACAAAGCTGTACCAAAAAGCATGTCTTTGGTTTTAATCACCCTTTTCACTGCTTAGCTCTGACAGTAAATGACTTGGTGCAAAGTGTTCTCTTTCTGCTGGAGCTCTCTGTGCTGGAGGATTGCTAAGCCGGTCCCTGCTCCTTTTCCCTTACTGCTGCTCCTGTTACTGCTTCAGGTGTCCTCTCAGACTCTCAGCACTCCATTCAGCATTGCAGCATCGACTCCAGAAAGATTTTTTTTCCTTATGCTTCTTGACTTCAGCAGTCAAAGGATGTGGTTGGGCCTTAGTTTGTGTTTTCTGGCGTTTTCTGCGCGTTGGACAGGAAACTGGGCCACGTTCTTTCTTCATAGAAGATGCTCCTTCTCAAAGGAGCGCAAGATAAATCACCATCTTCCTCCAGGCTTTTGGGGTTCAGGAACAACGTGCTCAGGTCCACGCCAGAACACTCCTCGTGGCTCGGATGGATGTGTCCTCTCCGTGCACCAGAGGCGAATTGGGCAGCTGTAATTAAAGAGCAGAAGGGCTTTGGAGGAGACCAAAGACTTGTATGGGAAGGAACTGGGTCTGCTGTGCTCGCCCTCCTCCCGTGTCCTTGTGGGCCTCAGCAGGACCAGTTTACTCTATTTTACATAGCTGCTAAGGAGGAGCGAGCAACACCAGTTCCACTGTTACTGCTTCCTTCTACAGATTGCTGGCAGAAAACGGGGAAGAAGACACACTTTCAAATTGGAAAGTGGGGCAAGAAATGCTGCAGCTAATGAGGGCGTTATTTCCATTACTCTAGTTTATTAAGGTCTTTGAAGTCCCAGTAACCTACGGTACGATGCATCTGCTCTTCTGGGCTGAGCCCAGCCTCTCCAGTTAGCTGCTGTCATGAAGAAAACCAGCAGAAGCCGTCGAGGGGAGTCTGCAGAGCAGGAATGGACTGCGAGCCTCCAGGCACTTCCATATACACCCCGTGGGTAGAAGCTAGCTTCTGAAAACAAAAGCGGGAGAGACATAAAGGAGAAAAAAAAATCCATATTAATCCTTTGAATCTGTATTCACCTCCTGTGAGTGAATGAGAGCTTTTAAAAATATATCTTTTGTCTCATTTTTCTTTAGTATGGAAAGTAAATTTTCAGCGAGAAACTTGAAAGACTTTATCAGTTTTTCCTCCTTCTCTTGAGAACAAAGTGCTCTTTCGTCAGACCTTTTATAACTTTTAATGTGAAACTCTCTCCCAGCATCATCATTTCTGAAGAGACAATAAAAGCCAGTGCTAATGCTGTCATTTCTCACACTTCTTGCTGCTCCCTCTGAAATCATATTTGTTTATATTCTGCAGATCTTATGAAAAGGAAAAGTGGTCAAACTGTGGAGTTCATGCACTGTGGGGTATAGCAAAGCAGAGAGCATTTAGGCATTAGCGCCTTTTAGAGGGAAGGTGATAGCTGTGCAGAAACTAGCATTTCAGAAACTATAAATAAAAGTCATATATTTAAAGAACTTCACTAAAGACTTAAGTGGCAACAGCTGAAGGACCTTTCAGCTGGAACAAATCTGAACTTTTTCTTTCTGCTGTCGAACTGCAACCCCAGTAAATCCTAAATGTTTTCTGTGGATTTAGTGACTGGGTAGAGTTACAGTAATTCAAAAGAAATTCATGTCCTTGCCAATGCCTATTAGTCACACTTGCTGGTATTCTGTCTGCTCTGCTCCTAACACCATCTCAATGCCATCTGGATCCCTTAATAGCATCTTCCCAACACATACATTTTCTGCTCCATTCAATAGTCTCCTGTTCAGCAATAGCTTTTCCACATGGCCATGTCCTCTTTGCAGATGGGGCCTCTGTGAGACATGTCCTCATCGGCGGTATCCGCGCTGCTCTACAGGCAGTCATGTAACACATCTGAGAACGTTAAAGACAAGTAAAAGGAAGATAAAGGGATGATGGTGGTCAGTTGTCACTGGTTAACTCCACTTCCCCCTGCTTCCTTTTCTAAAATAGAGGCAGCCTGGCCTTTCTCTCTAGCAGCGCTTGCTCATCATCCAAGCGCTTTTGGATAGACTGGATGCACGTGGTGGGATATCTCCCGATTCTCACAAGTGTCACTTCAGGAGACCTGAGGCTGCAGGTTTTGGGGTTTTTTTCCCCCTTGTTCCCTCTTCTAATTTGGGACAGTGAAACATGCAGTGGAGGCAATGTAAAGCTCAATTTTCAAAAGTGGGAAACTCCACAACTCTGAGTAAATGCCAATGAATCTTTATTCTTGTGGAGAAGGCTTGAATTTACCTGCTGCCCATGGAGCCTTTGGCTCTGGGTTAAGCTGTCTGCATCCGATGCAGGAGTAGTCTTCCAGAAATGCAAAGAGATCTTTGCCAGAGTTCTAATATTTTCATGCTTTCAAACCCCGGTGTGGAGAAGTTGGTAAATTTTCCAGAAATTAATCCAAATTATTTTTCTCTTTGTCACAAAACTTGAGAATGGTGTCAGTATTTCAGAAAGTAAAAAAGCTGCAAGGCTGCTTTCAAAATGGACTCCGACATTCATTCCGGGCCAAACGTGAAGTTGCTAGATGGCTGTGCCGTACCCAGATGTTTCTGTACTCTGCTTTCTGTGGTGCTCACATGAATTTGGCTTGGATTGTTCTCCCTACTGGAAAGTAGCTCCCATATGTAGCAAGTTGAGGCAGGTAAATTGGTGATAAAATACCATCATGTATCCTGTGCAGATGTCCCTGGACAGAGAGAGCATGCAGACGAAGGCTTGCCTGTGTGGGTGCTGGTGCATCCAAAAGCAGGACACAGTTGGCCCTGTGCCTCAGTTTACGTAAAGGAAAAAATTCAAGTGCCAAGCAAGTAAATATTTTTCAATATTTGACTGCCATATCTTAACTGCCAGCTGCAAATGCTTTGCTGTGTTTATATATAGATAGGATTTCCCTTGCTTCTCTCTCTCTCTGCCATTGGGAAGAGTTCCCCAGGGCTGGAAAGCAAAGCTAGAATAGCACAAACTGTTTGCTAATGGTTTTTAATGCTTTCCCACTGGAGCTCCAGGACGCTTAACAGTGTTAAAAATAGGTTAGAAGAGGGGTTATGTTGTGAAAGCACTAGTCAGTCCTGAAAACCTCTCTGGTACAAAGAGATACAGCAGTGTTCCTCAGCACAGAGGAAGCAGCACATTTTGTCTCTGAAGGTGAGCAGAGCCGAGGCAGCTCCCCGTGCCTCGGTGGGCTTACCTTCCCCTGGCACGCAGCGGGAAGCCCCACGCTCTGTCTGGAAAGGAGGATCACAGAATCACAGAATCACAGAATAGTAGGGGTTGGAAGGGACCTCTGTGGGTCATCTAGTCCAACCCCCCTGCCGAAGCAG
>Ga0065711_1004930_pt1:5000-30609 | contig 30609 bp, 24 predicted proteins | sample Hoacrofraction12_FD_59098 | JGI IMG/M metagenome (GOLD analysis project Ga0065711, IMG submission 59098) | Hoatzin crop microbial communities from Cojedes, Venezuela - Epithelial fraction 12 v2 (version 2) | ecosystem: Host-associated > Birds > Digestive system > Esophagus > Crop... | reverse complement strand
AGGGTGCTCGAGGGTGTTTGGTGCTCCACTTGGCCTAGAGCTGCTTGAATACCACAAGAATGAAAGGGAGGGGACTGACTCTGTAGCCTGCTCCGACTTTCCTGTACATGGGAGTCCCTGATGCAAGTGCTTTACTGAAAAAATCTTTTTTTTTAAAAAAAAGTTTGCGCAGTTTGAATTGATACCTACAATCCTGTTCTGTGCAGCAACATTTGTAAGAATGAAACAGTGCTTCTCACTCCTTTCTGAACTCATCTGCCTCTTCTGCAACAGTGGCAGGCTTGGAAATGGCTGCTGATTACGACAGGTGAAAGTCCTGAATACAGAGGGACAGGGAGGAAAATTGCATCGCAATCTGCCATCCTCCCTGGAAACCAGAAGGGAGATGGTGCTGTGCCAGCACGTCCTCTGTATGCCCTGTTTAAGGGCAAAGGGGAGCCGGACTCTGCCAGGGATCGACGCTGAGCTTCAGCACGCTGCAGAAATAGGAGAGCATCGTGGAGGCAGCACGGGCCCCGCAGCAGGGCTGGGGGCAGCAGGAGACCATCACCTGGCAGTCGGCAGGTTGCGGCAGCGCTGGAGAGAACCCCTTGGCAACGGGCAGGTGGACCGGACAGCAGGAGTGCGGCTCCGTTGGCTCCACGGTTTGGCATTAATGAGACACCTATTGGAATCCTGCACACTCTTTAAAGACCTTCTGTGCGGAAAATCGTTACGTTTACTGTAATCCTTTGCAAGGGTAAAAACCAAACTGGAATCTTCCCCGCTGTACTTATTTGTGGGCTTCCTAGGAAGCTTTTGGAGCTGTGTGAGTCACGTTGCTTTCTGTATGGAGGTGCTGAGAGGTAGACAGCTACTGCAAGCAATGCACAAACTGGGGAGCCTTGTGCACGAAGGGGGTAGGGTTCAGCACAAAGGGCTCTTATTTGACTTGACAGTCAGGGTTGGGTTTTTCCAAGCAGCTTCCCTCTGTGTGTGCACACTCCTAAAAGCATTGTGGCTGCACATGCAGGAGAGAGCTAACCAGCCATGGATGGAAGCACACAATGGAGAACATCTCTTAGAAACGCAGCCCCCAAAACTAGGGCTGTACTTTTAAGGACCTTATATATCCAGCATGCTGAGCTCCTCCTAAGAGACTGGCTGCAGGACTAACAGCAAAGGGGTAGACTGTGAGCCATCCAGGCCGTGTTTAAAAGTGCTTTTTCTTAGACCACCTAAAAGCTCGTGGATTCCTCAGTGGCAGTGGCATGCAGTCTGTTGAAGGAGGCTCCGTGCTAGGGTAAAAGCAGCCCACGGTGCTCTCTGGTTTGTGGTGCAGCTGGACAGTGGGGAGGGAAGGTGCCTTTTTAATTTCATGATGCTGGTGATCATTTATGGGGCCTCACTGTTTACTTCCCAAGGAGACCTCCGCTTCCCATATGTTTTGAAGGACGCCAGTGCTCTCCTGCCCTGGCCCTCTTCCTGTACTACCATTACATGAACACAGCACTGATCTACAACCTCTGTTCGTTCAAATTTGAAACTCTGGCCCAGCAGCTGGAGAATTCAAGTGGTGCTCCTGGAAGCCCTGCCCTGGCAAGCTGGCCCTCACTGGGGCGGAACTGGGAGCTCCCCGCTGACTTAAGCGGGCTTTGCTGGTTCATGGCAGGAAGCGGCCCTGCAGCCTCAGCCTCCACACCTCTCTCTGACCTACCTGGACAGAAGGATGGGGAGGAGAGGAAAACCAGAAAGGCAGAGGAACTGTTTTACTGTTGCGGGGTCGGGGATGCCCAAACACTTACTGTAGCTGGGAACAAGCATAACATCCTCTCTAGCACCAGAGCCAGGAGGCAGCAAGAGAAATGTGTAATCTTGTGTCTGGTGTGGCAGGGGGAGGGGAAAATGTCTTTTAAAGTGTAATAACACCTAGGTTTTATAATCCTGCCCAGCTCAGGCTTGACAATTCTTCCGATAGCCCAAATACTATAAATTTAGTTGAAGATAACAGAACAGATGGGAAAAACATATGGTTTGTAGGTAGTGTGTGGTGGTTGGTATTTGTGGTACATTAGGGGAATTTATTTTATTCTCTCTCTTTCCCTGTATAACTTTTTTGATACTTTCTTGAGTTCTTTGTGCCTCTAGGTGAGCTTAGGGCTTTGCAAATGTCTGATAACTTGGCTTTGTTCAACCAAATTATCTGCTGCTTTGTAACTCTCCTTTAGAGTTTGTGAGTTTATTGTCTGTATATATTGTCTTCACGCTCCAGTTTGAGCGAGTAGAAGCTGGATCACTTGGAGCTCAATGACTTATTCCATCTGTCCCATTAACATCTGTGGAGAGCTTGAATGGACAAGTGGTACTGCACTGAGACCTCCCGTTGCTCAGCTGCGTTACCAGTCCCGGTCGGGTGCACTGGACGCCGGGAGATGCAGCACACGCCGCGTGTGCGCCCTGCGCAGGGGCTGGGGCAGCACGGGTGCCTTCCCCCCGCGCTGGCATTACGCATTAGTGCCACCGTCACTGTCTGCGGGGGAGCGGGGCGTCCCCCAGCCGCATGTGCTGCTGCCAGCAGCACCGACTGCTGCCCTGTTGGCGGTGTTTAGAGAAAGCCTGCCTGTTCTGCAGGGGGCTGCTGGAAAAGCACCAGAATATTAACACCCTGACTTACCTGCCAATCTCCTCCCCAGCAAATTTGTGTGTTTTGCTAGAGCTAGATAGAATGCTCAGCTTTTGAAATGATGCAAACCTAGGCAAGTCAGACTGGGTTTAGAGCACAAATACACAAACACTTCAAGTATTTGCTTACAGATACCTGAGAAAAGCTGCGTAAGAACACAAGTCGTGGTTACAGGACAGATTTACGTTTAAGGGAACAGCACTTTAGACAACTGTGCAGCAGGCAATGCGTTTGCCCGTAACTTTAAGACACTTGAGAAGAACCCTGTTTTCCCTTGGAAAGGACATTTGACAGCTGGTCTTTCCATGTGGCCGTAATCTGAAGGGAAGGAGTACATCTTTGCCATAGTAAGTGGACAGGATGATGTCCAGCTTCGGATAAAGGATGAGATCAGCCTTAAACCAAGCTCATTCTCAGCTGTCCCTGAACCCCACCTAAGTGCCACGAGTTCTGAGATAGGCTGCTGACTGACCCAGCAGTGTCCACCTTGTGTCTTGAATGTATTCTCGTGATGCAGGGATGTTGTACTTGGGCCAGAGCTCCTGAATATGTGCAAGGCTTTGTTTGTTATCCACCGATCCACCTTGGCTCATCACCTGCACACCTACCGTCCTGCATGCCCAGAAACTACATGTATCTGTACTCCTTCTCACATTCAATAGCAAACTTACACACAGTAATATTCTCAGTGTATTGCTGACCTAATGGGTCCCACCTTGGTGAATTTATCTCAAAACTATTTGTAGGTTTTTGACCTCAGTTTGAGCCTAGGCTTTTCCATATTATCTCAGCCTGGTGGTGCATGATCTGTCATTAGAGATGTGGTCTATGTGAACAGCCTGATGAAATGAATGCTGTGAATATTTTATGTTTTGTAAACACTGTAAATATGTTGTCCTGTGGGATAGATGGCATGAAGTGCAAGGTTATTCTGGTGAGAAAGCCAAATGTGCCATGGGGAACCAGCCGCAAGAAGAAGCAGAGAGTGTAGGTCAGTTTAGCTGAGACAGGTTTGGGTTGATGTGCATGCTGCTGAGAGCAGGATACCAAATAGCTGTATTTTCATCCAAACTGTGGGAAATTAAGCAGAAGATTACTACTTTAGCTGTGTCTGGAAAGATGCACTGCAAATTAATGGAAACCAAGGATATGATCCTGCGAAGCATTTGGTATTCCTATAATCAGTGTTGTGCGTGATGCAAAGATCTGATCCAGCCAACGGGACTCCCATTGACAAAGACAGGGTTTGGATTGGCTTGTGGAACTGACTGGGACAAACTCACTGATGTGGGTTTGCATTTCAGGTTCCAGCTGGTAGGAGGTCACTGTGAGTTGTCACTGAAAGCGCAGCTCAAAGGCTAAGAGAAATTGTAGGAGAGGGATTATCTTGGCAATGCAATTTGGGACTACAAGAATCTTAGAACTATTACAATGCGCACATGCTGATCAATGAAGATCCTTAACTCTGGCATCTCCCCCTTGAGGCCGGACTTTAAAATTACAAAGCTCTGAGGATCAAGAGAAACTGTTCAGAACAGCGGTGAAGACCCAATGCTGCGGTTCCTAGCAGCAGGGCTTGTGACTCCCACGTTAGCTGGGTACAGTGTGTCTGCCTGGGCAGCCCAGGAAAGGAGGGAGGTCGGTTGTGGAGAAGAGGGCTTTTCGTTAGTGTCTATTGATACCAGCCTGAGCAGTAATGGGATCCAGAACTCGGAAAGGTGAAGGCTAGAAAACGGGCCTGGTACTCGTGGAGGATGTGTGCTGTGCCGTGTTGCTTAGTCCATCTCTGAAGGCCCACGGAGAGGTGCTGTGGCTGGGGAGAGGATGACTGTACTGCCGAGTTCTGCGGATTGGTCTTGCTTTTTAGCTTGACTGGAGAACACTTCTGCTCCAGCACACAGCCTTTGTAAAATCACAATGTGTTTACAAAGTGACTTTTCACACCTAGAGAGCATTCCCTATGGGTCAGAAGTTTTTAAAAAAATGTTACTGAGTTTCTGATGGTGTTTTATGTATATATTCCACCGTAGAAATGTTTCTTTTGGAAGGATGCAGGATGTGTAACTATTCACTTGGTCTTTAAGGGAGGTGTTTTTTCAGCTGTAATTGTGCCTTTTATTCTGAAACTTACCCTTATAATTAAAAGGATGTGACAAGCTTCTGCGTTCCTGAACTCTGAGCCATTTAATGTGATTGGTGGTGCTTGATGTCTTTTCTCTATTTTTCTCTCTTTCCCGAGTTCCTAACTCTCAGGTAGCCAAAGTTATTTGTTTGCTACTAATAGCTTCTCCACCCACTTGCCACACCTAGTTAGTGGTTTAGCAATGCAGTACTTTAAAATTAGCCAGAACCTGATTTTGGTTTGGCTTACGCTGACTTTGTACGGCTGTCGCTCCAACAGGGAGAAGGGAATCAGTCTCAATCGATACATGTTATTCCTCTGAAATGTTTGGCAGTGACTTTTAACCTTATTACAGAAATTTCCTTTGCAGGACCATGCAAAATGTATTTTACGTCTGATAGGGCATTTAATGAATCCTCGGTTCCCTCAGAGTTTCAATAAATGCATCTTGCTGAAAACTTTATAGACAGCTCCACTGGCAGGGAGCGGGACAGAGCAGAGCTGCAGCCTGGAAGGGCCTGGGGCTGGAATCGCCACTGCACTGCGCCTGGCTGCAGTGGGGCGGTTGCCCACGGTGGAGCCAGCAGGTACCGAATGCCATCCGGGCGCTGAAGCGATTTCCGTCCGCTGTGCGCTGGTACAAGTGACTGCGCGTAGCCCGTGGAGCGGAGCTTGGCATCCCTTTCTGGGTGCCAGAGGAAATTGCGGCTGAGGAGGGATGCATCGGCATCAAATGACAGGGAGAGGAAACAGAACTGATACTCATTGGCGTTGCTGTGGTGAAGCGATAAAACTATCACTAACAAAAACTGCAGTGAAAGAGGCTTTAGCTGCTGGCTTCGTAGATGGCTGTGGAACCCAGAGCCCTCGATTCTGGGGCGTGTTTGGTAGCAAAGGTACCCAGTGTGCCTCAGCTGGGTCCAGCCTTTGCCGGAAACCTTTCGTGCAGCTACCACCTGGCAGGGCTGAAGACCTGTAGGCCAGTTGGCTTGTTCCCTTCCTTTGATCTGGTAACTGTGATTAGCTATTAAAAGGGGCTCCACTGTAAGAGAAATGTGAGCTAGCGAATGGAAGGAAAACGTTGACTTTCAGTTCCATAGCACTTATGATCCATTCAAGACCAAAAATGTCATTTACTACTGACGACCTGTGTTTTTGTTGTTTTGTAGTGTTGGAAAGGCAGTCTAATTATGTCTCTGTTTGGATTTATTTATACCACTTGTATATGAGCCTCTCTTTTCCCTGCCCTTGAAAAAAGGGAAAGGCCAGGTAGCAGAGGGAGGCTGTCTCCGTGTCCAGGGAGGCAGCACATGGGACCGCCTGTGCTCCCCCACAGATGCCCTCCCAGCAACACCGTTCCCTCCCTACTAGCAGGAGCATGTGCCTGGCCCAAGGTGAGGACGGGCCTCGTTGGCTGTCAAACCTGCCCTGGCTAAATTTTGGTCCACACTGTATTTTCCTCCTCTTATAAATTCGTCCTATAACTTGCATTTAGCCATCAGAAGGGGAAGGGGTAAAGGGCATCCAAGAAATGGAGGAGAAAGGAGAAGCTTAGAGAAGTGTGGGGAAAATGGTGTTGATAGCTGGCACTCAGGGTAAGTGGAAATGAGGTGGACAAAGCAAATTGTACAAGTAGGTTTTCATCTGCTTGATGCAGAATTTATGGCATTTAAATTAATGTTTGGAGAAGGCTCTCTGATCTGGCTGGGGCACAGGGTAAACTCAGTGAGGCCGTCCTTATGTTCTCGTAGTATTAGCACAGGGAACTCTGGTTCCCCTACTGCTGGAGGATTTCTGTATAAAGGTGAATCTAAACAGGGTGTTTCTGTCCACCCTAAGTAAAATGAAGGCATAATAAATAAGTCAATAAAATATGTCTTGAGGAGGAAGTACAACAACCGCTTTGTGTATGTGCATGCCAACGCCCAGAGCACTCTCGTAAAACAGAAGCAGCAGCTCTTCTGCCAGTCCCTTCCTGGTGTAAATGTGACAGCGGGTGCGATCTGCACCGGGTGTTTCTGCTCATGCAGAGCACGAGAAGAGTTAAAGCAGAGAGCCTAATAGTCTTGAAAGTGAAGAGGCAGCAGGAGCTTGGTGTCTGGTTTGAGAAAGGAGGAAGTTTGAGTAAATATTTGAGGGGAACGACTGTTTTAGTCTCTTCATTCAGGGGCCTAGTCTGTTGGGTTTTGCTGAGGCCAGAAGGATGAAGCCCCGTGTTTGTCATTAGGACTAGGTACACAGAGTTCTGTGGATTTTGTACTTTTACGGCTGCTCTGTGATAATGTAAGAGAAAAAATAATCCTTTATAGTCCCTGATTATCAGGTTACAGTTTATTAGAGACATAAATGCCAGCAATTTAAATGACTGTATTAGGTTGTCCTTGAGAAAACAGAATTTGTAACTAAAGGGACAGTGCAAGGAACTGTTTCTGAAACAATAATGCCATGTTAGTTGGAACAAGCATGACATATTTAGAAATTTTAAGTCACTGAGTACTTTTAAGCAAAGTATACATGCAGCGGTTATCTTGCTTCTTTATGGACAAAAATATTTGATTGCTAGCTATTATGAACTCCACAATCTCTAGGCAGAGATTATAATGGACTCGCTACAGGGCACTATCAGTAATCTCAGTTAACATTTCAGTTCTGTTAGCTTACTATGCTGATAGCATTCGGTGTGGAGTGAATGACAATCAAAAGTATACCACAAGAATAACTGGACAACATTTACCTGTAAGAAGAATTATTCTACGGGGCCGTATATCACACTGATTTCTGAAAGTATTACTCTTCTTCATATTGCAGTTTGCTACTGCTGTTGCACTGTGCAAATGACTGTAAATCTAGAAGGTTACAGGAGGACGCTCGTGTGAAGCTGTGTTGAGTGCCGGCTGTAGTGGCTTGTCTGTACTTGGTTGTCTTCCAGATCTCTGGGGTTGGGCTCCACCTGTGCCAAAGCAGTGTGTCGTCTAGTGGTTCCCATCCTTTCTAGAGCCAAGCCTCATGTTCGAACCCTGGCAGTGTCCCATGCTTCCTTGGATCGAGCTCCAACTGGATCAGGGCTTGGAGTCCCGGGCTGCTACTTGCGCATGTATGCGCGCACCTGCTTTTTGGTGTGAAGTGTTAGCGAGTACGGTTTGGCGTGTTACTGCAAAATCTGTCAGAGCAGGTTGCCCACCTGAAGCCAGTTTCTTAAATGTATGGCAACCACATTTCTGCTGTGATTTCTGTGATTCTGGAAACCCTGCTGCAGTTTAGAAGAGAGAGGTTGTGCTGTCTCCAGCTCTTTCTTTCCCTTTAGACTGATAGCTGGACTGGTTTGTAAACTGCATCCTCTGTACCTGACTCCGTTCTGTAGGGTGTAGATTAAAATAGCCTGGGGCTTCCGTGCGCTTCCCACTGTCTCAGAGCTGTTCTGGTCAAAACCTCTGTCCCACAAATCCCTGTGTGGGGAGAAAGGTTTATCCTGTCAGCAGCTGCAGCAGGAGGTGTTAGTTGGAGGCCCCTCTCGGGAAAGCAAGGTTGAACTCTGGTTTCTGGGTAGTGCTGATAGGGGAGCTGTGATGTGTAGCTGGGTTTCTAGCAGAGCAGTGCAAGTTTCAGGTCCCATTTTTACTCTAGTGTCCAAAGGAGCATAGAAGATATTGCCATGCAAATCATGAATATTCGGATTTCCTTCACACTTGCTTTATTAGCATTGTCTTGCTTTGCCAAATTCTAGCTTGATTTGGAACCGTGCTGCTGAAAGGCAAATTATGTTGTGTTTGCTTTAGCCCAAAAGAGTACACAAAGCACTAGAGCTCTCCAAACCCATATCAAAGGTGAGCCTACCCTCTGCTGCTCCAGACGCGTCTGTCAGAAAGGATAAGCATTTGCTGCTGCATGGAAAGATATGCAACCTGCCTGCTAACGTAGCAAATCACTTCTGCCCCTCCTGGCTTGGAGAAGACACCTGAAAATTAAACCTGTGTAGTCTGGGCAAAAGGCAGAGCCAATTCAGCTGGCAAACAGCTCCACAGAGAATATCAGAGCAAATGGATGTAAGAGAGACAATAAATGTTCTGCAGTGATTTATTTGGTGGCAGTGTCTTCAAATCTGCAATAAAAGAGGATCCCCTCAACAGAGAATTTGTCCTGCTGCCGCTCACTGTACCTGGGTAGGAACAAACCGTGGAGGCCTTCCAAATACTGCACAAAGCAGGAACTTGTTTTGCCTAAAATCTGTCCTACTCAATTACCGTCAGGCTGAGAACTGGCCTTTGCTCAGTTTGTACAGCTAGCCTCAGGCTCCCGGAAATTACTTTGATCTGCATGGATCCCTGAGGATCTCCTAACTTGTGAGCTGGGCTCCGCAGCCTGTTCCATGGAATGGGCGATCGTGTCTTACTGACAGGGGTCTTGTGCAAAGCTCCCTTCCCTCCTCCCCTTCTGAGAGCAGCAGCCTGTTTCACGCTAATACTCATAGGACCTGGTGCTTCTCTGAGAAGTGGCTTCACAACAGAGTAACTGCAATTAATGATGCACCGTAAATGCCATAGATGAAACCACATCATCTATTTAAATTAAAAGTTTCCATTATTACTTTACAAATATCTGTTTGCTTTCTAAAATCATCACCCCAGTTGAGGGCTATGGCATTTCCTGCAAATGGTGACCAGCTGGGGTGAGTAGCCATTCATTGTGCCAGAGGTTATCATCTCTCCGCAGGGTTTGGATTTTTTTCCCTAGGAAATTTCCTGCCTTTAGGTCTGTATTGCTTACATGATACTACTGCCTGAAATGTCAGCTGGCATACAGGGATGCTCTTCTGGCTTACTCAGTTTCGTCTGCGAGCAGGGTGGGAAATTTTCTGTCAGTTTGGTTTTCCATGGAAAATACACTTTTCACAACATAGATTTGCTTCTGTTTGGGGAATGCTGATTTGGGGGATTCTTGGTTTAAAGGTTGTTGGGGTTTTTGTGTTTGTTTGTTTTATAGTTAGTTTAAATCTTCGAGCTGAAAGCTTACATTTGTTTTCTCTGTGGGAAATATCAGTTATTTTGACGGTTCCCCACCTCCCAGTTTTGCAACAGGAAAATATTATGTTGTAAAAATGGGTGGGGAAAGGGGAGATTAGCAAAACCCAATGTTTTCTACAGAGAAACAGTCAATTTTTCTGCAGCCGAGACCTGTGTTTTCCTTTTTGCTTGGTTGGACCATTTCTCCTAGTGGAGCTGGAGTGTTTTCCTGGGGGAAGCCGTGAGCGTCCCTGGGGCCCGGGTGGGCACTGGGTGCCTCCTGGGACGTCGGGTCCGCAGGCCGGGTGTCCGGGGGCGGCCCACTCCCCGCGCTCGCCCTGCCCGCGCCGGCAGGCTCCTCGGCGGCGGTGGCCAAGGGGGTCCCATGGGGAGCTCGTGGGAGCCCAGCAGGCTAAGCAGGTTCTCTGGCCCTGGGAGCAGCTCCTAGCTTGGGCTGTTTTGTCACCAAACAGTGTTACTTTTCCCAACAGAGTCGTTCTGATGCCCCTTACTCCACAGGGGTTTTCTGTAGGCCAGCTTGCAAAATGAAAGTGATTTCTGTATACCAGTGTAGCAAAATACATGTTGAATACTGGCATTTTGCTCAGGATCAAAACTGTGTGCTTCAGCTAAGAGAAAAGCCCACCTATAGACGATGGAGTATTTGGGTTTAGCTTCCTCATTCCGCTGTTGAGGATTTACAGTACTGTAAATCTAGACTAACTTCATGTACATCCATAGTAATGTAACTACATTTATTATGCAGCTGTCTAGGTTTACACCAGTGAGAATAAGAACAGTATTTGGCCCTTTAATATCTATCTCCAGATAATAAAAGTCATATGAGCGTTTCACTAAATATTTGGCAAACCTACTAAAACAAGTCCAACAAACTATGCAGGACGTAGATTAATTTCCTCCACCAGCATCTGGGTTTAGCATTATAATTAGCAGCAGATCTCCCAGTGATATGTCAAACAAAGATGTTTGTGTCAAATAGCTATTTCTTAAAAGAAAAATAAAAAAAAGAAGGGGGCTTAAGTTAATCGAATAGCGTGAAATCATCCCCATTGCTAGCCTGGGTGCTAAGCAGTTACTGCCAGAGGTGTGTACAGGCAGCAGCTAGCAAGATTTTCAGTTACATTATTCAGTTCAGTTTATGATTGTGTGGGTGCTGCAGGGGCACGGGGAACTTTAAACTGTCTTTACTTTTTTACCTCTCCTAATGGCTGCTCTTCCCACTTTTGATCTCTTGACGCCTTTTGATCTCTTGACATGTGAATCACACTTCTTCGCTTGGACTCACTTAGGCTGTGGCTTTAGATCAGCTCTGGATGTTGAGTGCACCTCATACGGGTGACAGGCAGTGCTTAGAAAAGTTGGCATGGGAGCCTCCTCAAACAAGAGCCCAAGCAGGCGTACCACAGCCCAGTGAAGCTCTGCACCCTCTGAACCGCCGCGGTGGGGCTGTGTGCACGGGGAGGGCAAAGTTCCTGCTGGCCTTTCAGAACGTGGAGATCCCAGTTGCTGCCAGGAACCTGGGGGGGTGGGGGGAAGAATGAATTATTCAGACCTCTGAAGAAGTTTGAGTTGAGCTCTGCTGCTAGAAACAGATACAGATCTATGTGTGGGCTTGATGATCTTTCTGAGATTGGGCGGTGGCTCTGTAACAAAACCAGAACTGCAAAGAGTTAATTTAATGTGGAGGATTTCTATGAATTTCTGGAAAGACCGAATGGAATCACCATCCAAAGCGATGTGGAGTACTCCAAAGACAGATTTGGCAAGTCTTCTAGGTTGTTTCACCACAAAATGACCTTGTGCTTAGCTGTGTCACACTAACATTTGAACCTTCAGTTTGTGTGCTAGAGGGCTGTGCTCTGCCAGTGGCAAAGGATGCTTTCACTCATTTATAACCTAGAGATATTAGACATCATAAAAAGTTCAATATACCAATGTGATGATAATATATCTGCAAACTTCCCAGCTAGCATTCCAGGATTATTTGTCAGGCAGTAATTAGAATGATGCATTTTAAATCTTCTGAAATGGTGCCAGGAAGAGAATTGCTTTCCATTTTGAACAGTGTTAGTGGTACAGCTGGAAATGCTGCCTAATGAAAATACTTTTAAACATCTCTTGGTCTGCATTGGTCCCAGCCTGCCCAAGCAACACAGGCCACCTCTTATGTTCACCTTGCTGGGTTGCAGAAGAATTACTTAACGACCTGTCTGTGCTGATTACACATGTGGAAGAGGCCAGGTTTTCACACCACTCAACCCTACTGCAAAGATCTCAAAATGGTACCAAAGTACCAAACACTCAAAATGTTCAGGGGGGTTTGTAATTTTGCCTGATCATCAGGGTGGAACACCTTCCCCTGCAGCCAGTGTGACCTCCCAAGAGACCCAGTGGATTCAAGCCCCGGTTCTGGATCCTAGTTTAGGAACAGCCATACTGATCAGGATGTTTGTCATCAGGATTTTAGTTCAGCATAGTAAAAGGTGGAGAACTGCCGTTTTAGATCTATGATTTCTAAGTATCAATCCAGAGATATGAAGGTTGGTAGACTTGTTTGGATTCAAACTCTGGCAGAATAGGGATGAAAATCTAGTATTAAAGTTTGAAATAAAGCTTAAAAAGGTAGATTTTGAAATGTTATTTACTGGACTTTTCATAAGGAACTTCAATCATATGTGATCAAAGCTGCCATGTCTACAATGAAAGAAATCTTTATTTCATTTGTTTATAACCTACACTCAGGAATGAAGGCTCTGGGTCAGATCCTGTTACTGTGATTGGAGCATTAAGTTACAGTAAAGTCTGCCTAGCTGTATTACCTCCTGCTCAGGCTTCATAGTAGTAGTCTATTGATCCGGGGACAGCTGCTGAATGAACAGATGCCTACATGGCCTCTTTCCTGCCCAAGTCAGTAAGAAAAGCTCTTGGTAAAGTAGAATAAGTTTGCCCAGGGAGGCTGTGGAGTCTCCTTCTCTGGAGATATTCAAGCCCCACCTGGACGCGGTGCTGTGCAGCCTGCTCTGGGTGACCCTGCTTGGGCAGGGGGCTGGGCTGGGGGACCCACAGAGGGCCCTGCCAACCCTGAACATGCTGGGATTCTGTGATTCTGTGAATAGAAATAATTTGTCCATTTAAAATATTCAGATGTTATCTTTTGGTCACACTAGCGTTTCTCAGAGTGCAAGTCAAGCAAGTGTGCAGGAAAAAACGTATGTGTGCCTGTGTTTTCCACTAGACTAATCTTGAGGTTCCTGCCTTTCCAATAACCAGTCTTTGGGAACATCGTAACAGTTTACCACATGTTCTTTGTACTGAACACCAGGTCCTGTGTTGATGTAAACTAGCACAGCAAGGCTAACCTATGCTGATTTACCACAGCCCAGGGTAAAACTGAAGGCAATTAGAAGGGAGTGGTCATCCTGTACAGTAGGATCAACCATATGCATGTTGGAAATGTTTTAAATTCTCAGCCCAGTTTTGTGGTTCTGCTCAGGAGAACTTCTGCATGGCTGTCTCCAAAGGCGAGGATCCGTGTGCTGCACTGTGATACCTGGGGTCACTAGGAAGTATTTGTGGGGTAAATCCATCTGCAGCCACTCTTTTAATCTGCAGCTGGCACTCTGTAGAGGTTCTTAGATGTGGCTCCTGCCCAAACACTGAACCTTCCCCGGGGTCACCCTTCCCACTTTTACTTTGGGTTACATGATCTCTACAATTGCTACAATTGCTTCTGTGCTTCCCCACTTCTTTCCAACCACTTCTACAGCGATCCTGCTGGAATCACAGTGAGGATGCCCACATGCTTTTTCCCTTCAGAGTACGGGAACGAAAGAGTGTCCCTGCACCATCGCTGCTGAGCCTCAGAGGCTGGTGCTGCCTGCTGGGGGTGAGGAGGGGCAGTTCAGATGTGTCTCCTCAGTCGCCTGACCAGCGACAGCATTGCTGGCAGCTCAGGATGGTGTTCATCCTGTGCCCAGAGGGAGAGACCATGTCTCTGTGCATTTACAAGGTAAAGGGGAAAGGTGGCTCTTCTGCTTTCTCTTTTCTGCAGCACAAGGTGAGCCCCAGTTTGGCAGTTGGCATGCAACTTCATTCCTCCTGCTTTCTTTTCCTCTCATTTTCTCTCTGTAGTGCAAAAATAGTATCAGTAACACATTTATATCCTGCAGGAAAGGTAACATGTGGACAATGTTGCAAAACTCCAGGTGGGAGCTGTGGCTGTTGTACAGAAATGACATATGTAAAAGTTACCAAATATACACAGAAGCTTTGAAGGAGAAAGGTGTGATTTCAGAGAAAATTATCTCGTGCTTCCCAAGGCAAATGGGAAACCAGGCTGCTTGCCCCTCATGGGAGCTTTCGTGGCACCGGGTTACTTACGGTTAGCCCTGAAATTCCTAATGTGAGGTGAAGGACACCTTGCCTGTGTCTGGCTCTCCTTAGTAGGTACAGATACTGCTCTGTGTCTAGGTGTGAGTGAAGATTAAGATTAGGTCTAGCGGTGGCACAGGAGAAAGGAGAGACTGTGGGAGGACAGAACTTTCTGGAAGCTTTCCATACTCCCAGTCCCTGGGATGGCTCTGAGCCACCTCCTGTCCCCCAGGACTGCTCCCTCTCATCCGAGAGGCATTGTCTCCTGCCTGTGTGGTCAGCCCCGCTTGCTGCTCAGCCTCCCAGTCCCTGTGAACTCCTGCCTTCAATATCTGGTGTACAAGGGGCAGGCAGTGTCCAAGGCTGAAGTGTCACGGTACATCAACTCTAGCACACCAGGCCTCTCGCTAGCTGTATGCGCAGTCTTAGCTGGAGAGCTTCCTTGCATGCCGGGGCAGCTACACGAGACAACAAGGAGCTTGGCTTCCCAGTGCCACCTTCCTGCCGAGCTCGTGTGGCAGCCAGAAGCCTGCAAATCCTACCCACAGCGAGCCTCATCTCCTGTCTGTAGCTCCGAGCACGTTCCTCAGAGGTGCCTTGGTTTGGAGACACAAACTCAGAGGTGTGTTTGGGTCAGGACAGGGCAGCTTACACCTCAGTTCATCTGCAAGTTATCTGTGTGCAGAATTACATGTGGGAGAGTGCGTTGCTCTGCCGATTACTGTGAATGTCGCTTCATCGCTTCTGAGACACTCAGCGTGCTTGGACTGGGGCCCCTGAGAAACGTCATCTCCTTTCCTGGTTTCTGACAAGCCATGGCTATGGGGGCTGGACAGACCAGCGTGTGCCCAGTGCTGCTATCTGCTGACTGACAGTAGCAGTGTTTTGGAGCTGAGCTGATGAGAAAACACAAATGCTTTTGTGAAAAACATTATTTTATGTGGAAAACTGATGTTTTCGTGAAAGTGATTTATATGGACAGAAAATCCTAAGTATTTGTAAAAACTCACAGATAAAACGTTTCATCCTAAGCCAAAAATATTCTCATTGAACCGAGTGCCCTGTCTACTTCATGGGAACCGTAGTTACGTTCCCACTCTCTTCTGTGCGTAGGCCTTGGTAGCTGGTCTGCACCTTCCCCGATGCACCACAGCCAAGGCCTCCAGCAGTGACGAGCTCCTCTTCTCCACAGGCAGTGCTGTATGATGAAGCGTGAAACCTGGGCAGCTAACCCACGGAGGAGGGTGAGACATCCAAACCCCAGTGCCTGTGTGGCACTGCTGCTCTGGTATAAATGAAAAAAATTCTCTCTCTTTTATTCCTCCCCCTGCGCAATCTGGAAAAAATCCATTTCAATAAAAATCGAAATTTTCTCCAGAAGAGAAGAAAGCGGTTGATAAGGAGGAAACATAATAATTATACAGAGCCAGTAATACAGATTATCCATCTGTTGGCTCTTGTTCTGTCAGTGGCTCCCTGGTAGTGTCCATCAATTGTCTGTCCTTCAGCAGAGAAACCCCCACTTTCATGAACCATGGCAGTGAATTTCAGGGCTCACAGCAGGAACCGGTGAATCTTCACTTCAGAAGAACAGGGCCCAGCCCTGAACTCATCCCACTCAGCCAGATACTCCCCAAAAGTTGTGATCTTTTCAGTACAGATTTTGTCTTCTTTCAGCTCATTCTGCATATAGATATTGGAGCATAAGCTAGCTCCTTAAATAAAAATCAAAGCAAAGCACTTGAAAAGAATAGGAGACCCAAAGGAAAGAAAGAAAGGAAAAAAAAAAAAGGCCGCTTAGGTAGTGGGTTGAACAGATGCCATGGGTTGTTATAGCAACTTCAGTTCTAAAAACAGGAGAGAATACCCACATGCTGCCACATCTACTGAAGAACCCACACTCCAGATTTGAAAATTCAGGCACTGAGGAAACACCTATTTCCTATTATTAAAAAAAAAAATCCACAAACAACAGAACCAGTGCGTAAAGCATCCTCAGAAAAATCCACATACATTATCCTATGAAAGAGAAGAGCTCTTTAAGATGCTTTGAAGAGACTTGTGGTATCATTTGTTTATGATATTTAGAGCAGCATGTGTGCATGCCTCTATGCCTGTGTGTGATGTGGATTTCAACTCGCAAAGAGGACTTGAAAGCCTTCCAGCAAAAACGTAAGTGCTCTGACAAGGAGTTTGTGGAGGGAATAACTGGCAGCAGCAGATACCAAGGTGACAGTGAGCAGTTGTAACATCAAACCTGAAACACTTACCAGTTTTATGTACTTGTATGAGAAATAATGACTCCTCAGACACTGACTGTCTCTGTCAGTGCAGGGAAAAAGCACTGATGAGTAGTAAATCTAGGAGATAAAGCTTCAGGCAGGTATAATGGAAAGTTTTCGTAGCAAAATATCAGGTTATATGTGAAAATGTGTAAATTGGACTCCGTGTTCTGGCAAAAGCATGCTTACTATGGCCTAGGGAAGCAAATAGGTGTCTTTCTCTTCACTCAGCTGAGCACTGGATCAGACCTTATAGTTGCACATGAAATATTGCTTGGTTTGGGATCTTTATCTGTTCCAATTTTATCTGAGTAACTTGTGTGGGAGTGTAACAGCCTGAGATGCTCCCCTGGAAAAGGCAGGGGACTTGAAATGCCGGATTTGGTTATTATTCCATAATCTTATTTTGTGGGTTTTTTTGTGTCAGACTATTTGCGCTGAAAGGCATCTGTGAATTCATGCCCTGGGAAACCCATCCTCCAGCTGGCCTCACGTATCCGAAGTGGAACGCCTCGCAGCACTGCGCTGAGATCGAAGCTGGTGCTTCAGTAAAGGTTGGGAAAGGGGCAAAGCGAGCGCAGGGCTGCCCTTGACGCTCGGAGAGCAACATACGGACAGGCAGGAATGTCTGGAACAGCAAGGCAGTAGAAAGCCTGGGCAGAACCATCGGTCGGTGCACCGCGGAGCCAGCCGCTGGGCTCCAGGCTGGGCCAGCTGGCTGGGCGCCCAAGGGCCGCAGCCTCGGGGCGATTGCGTGGGTGCCCTTACTCCCCGGATGGCTTGGGGCAGTGGCTGGGAGGCCTGAGGAGCAAGCCTTGGCACTGCCCCGGCCCCTTCTTCCTTCTCAAGCAGGCCCGAGGCAGCACAGGAGAGGCTGGAGGGTAGGCTGACCAAAGCAAAATGTGTGAGTTGCTCAGGTATGGCAGCAAGGAAGCTCCTACGCGCAGATTGGAGAGAAACTCCCCATTAACACCCATGGGAGCCCCCGTAGGCAGGAGGTTTTGTCTGCACAGAGCTCCTTTGAGAGAGGGGGCTGTACTGAGATTGAAGGGTGGAGGGGTTCCGCTCTTACCCCTCCATCTGGCTTCACCCAGCAAAAGCAGCATTTGTGGAAGAGATCTGCATGTGCCAGCAAGGAAAAAATCATCGCAGAGTGCTGTCGTATTGGTGGCAAGAATGACAAGTCACGAGAGCAATGGTTTTGTGTGTGATTTCTTTTCCTCTAGTTCCTGATGCTGATATTTTACTGTACTGTATTTTACTGTGTTTTTTGATAGATGCTGGGCTGTACCCCTTTCCCTGAAAGAGTTCCAGTCCCACTGCGCAGACTGCCCCGAGCACAGCTGGGTGATGGAGCTGGCACAAACCTGCAAAAGGCTGAGGCCTTGTTTGGCTGCAAGAGGAAGAGTCAGTGGCTTCTACACCAGGCCCAGAAGTCACTCCTCAGTGTCTTTGAACTGTTCTTTCCTGCCTTACTCTCTTCTAGAGGTATAATTTTCAGCAGAAGCCAGCTGTTTTTTTGTACTCGTCTTCCAAAAATAGTGCATCTGGTCAGAATTTTTCTGTTCTCTCCCTTTAATTCAAATACGGCTGAAAGACGTTGCCCAAACATACCTCCAAAAGTAATAATATTTAATGATACATCTTCAGACAGAAAAGAATATGGAAGCTATTAAACCCAGAGGCAAATATTTTCTGAGTTATGAATGTGAGAAAATTGAGTTATAGGTAGAATGTGAATGGTTTTGCAGTCTTCATAGCAGGTGTTAAAACCAATCTGCTAAAATAATTATTTATTTCTCTTAAAATATAACCTTGGATTTTTAAAGCTACCCTAGAAGGAGTGTAGAGGAATATGTTTTCATCTGTGAATAAATTAAGCAGGAGTTTCTGGAGGTGGGGTGTGAAGGAGAGTTAATAGAGTTGGTGGAGGGAAGACGTCTGGTTTTAAAAATTACAATTAAAAAAACACCAGCAACAGGAAAATCAAATTAAGTGTTAGATTTTTTTGATTTGTTGGTGAATGCCCAACCACTAGTGGAGAGCAGTCCATGGTACAAACTCAAGTACAGCTCTAACATTGGTGTCTTGTGGAACAGCTGTCAAATTGAATTCTGAGAGATTTGAGACAAAATAGGCTTTAAGAGAGATTTCTCCCAGCAAACTGGCTCTATTGCTACGTTAGACATGGTACAGTTACTGTGTGAGCTAACTCACAGCTTCTGCAAAGTCCGTAAGTGAAAACCACCAAGTAGTTCTTGCTCTTGTATTCTGTAATGGATTTGTCAGAGGAGCTTTATCTTAATAGTCACGTCTGTCACACTGGATGAGAAACACAGGGTTGTTTTTCCTCTCCGCAGAACTCAACGTCAGGGATTTAAATGGGAATAAAAGAAACAGCAGCTCACGCTCCTACAAAGCCAGCAGCGCAGGAGGAAGGTGTCCGCAGCCACAGGCATACCAGGAGGAGCAGGGACAGCGGCTGGGCAAGCGAGCCATCCGGCCGTGCCCTCCCAGGTGAGCTGGCCGGGTCTCAGCGGAACACCCCGTCTGGGGCACGGGGGCCCCGGGCCGGAGACAAGAAGGGCCCACTCCGCACCCAGGAGAAAGCTGCAGAGTGGGCCCCCTCGGGCCAGGGTCCCGACTGCCGTGGAAGCTGCCGCAGGTGCCTGAGCAGCAGCGCTGCTCTCTGTGGCTCGAGAGCCCCCGTAGCCAAGTGTGAGTGCTCTGGCCGTGGAGATCGACACAGTGCCAGGCAGGGAGCTGAACACTTCACTCTCAAGAAATGCTGCTGAGGTGGACAAAATGGAGACTGATGAAAGTTTCATTCCAGGAAAAACAAATCGGACCAAAGAGCACTCATGCAAAAGCAAATCCCTGCTCTGCCAGGTGAAACCTTGGGGTTTTTTGATGAACCATCCATAGTTTCCCTCCCAAAATTTCCTTTATACAATCTCATTGGGGCTGAGGAATAATGTGGGAAGAGGGTTCATCTGCTTAGCAACCAAAGAGGTCCAGACTCCTGTTTTTCCTCCAGTGGAGGCAAGAAGATTTAATTGTTGATTTTCAACTAGAAAATAGGATGCAGTCTTCATTCTCGTGTTGGGTGGTACAGTGGGGAAGGAAAAAAAGACCAGATTTTGTCCTTGAGCTTACTAAAAACCCTTCTGAGCCTTCTTTGAAAATAATTCCTGGCACAGTCAGCTTTAAACCTAAGTTTGACTTTTTTTTCCTCTCCTTGTACCAAACATGATTAGAACATAGTATGGATTAATTGCTCTGCCAAATGTCATTCCTATAAATCAAATCTGTTTTCTGACATATGAGTGAGTGTCTGAATACTCCAAAGCCATTAAAAATATCTGCATAATTTTAAAACCTGCTAAATGTTGTTGTTTTCTCTCTCTCTCTCTCTTTTCATTCTTGGTACAGTATGGTATTTTACTCTGATGATGAGAAGTTGAATGGCAAGTTTCAGTCGAATGCTTTTTATTTTTTTCAAACCAATCCTAAAATCTTGACAATGGCACTTACAGTGGAAATGCCACCAACTGTAAATTTACACACGGACAAAACTTGGCATCCCTAATCAGCTCTTCTTTAGGCATAACTTGTGGGATCTCTGCCCACATTCTCTCTGCAGGAACTGGTGTTATCCCACTGCTGAAGTATTCATGTGTTAGCGCTCCAGGTGTATAACAGTGTGCAGGACAAAGTCTCCAGCGCTCATCCTACTCGTCCGTACCGTGTTTCCTGTGTAATACGGCAGACGTACGTGCCCGTGGTAACAATGACCACCCCATCATCTGGTTAGCTGTCTAATGCAACCAGAGCTGGTGAAAAATTACCCAGCACAACAGCTTCGTTTCATTGGTAAAGGCTGATTCGACAGATCCAAAACGGTTTGTGGGACTTCATCATTTCTTCCAGTTCTTGAAAGGAACCAGCCATGCTGGTAGATAGGTCTGTTCCTGGCAACCTGCATGACTGCCCTCCTCTTGAGACCCGTTATTTCTCTGAACTGAAGCAGCACACTGGGAAAACGTTCCTCCATTTCAGAATTTGACTAAACCATAAGCCTGTTGACACCAAGATCTAAAGAAAAGGGGTAGAGAAGTAGAGATTTCTGAGGGAGCAAGTAGTTTTGTGTGTCTACTAATGCTGTAAGACAACGTGAAAGAGTCAAATAATGGCAAACACACCTGTATCTCCTCCTTGCCAGTGGTGGGTTCCACATTTGAATATTCAATTGGCTGGTTTTAAACCTAAGAAGGGAACGAAACTATTTCAAGAAGCCATAAGGCCTGCTAAGATTAGTGTGAGGGGCCCAAAAGAATCATCATCTTCCCATTTGATGTGGCCTCATTAGAACTGTCCAGAGCAATTAAAGCAGCGCAAGATAGTGTGATCCAGCAAAGCGTGGCGGGGCGTGAGAGTGGAACTGGTTTTGTATCAGCATTGATCTTGCGCAAGAGGTTTCACCTTTCTTTTCTGTTCCTATATTTTGTTTTGTCTGATCTGTGTATTTAGACTGTGAACTCTGTAGTTGAAATTATTGTGTACCACATAAGAAACACATGCCTATACAATTTTTGGTGTAATGAGAACAGGACCGTGTCTATGGAATATATACAAGAGGACCCACAGATTCTGAGAGCTTCTGGTGAAAAATGCTTGTGTGAGTGCAAAAATACAAAGTGAGGATATTATTATTCTATTTCCTTATGGGTGATCTAAATCATTTGGGCTTATGCAGCTACTAAACCAGAATTCCTGTTATGGGCAGATGGGACAGGCAGAGGATGCGATAACCCATATGCAGTCTGGCTGTTGCTGGGTGAACCTCACTGAGTTAGGTCTCTTCTTCCCCCTCTGCTCTGCTCCGCGGACACTGAGGAGGATGTGCTGGGGGCTGTCACCCTGCCATTCCGCCCTGAGAGCTATGTAAAGGCCAGTAAAAATGTTGCTACATATTTTTGTCCCAGGCACAAAATACATTTGCAGCCTGAATTTGAGCTCAGAGAGGCGAGCGATTTGCCTGGAAGTGACTATGCAAACCACATCTAAATTGGACCTGCTGAATCAGTGTTCCTCCCAGCCTATCCTGCGGAGAAGCCCCGGGATGCGGCGTAGCTGGAAGCCTTCACTAGCACAGGTTAAGGGCCCCGAGCATCTTTGGACACAGCTCGTCTCCCTTTGCTTGTCCTGCCCTGGGGAGCCAGAAAAAGGCAAAAGAAGAAGTCCTGAGAAAGGCTTTATTAGCATCAGCTGTCAAAAACACCTGCATTTGTAATCCAGCAGTGCATTTTCCTCATTGTCATTCTTTGTTTCATAAAGGATATTCTTCCCACTTCTTTTCAGCTCAAATTCCCAGCAATAGCCTGGGAAATCAAAGCAGGCAGAATAACTTTTTAAGCAAAATCCTTCTTTCTGTTCAAGAATGCAGCTTTGTCCAAGCACAGGTGATTTAGATAGAAATTAATGTTTTTATTAGCTGTTTGTCTCAAACTGAAAAATACTCTGTTATTCTGTAACTTGCTTCCAGCATCTGGAATCATAACAGAAGGCAAGTTTCAACTTCAAACGAGAGTATTTTCCCCACCCCACTCTGCATAGCCAGCACTTGAAACATGGTAAAAAAACAAAACCAAAAACAACCAACCAAACAAAAGCCGCTTGGTTGGAAGGCAGTTGCACCAAGCTGCATGGCTGGTGGTAAGCCTGTGTTCTAAACAGCTCTGGGAAAATGAAGGTCAAATACAGAAATGCCCAGAATGTACTTTATCAGCTGAGAGGGAGAATGCAAACAAACCATCGGTGGCTTCAGATTTCTGAAAGTTTGCACAAAACAACAACAAAACAAGATTTTTTGAGCTAGTAAGGTTTAGTTCGCTGAAAGCATTTCACCTCTTCAGCTGGAAGCGAGCCCTCCCCCCACTGCAGGGTCTGGCCACACCAAGATGCCCGGAGTGCCCCGCTGCTTCCTGGCTTAGCACCTGTGAACTTTTAAATCGGCTGCTGATGAGCGGGAGCTGGCAGGGGGAGAGCCGCCTGCTCAGAGCGCAGCAGTCCCCAGTGCTCCGCCTGAGGTGAGACCTTTTGCCTTGGTCTGGAAAGGCCTGCTGTTTCGGTTGGATTGTTTGTTTATGGTTTTTTATTTATTTAATCACTGAATATTCTGGATCCTAGTAGCGCTCCTTCGGGAAAGAGAGGAGGAGTCTCTGTTTCTCCGTGCTCTGGGTGAGGCTGGAGAACCTGGAAGGCTGCGCTGTATAGAGGAGAGACTGCGTGCGAACAGCTTTGCGTGTGTGTGATGTGAGAAGGAGTCCTGCAGGCAAGCAGAGGTAGCAATTTGGACACAGAAGTGGTTTATTGTGTGTAGCAAGAGGCTTGAGTCTGTGTGGAGTAGATGCAAGCTGGTTTTTGTACTGTCTCTTTACAGCCTTTGTTCTGTAAGCCTGCAGAAGAGAGGAAACCATGTATGAACCAGAGAAGCTGTGCACGAGGCGTCTGGCTTGCTCTTTGCTGGAGTCAGGCCTGCTGCTTCTGTCTGTGGGCTTCAGGCAAGCGAGGCAGGAAACAGCTTTTGTGTGCTGGGTCGAGCAGGTGTAGGTATTCCACTGATTTTCAAGCTATCTAGCACTAACTTGCCTGGGACAGACACTCTGCCGGGGTGGGGGAACCCTCCTGAGGCTCACAAGCAGAACATGGGCCCAGGGAGTTCCTACACAGCGCCTGTCCTCTTGGCTCTCCTCTCCCCAGTGCGAGCAGCCAAGGACAAGGAAGTGTAGAGCTCTCTAAGGGCTGAACTTGGCTACGGGCCAGATCTAATTTAAATTCCCCAACAACCTGCTGTGGATAAGTTTATTTTTTTGCCAGTTCCTCTCAAAACCAAGCAATGGCTTAACAAAAAACCTGGATGATTTAATCTTAAAATTGCTTTGGTCTTTAAATAAGGTCATGTCTAGTAAGGGGAGAGCTGGTGGAGGTAGAGCTGACTTGCTGCTTTCTGCCAGCAGGTCTGCAGGGCTCCTGGGCATTGCTGCTGTTAGCGTGTGGCTGTCGTGGGCTCGTTACAGCTGTGTGAAAACAAGGGTGGACTGACTTCTTGTCTCAAGGTGGCCCAGAGCTGTTTTTAGAAGCCTGAGAGGTGTATTGACGATGAGAGTTATAGCAAGGTGAGACAAAACCTAGGCTCTTTAAAGAGATATTCTTTTTCCTGTCGAATTCAAGCTCTCTCTTCTGCCAGGAGGCTGGCTTGTGATTGCAAAAGACAAGCCCCGAAATGCTCTCTATCAGAAAATAGATCTGAAGTCCTCCTGTGGCTTGCACAAGCGCCTGGAGGAGGAGAAGGGGCTGTGTGTGCGAGCTGGGTTTCTGCAGGTGGCAAAGGGGGCCTAGCATGAAGAGCAGAGAGAACAAGAGGGTCAAAAATTGTCAGCTTGGAAATGGGAAAGCTTGAAGCATTTTGGGGCAGCTGTTCAGGTGATGGAAGAAGCTGGTAATGATCTAATACTGAGAGAGAACTCGGGGAGGCTGTGTAGTGGACAAGGGCATGAGAAGTAGCCAGTGCGAGTCTACGAGGGGACAGCACTGCTCTGTGCAGCACTACGGTGGGTGAGTCTCAGATGATGGGTGTGCATCTGCTGCCTCTGTGTCTCCACGGTGGGGAGAACTGCAGTGGTGTCTGGAGGAGGAGGAATCTCTCCAGAAGGTTGAAAGCTGGCTTTGAATGGATTGACTAAGCAGATAGAGGGGAATGTGATCCATGCATCTATGTGAAGGCACAAAAGTATAAGGTGGGAAACAGGTATTTAATTTTTTATGGGAACTTGGGGAAAACTCAGTACTTAAAAGTCTCAAGTATTTTACTTTCAGGGAAGTGTGTAAATTGGGAAACTTTCTGTCTTGAACTGAAAAGTAGCAAAGCCTCTGCAATGTACGATATCTGTAAGTTTTAAAAGAAGTGACGCTGACTCTCTGTGACACTTTTCCCAAACTCTAGTGAGTGATTGACAGGGACTCTGGAGGAAGGATATTTAGCATAAAATAAATGTAGTGGTCACAGATAAAGCCCTTCATGCCAGAATTGTCTTTGAGTATGGAGTTGATGTTAGTGGCAATAGTTCTGGCTTCATGGGGTCCCCAGCTTCTGAGAGGAAAATGCTGCAGGATTGAAAAGATAAAAAGAAAATCAGGGGCAGGAGGGCAAACTTAAGCAGTCAGCTGGCGTCAGGGCATAGGTGCCAAATCAAACCTTTGAGCCTAACTTTGAGTCTACAAAAAGTTGGTAAATAGCAGTGTTCAGGTTTTTTTGCTTTATTTTTTTTAATTATTGCTGGTATTTCTTGGGAGAATATAGTTTAAACAACAAAATAACCTGTACATTTGTAACTCAGAATTGTTTGGTGAGAAAATGAATAGCCAAGTGTCATTCCTGCGATGCACTGTTTACTCTAGTTTTGGGGACTGTGCAGTGTAAAGCAGCCAGTAAATTAGTATGTCATCTGGTTGTTATAAGCTCGTTAAGTTTAACTTTTTTTTTTTCTCCACCTAGCTGTTCAGTCAGCTTTATATGTTTCTTTTGTTTGCTGTTGTGTTCACTGGGACAGTGCCTTTTGTGGGGGTGGGAGGTCGGCAAAGGCAGAGGCTAAGGTAACTTTGTGGTGCCTTCTCTGATGTTTCATGTCTGTGTAGCTGGAGGATTATCGCTGCTGGTAAAGGACAGCCAACACTGATGCATATCGACGCTCCCCGGAGTGCCTTGCTACAAGGTTTGGAGGAGAAGTAATTATGTTAAATTTTGGTTTCAGTGGAGATCTGGTAGGATTATATGGGAGATACTTTACTTTGAAAAGTCTGATATGATCCTTAAAAAGCAATAAATTGAACACTTCTTCTTTGAGGCTGGATTGTCATCCCATAGCACAGAAAATTTGGTGGTGGAGGAGACTTCCAAAGGAATGAGGTCATGTTTAGCTACTCATTAAGAATCTCTTATCCCCTGCCCTTGTGTCCAGTGATCCTGGTCACTGATGTGGTTTTAGCTTTGATTTAGTGATTAAATGAATGGACAGCAGCAACAGGACCCCAATGCTGCTCTTGCTAGTTATGTGGGGCCTTTGCAAACTGGTGCTTTTACTTGATGCAG
>Ga0065711_1031082_pt1 | contig 30611 bp, 30 predicted proteins | sample Hoacrofraction12_FD_59098 | JGI IMG/M metagenome (GOLD analysis project Ga0065711, IMG submission 59098) | Hoatzin crop microbial communities from Cojedes, Venezuela - Epithelial fraction 12 v2 (version 2) | ecosystem: Host-associated > Birds > Digestive system > Esophagus > Crop | place... | reverse complement strand
TTTTTTTTTTTTTTTTTTTTTTTGAGATGTTTGTATAGGTGGGTCATCCTTTCCTTCTTGCTCTTCGTGTAGGTGCACTATTACTTCATTCTCTTGTACTTCATTACTCGTATCTTGCAATCTTTGATGTATTTGAGCCAACATGCCTTGTAAATGGTTGCCAGAATCGCTTTACCAGACAGTCCTCTCGTTATAAGTATGGATTTTACTAACCCCAAAAGAGATTGTTCCAGTTTGGTGGCCAAAGAAGCCTAGACTGGCAAAAGGACTTCTGAGGCAGTGAAATTGTGGTGCTGTCAGGCTTTCACCAATACACCAGTCACCTGGAGCCTGTTGTGCCTTGCAGCTGATGTTCTACTGTCAGCAGGGGGTTCTCAGTGCAGATGCTTACATCACTGGGTTTAGAGAAAGATGAGGGTCCTGCACTGAGGAGGAAGAGCAGAGGCAAAGGACAGACTAAGGGACTTGCCAAAGGCAATGAAGAAAGTGTGTGTCAGAGTGGAGAATTTGATTCAAGCTGTTCAGCTCCCAGCTTCTTGAATTAATCTTCAAACTGTTACCCCTCCCTTTCGTATGCAGGTTTTGTCACACTGAGTTTGTCCTTGTTTTTTCCTCCCATCGTTTTAGTTAGAGCATTATTTCCCTGTGTCACTTCTATGCCTACACACACTGCAAGGCTAGGAACCTGTTGTTGATCTATGGTGAATAACATAAAAATACATCTCTTCATTATATTGACTAAACTTCACAGCCTGTATCCCATGATTGCTTGCTTAACTTTAAGTTGCTGATGAAGCTACTGTCTATTGGGTTGGACCAAGTGAACTTCTTTATGGAAGTGCTTTTTGGTCTTTGAACTACTTTTTCAGTTAGCAAAATGCTTCCTATTATGAAGCTCATGTCTAATTAATATGTTTTTATGCATTTGTAGATACACCCCTGTGGCATAGCTCGCCATTTTCTGTCCACTGGAGAGCTCATTTGTAATTATTGATGTGATTCAGAATAGACCTTTGTGTTTTCAAATAGAATATAACCATGTGTGTTAAATAATATTGCTTGTTCTTGTGTGGTTTCAAGAGTGATTCATGTCACTTCTGAGGGTCTCTTATAAAGATGACTGAAGCCAAGAGACCCTGGTCACATCAGTGAATTCAGTATGAGGCCCCCCATGTTCATCCCGGTGCTGTGGCGCAGATCAACACCTCTGTGCTGTTTGGGACCCCGAGGCTCAGAGCCCAAAGTCACTGTTACCTTGCAAGGCAGATTGTGGCTCCCCTCTCCACTGCCTGGGCTCTTTGGGAAAGGCATTTCACCGGTGTCTCCTGCCCTCGCTTGCTTTCACTGAAGACCAGCATAGCTCTCTAAATCCTGACTCAGTCTTTGCAGGCGATGGGAGGCAGCAGGCCACCCTGTGTGAGACAAGGAGCACAAATACATGACTTCCAAAAAGAGGGTCTGGAGAGAGCTGCCTTTCCCCGAGTAGCTCGCTGGGTGAGTCATTAAGCATGCAGAGGCAGCCAGTGCCATCAGCTCTGCTCCTGGCTAGGAAGGATAGATCAAACAGGAGACAGCCCTGATTGCTTTCTGATTCACGGCCTGCCATCCCTGCATGAATCACTGTGCTTTATAAACCTGCAGCTGTTCCCTGCCAGCTTTCTGGAAGCAGACAGATCTTCTCCTCCCAGCAGCGATGCTGGAAGGCCTGTATCTGGTGCTTGGTGGAGCAGGACCTGCAGTCTCGATGGGAATTTCAGGCTGTCTGTCATCTGAGTGCAAGTACAGTCTCAGCTATGTGTCTGCCCAGTCCTCACCCAGAACAAGATGCAGCTTAGTCCTGGGATTTATGGGCTCTCAGATCAGAAGGAGGGACAAGTTAGCATCCCTCGCTAGGGCCCAGCGCCTGCTGTGTGGTGATACGTACAAATACCTGTTGTGGCATTTTTTTGGCGGGAGACATACTTTGAGGGGAAGGGGTAAGGGTTCCTGAAATCCTGGAGCAAGAGGGGGACAGGGCTAAGGAGCCAGCCCAAGAACAGTGAGCGTTGTTACTGTCCCCTGGCTATCAGTGATATGAACCATGGTCAGTCTCGGCACACCTGCGGTGTGTTTTCCTCTACGTACATCCCTGATGTTAGCAGGGGTGGCCAAAAAGCCAAGCGCAGCCCTTAGAGGCTGTTACTGGAGGGCGTCTCTCGGGTCTGGGCTGAGGTACCTGTTTTGGGTTGTTCAGGCCTGTGTGACTATGGGAGCCTGCCTCACTGCTGCCGTTCCTGTTCTGTGGCTAAATGAAGCCTCTGGGAGCAGTAGATCTGTCACCTTCCATGCACGTTGCATTCACAGGGCGTCTTCTCATTGAGAATTTACAAGTCTGTTCAGCGCATATGGTGCCACCAGCATCCATTCTCCCCACTGCCCTGGGGCTTTTCGTGCTGCAACATGGTAATTAATCTGAGCATTGCTGGAGGTTCTGATCTCTGCTGAAGACAAGATAACTGAAGAGTTATTCTCCTCCATATATGCCACCATCTCAGAGCTGCTCCCTCTGCCAGTGAAACAGCTTTCTGATACCAACTGTTGTTGCCAGATGTTATTCTAGAGAAAAATGTTTCCTTATGAAATGGTGAGGGGGGACAAGCATGGGTGGGGCTGCTGGCACGTTCTCACCTTTGCTTTCCCTGTTAGCTTCATTTATTAGTTTCTAAAGAACAGGCCTGGCTGGGGGTTTTGAGTGGGCTGGCATGAAGCTAAAGGAAACGGTTCCCTGCAAATAAAATGCAGTTATGCTGCAGAATGGCAACTGCTGTTTGCAGCCTTGGTTCGTCTGGCTCTAAAGCCAGAGGTTAGCAACGTAGCAGCAAAGATAATGCTGACAGACTGACCCAACCTGATAGCCACTTGATGTGCAGCCTGGCTGTGCGCACCCATTGCTTGCTCTCTTTACTGTCAGGTGTTTTGCAGTGGGCTGGCCAAGGTAGATGAGTGTCTGTACTGCATGGCTGGGTTGCAGCTGCAGTGGCTCCCTGGAGGAAGCTCGCATCACTTGTGGGAAGAAGTTTTGTAATCAAAGTGAATATGAACTCCATGCCTCTGGAAAAGGGGAGAGGCTTTTTCCCTGCCTGCTTCCAGGGAAATTGCTGAAATAGGGAAGCATTTTGCTCTGTAATGTTTGCAAGGTGTTTGCATCATTCCCCACTGGCTGGTAGGGGAGGAGGAATGATTTTTTTTACTTGAATGCAGGTGAGGTGGTGTGGATTTGGTTGTACTTCTGCAAACTGCCTCACACCGGTAGTGCTGGCAGTGGTGTTCTGGGCAGTGCCTTTGTTCTGTCTGCCTGGTCAGGCAATGGTGACAATATTTTTTTGGAGAGGTTCAGACGTTCTGGCATCAACAGGAGGCAGTGAAGTGACATGAAACCACATTTGCTGCAAACCTACTTCTGAGAAACCTGCTCAAGAGTGTAGCAGATCTGTAATACTGCAGTGGGACTGACCCACAACAAACTCCCATTCATTATATATCTGCAGTGGCATTTTACGCTGTCAGATCATCTGAAGCCAATGGTTATGTTTCCTCCTCTTAGTAGCTGGGACAGCTGCCGTAGGAGGCAGCTGGCCAGTGAGAAGGGCCATGAGAAATAAGCAGAGTGAAGAAGAGAATTAATTACTTCAACGTATTGTTGGGGTTCAAAAAGGGTAGATCGTTTGAGTCAATAACAGGTATGTTCCCAGTTACAGTTGTAAAGATTAAAAATAGCCAAAACTTAGAGAGGATCTATTTAAGGCAGTTGTAACTAATGCCAGTGAGGAAAGAATATTCTCTGGAGACAGATTATTCCGTAAATGTCAAGGACAGAGGTTTCTGTCGCTGCCTTCAGAAGCAGCAGTTACAGTCTGCAGTCAGGAGTCAGAAACTGGAATTTTCTGGATAACAGGACTGGGATTTCATTTATTTCAGTTCAAATAGGAAGAAGGGAGCGTGAACTATACTGAAGTTTCCAAACCATTATGTTGATCACAATTTGTGGTTTTGGCTTGACCGCGCACACAACAGTAGGTCTGTTCCTTTCGCTCCAGGTATTTATCTAAAGGAAAATGAGTCTCCAGAAGTGACAGCAGGATGGGGAGAGAGAAGGAGGTTGAAGGCAGTACAGGAAGGCCACATGCTGGTGCCATCTGCTTCCCTTTCACACTGTGCCAGGTCTTGTGCTGTGTAGGTCACCCAAATGAATACAAGAGTTCTTTAAGCAAGCACTGTCTAGCATCCCTGAAGTCACTTGGATGGCTTGCTGGCTGGCTTCAGCGAAAGATCAGAAGTGTGAGTTTGCAGGAGGAGAGTAACCCTGGCCTTTTGGCAGAAGGGGGGTGGTGGCTGACTCAAGCTTTTCTGATTTTTTTTTTTTTTTCCAGGAACTTTCTGAGCTAGAAAGATGCGTGAGTATACGGAAAAGAAGGAAACATGTGGGACGATCTGTCTCAAGTACCTGCTCTTCATCTTCAACTTTTTTTTCTGGGTAAGAAGCTTCGGTCTGTTTCAGAGGCACTGAGATGGCACTGCAGTTTTCGTGTTAGGGCCACAGAGATCTTGGACTTGATGAAGTCTTTGGCAAGAAGTGCTGACATCAGTAGGATGCAGATTCTGTCCTGTGGGATGAAATCCCATCCCTTGGGCTTGCCTGCCCAGGCTGCAGAAGTTATGGTTAGACACTGTAGTCTCTGGCTGTTTTTAGGTCGTGGTACTAAGTGTAGAAAATAACAGGGAGCCTGAAAATATGCTGTGTCTCTGCTTTGTTTTTTCACCTGGCTTGCTTTTTCAGGGAGCCTGGGGACTCTACTGTCTTGCCCATTCCTCCTCTCAAAATGGCAGAGGGAGTCCTGTCAGTAGACTGGGACAGCTATAGCAAGGATAACAAACACCTTCTTGCAGCTGTGTCCACAGCAGAGCTGCCTAGAGTCATGCTTTCCACCAGATTTTTTCACCAGATAGTTACTGACACCAAAGGATTCTTTTTTCCTTTGCTGCCTGTGACACAGCATTGGAGTGTCCAGGTCAGACTTTTAAAGAAAACTGTCTGAGCTTACTAGAAGCTGCATAAAACCCTCCAGAAACACAAGGCTTGCAAAGAGAGAAGGGACTGCTAGGAGTCTGGCTGGCTTCTCCATGCTTGTTTGCTGCAAGGGTTAGAGTTTAACCAGCTGGGCTGTTTAGCTCCTTGACTGCTTTCTCCCTAGATGTATAGTCTCGGAAGGAGATATTGGGCATGATTGTCATTTATTGGCAGTCTTGCTCCTTTACAAACAGTGGAAAGCTTGCTGATGTAAAACTGTTTTCTTCCCCTCTGCTGCTAGGTAGCACCCCAATAGACTTGACGTTTTTTTCGTATTTGCCTAGATAACAGTGTGGCCGCATTTGGGAAGGCTCTGGTCCAAGTATGAATTACTGTGCACATGTCGATGCCCCAGATAGCTTTCATCTCGGGCTGCCTGGGATGCAAAACTGACCACCTTGAAGCCCAGCTCCTTCCAGTGCACTGGGGCCTGCGCCTGGTCCAGTTAGTCCTTCCTTTAGTGTAGATCATCTTAGGCTCAGCTTACAGAGCTAAGGCACATCCTGGTATCCCAGTCCAGTTGCTCCAGGAGGTGAGGAAGTTCATGCATCAGATGCTTTTCATTTGCTTGCTTCTCTTTCTACCCAGCTGGCTGGCGGGGCTGTGATGGCAGTGGGCACCTGGACCCTAGCTGAGAAGAGTGACTACATCAGCCTGCTCTCCTCCAGCACGTATTCAGCAACTGCTTATATTCTGGTGGTGGCTGGGGTGGTTGTCATGGTTACTGGCATCCTTGGTTGCTGTGCCACCTTCAAAGAGCGTCGGAATTTGCTAAGAGTGGTAAGCTTTGCTTGATTGTTTTGTTTGGGGGAGTATTCACCCCATTTTATCTTGAACCATACTGGGAGGGAGGGAAACACCTTGGCTGTGTTCTGCACCAACTGTATTTGTTTGTCCCAGAGCAAATACTCCTAAGGCCTCTGGCTCCTAACAGCCCTGCTGTGCTTGTCCTAGGGGGCAGGTTCTACTGCAGAGCATTTCCTTTCATCCACCCAAAGAACGTGCTTACCACTGCATGGTTCAAAAGTACAAAGTATAGTTGTAATGTAAGAGTGTCTATTTGAAACTATTCAAAACAAAATCTTGCAGCTTTTGTCCCTTCCTTATTCCCTGCCCATTCCTTATGCTCTTCTGGAAAATGAGAGGAGAGAGGAAAGATGTGAGAGACCTGTATCAAAACTGACTTTTATTTACACTAGGTTCAAGCCAAATTAACATGCTTTTTCACTTGGTTGTCAAAAATCAGAACATTTCCAGTGAATGTTTAGTTGCAAAAAAAATATTTTAGTTTTTCTTTCACAAAAAAAGCCACACTGTTTTGTAATCTGCTGCTTCTTTTAAACCTTTCTTAATTCCTGAGCTCTCTGCTCACCCATGTACACTGAAGTTTTTGACCAGCCCTAAGGTTTCTATTCTTTGCCCATCTCAGATCTCACTTTCAGTCTGGACTATGGCAGCAGTCCCATTTAGTCTCTGGGCTACAGAAGTGAGTGCAGTGGTGGAAATAACAGTCAGTGGCTCTTTGCTTTCACAGTTACAGAAAAGGATACTTCAGAAAGTTTTCACCAGCTCCTTCCTTTGCAAATCCTCGTTCACCTGACTGTTGCATTTGCCCTCTTTCATTTGGATGGAGAAGCAGAAACAGGAGTCATGAGCAAGCCTGATGCTTGTACCACTACTTTGAAGGCCTGGTAATCCCTGTGAGAGGCAGAATAGGGCCGGGAAGGGAGAATAAAACACAGAGGAGGACACACAGTGCATGCGTTGCTGGTGCTTTTTCATTAGGCTGCTGGTCTGTAGCAGTCCTTTTTGGCCTTGCTACGCTTACTTTCCATGCCAGAGATCTCCCTTTGTCTTTTTGCCTCAGCCAGAAGCTTCAGATGAAAATCCGGTGGGTTTTTCTTTGTTATTCTGTCACAGAAAACTAATAATTGTGTCTTGGGAACAAAAGGTCACTCTATGTCCTTATACCACATGTCCTTTCAGACTTGCTGGTTGTCACAGGCTTATTGTCTCTTCTTGCTTGTGCTCTGCTTTGGTTGCCGGTGAGTAATCCACACAAGAGAGAGGGCTGTGCTTGCCAGGGCTGGGTGAGCCTGGCTGGGGGCCTTTGCCAGCTCTGAGCTCAGACAGCAATCCTGACAGCTTCACAGTTGGTGCCCCCAGTGTCTGTGCCACCCTGTCCCAATTTCTCTCTGTACCAGAGGCCCATGTAAATATGGGAAGGAGTGCTGTAAGTGGCACTCTCTGCTCTCCCCAGTGCCTCCTTGGTGCTTTTAAAATCAATTACTGACAGCTTTGGGTGCTGTTTGTAAAATGCATATCTGGTTTTTAGTTTGTTTTTCTGTTGAAGACTCAGGAAGCTGTGAATTTTTTTGCTGCCTTTCTACCTAACTGTGAGTTTTATGAGCCCACTTCAAGGCTTTTCGTAGTATTTCATTGCTCATCACTCACAGCTCTGCTACTTGTTTTAGGTCATTGTTTATTTGCCTTCCTTGTGTCCCTCTGTAGCCAGATGATGTGCCGAGGCTTGCGCAACAGATGTGGAGTTTCTCTGGCTCTGTGAGCAGGCATGGCAGTGGATCTGCAGCCTAGCTGGTCATGATGCTGCAGTCGAGTTCTTTGCAAGCACACAAACCACTACTATATTGTACTTCAGTCAAGATGCACACTTTCATACACAAAAATATGCAAGCAGAAGTCCTAGGAAAGGACCTGTCAAATAGAAGACCTTGCATGTAAAGAAAGAAGGTGGCTTTCTTCAGGTTTGGCCCCTCACACTGCCACTTCTAGTTAGCTACCTTGAGAGGGGAGAAGGGAATGCATTGGTTATGATTTCTGTTCCTGCTGCATTTCAGCCTGGAGCCCTCTCACTGAAGTGAGATTGCTAGTTTAGGAGTGCAGTTGCTATGTATCTCTTCTTCACGTAGTGGAAAGACCTCTGCAGAGAGCGATTTGGATTGTAGGCGGGTGAACCATCCTTTCGGTTATTCAGAGAAAACACACTAAAGCTTGGCACTGCACTCAAACACTTGAAGCTGGATGGAAGAAATTTGGAACTTGTAGATCTTGAGGAGACACCAGGCAGCCCTGACTCTGGCTTGGAGACAGAGCAAGAATAAATTTTGCCCAGAGCCCACCCAGGTCCAGGCGTGTGCCTGCTACAGGCTTTTGGGTGATCGCACATTTCTGACTTGTTCTGCAGTCTCTTGGGAAGTGAGCAGGGCATTCCCCCGCAGCTCCATGCTAGAGCTAGCCTACTCCTCCCAGAGCAGAACTGTGTAAGAAAGCCCTGCAATTCCAGATGAAGAGGAAGGAAAGCAGCCCTGTGCTCTGTGTGTCCCCAGAGTGAAAACTGCTGCTCCCCTATTTCAGCATGATACTTGGAAGTGGCCCTGAGGGAATGATGAGACTGAGATAAGGGTAATGATACATAGCGGTTTAATGCCTGGGTGCCAGATGCACTAACTTCCCTTACAAGCTTTTACAATGGCCTTGTGACTCAAGTTTTTGAAGGTCTTCTGGTTACATGTTTTTTTCTATCCACCGTAAGCCAGCACAGCGAGCTGAGCTGTGGTGACACAACTCAGCTCTACCTGAATGTCTCTCACATGACGACACAGAGCAGGGAAAAATAAAGAAAAGATGCTTTCCAGTTCATTCGTTGTTCTCAGCATCCTGCCACCCTCCTGCCCCCTCCTTGGCAGAGAGGTGATGTCAGAGCAGTTAGGGCATAACTAGGTCCCAACAAAAGAAAGCCAGTCTTTGTGTCCAGGCATGCCGTAAGAGTGTGGGACCAGCCTTTAACTTTCCCCGCACTCTGCTTGGTGACTCATTCCCCTGGTATGAATGAGTACCTTGTACAGGCTTCTGCAGAGCCGGCCAGCGTTTGGGGAAGAGTGTGGGGCTGGGAAGTGAAAGCCTGAGATTGTGTGCTCAGATTAAAGCCCAGCCTGCAGATAAAACCCAGCTGTCCATCCTTCACAGCTGCTGAATCCCAACAGGGGTGAAAGAGGAAGACTGAATGTTTGTGTCTGTCATTTTACTCCTGCAGAAGAGTTTGGAAATAACTAGTAAAGGAGGGTGCACAGTGGGAGTGGAACCCTTGTGCAACAAAAGGCATCCATGCTGTGTAGGTCACCTTGCTGTGTCCAGGTCTTCACTGTCCTGCTTTGCGCCGGGGAGAGACAGTTTGACGTCCAGTTGCATTTGTAGGGAGCTGTTTCCTTCATCCCTTGGGAACAGCCATTTCTTCAGCTCAGGGGTAGAACAGAAAATGGGAGATACTTGGTTTAATCTGTCCTGGGGAGGCCAAGTCTTACAGGGACTTAGCATGAGGTGCTTGTTATGGCTGGAACTGGTGTCTCTTCAGCTTTATCTACAGAAAGATGAATTTAATAGCAGTCATAGAATAGCCTGGATCCGTAAAGAAACTGTTCATTGCTGACCAGCAGCAAAGCAGGGGCTGTGTGTCAGGACAGGAGTTCCCCCTCAAAAGCTCTCTTTGAACCTAAGGAGGAAGTGGTCACATCACCCTCTGTCTTCAGGCCTGCACAGTCCTTTTAATCTAGTACACATGTTCCTCCTCATAGGTTTGGCTTCCCTTCCTGTTTGTGTTCCCAGACAGTTTTCTGTGCTGTCCTTTTGATTCTTCTTTGTGATAAGCAGGGCACATCCCTTTCCATTTCACTGCCATTAAGCCCTTTTAAGAAATAGTCATGTTTTCCTCTTAGTCTTCTAAGAGCTCTTCTCACTTTGGTTTTGAGATACTGAGCTTTCCTCTCTAGATCCTAGTTCAGCAGAACATATAGTCACAGTCCTGAGTGTGAATCAGTGCTGGAGTCCGTCCACTTCAGTAGTGCTCTTCAGCCTGTGGTTGAGCCCCACAGAAGTCACTGGGAACATACATGTATGGTTTATGCTTAGCTGGTCTGCTGTACCCTTGGGGAAATAGACTCTTCGTTGCTGTATTGAATCATCGTTATAACATGCATTGCTCCTTAGTAACTTGGTGAAATGCCCTCCACGATATCAAAACAAGCAAAAGTTTCAATTTTTTTTTTTGTATTGATGTCGGAGTCGGAGGTTTTCTACTATATGGAGTGTAGTCATCAGGTTATCCAGCAACCACTTTCTTTTGTCTAGGGATCTTATCTCACTTGCCTGCACTTTTCCACTCTCTGCATCCGTCTGGCTCCGTGAGTTAAACTTAACGCTTGTCTTCAGTTATCCTGTGGTTTGTTTTTGTGTGGTTTTTTTTTTAACCTGTGGGATTGTTCCTTTCCTACCATATTCAGGTCTTAATCCCAGCCCCTGCCTTTGAACACTGCTGCAGAAAAGCATCAATGAAGACAGAGTCGTGCATTTTACCAGCTGATGAAAAGGTGGCTCCTGGCATCTCCTTACATTCTGTTCTAATGTCCTGCTATTCCCATTATTTTACAGTACTTCATATTGTTGCTGTGCATCTTTCTCCTGGAGATCATTGCTGGAATCCTGGCCTATATCTACTACCAGCAGGTGAGTGGACATTAGACCTTAGAGACTCAAACTAGGGAGAGAAAACAGCTGGTTATCATCCCATTTCTCTAGACGGAGTTGGGCTTGGAGGCTTGGCGCCTAGGGTCTGGTGGTGGTTCACCTTTCCACATGTCTGTACTCACTCCCCTCCCAGTAGAGAAAACCTTAGATTATTTCTTGACAAAGTGGTGGTGGTTACTCTAGGGAAGCTGCTCAGCTTTGCCGCTCAGCTCCTTCCTGTGGGTCACCTTTGTGCGCTCTTTTTCTGCAGAGCCTTGTAGAAGACAATTTTTGAGGCTGTGTAGATCTGGGAACTCTCTTAATGCCCTGGAAGGCATAGTGCAAGCAACTGAAATCACATTAGTGCCACTTAGTATATTCAGGACATAGGAACAGCTCCTGCTGCATCCAGCAAGCTCACTGCTGTACTTTTGAACTGGCAAAGATAATGAATGATCCAGCTGAGAGGTCCTTTCAGGTCAAGAAGTTTTTGAGAGCTTTACTGACCAGCTCAGCTGAGGGGCTGGAGAACACCGTAGGCTCCCAACAGCTGCAGTTCTAGCTTGGCCCTTTTTGCAGTTGCAGAGGCCAGAGGCTTAAGTCATCACTTTGTTTTCAAAGGGAGTTTAGCCACCAAGGCACAGCCTGGGAAGTTGCTCTCATGTCTGGAAGCGGATTGGAAATGGCAAATCAGGATTGTTGTCAAGTGGCTATCTGCAAAGCAGCTGGACATCCTGTCTTGTTGGCTTTGCTGTCAGGGTTCCTTGCCATTCCTTTTTCTCTTGGGCCTTCTGTGCTTTGCCTCACTAAGATGGGCACTGGCAGTTTGTGAGGAGCCAAAGAACTATGCTGGCTCCGACCAGGAGGGATCAGTGGCATAAGTGCATGTATTTAACAGAGAAGGTCAATCCTAGCAGGTGTGGCAAGAAGCCAAGGTCCGTCCATCCATCCGTGCAGAGGCAAGAGGTTTGTATATGACAATGTATGAAGAGGAGCTGATCCTTAGGTTGAAATAAAGGGCAGCGTATTCGGAGCTGTACCCTTGAGTGTTTTAGATCACTGGAGGGCATCTCTGATCCGTAGCTGCACTTCCTCTTGCCCTCTGGCTGGCAAATCCCCCTTCTTTCCTGGTTGCTGGCTGCTTGCTCTGTTGGCCACTGTTTTTATTTCAGCCCGTGCTTTGGTGTCTAAGGCTTGCATGTGTGTGTCTAAACTGTTTGTTTTGTTGTCTCTGTTCCATGCCGCCGTACTTTCCCGTGAGCCTGCAGGTAACTGCTTTTCTCCCAAGTAATAATTCTGCTAATGGACTCTCCTCTTTATTTGCCTCTGCCTTCCAGCTGTTGAACCTTTTCCTTTTTTTTTATTACACAAAGTCCTTTGCACTTCTGTAGAGCTTCCCAGTGCAGGATCTCAAAGCGTTTTGCAAATATTAGCGAATAAAGCTTCGTATCATCTCTGTGAGGTAGGTGTTGTCCCCATTTGACACATGGGGTTGGAAAAAACAGTGTTTCAAATGGAAAATAAATTGCAGACCGTGTTTTGCACAGTTCAGCATAACCAGATGCTCAACCTCTCATTTACTACTTACTGTGTAGAATAATAGCTGTATAGAGAGGCTACCCACCTGTTTCATTCATTGACCCCATCTAAAATGCATGTTGACATTGTTTATTGGTATAGGAAACTTAGAATTTCACAGGTGTTGGACTAAAGCAGCGTTGCTTTGTGAACCAGGATGACAAAAAATATACAACTCTTTCTTTGGCACTTTTTGGCTGTCACCTGGATAGGTGAGAAGAGTTCAGCTGGATTAAACGGACCTCCACAGGAAGAAATGTTTGCATCTGATCACCTGAACATGCCAGTTGTTTATGACGATGCTTTCAGAAATTCTGTACTTGTAAAATCAGACTTTGTCTCTCTGTCAATGCTAGCAAGAAAGGCCTCGCAGTACTTTCGCAATCATGCACTAAGTTCCGTCCTGTGGCATCCTTTTTGATGCCAATACAACACTACATGGCTTCAGTGCAGCATGTCCAGGCCTCTGATTTCTTCCTGGTCCTGGACAGAGTGATTTGGGTTTTAGTATTTTGTCACAGGCTTGAGAGGGAGAAGACTGCACGTGGTCTCATAGGCATATTCATATTTAAGCAGGCACAGCTTTGTAGTCTCTCGATGCAGGCATGTCTTGGCAATCTTAAGTATTCAAGGTGAGGACCCATATGGTGGTGTGTAGCACAGGCTGAAATTTGGCCCTCAAGCACCTCCTTCCAGTTGTTAAAATGGAGGCATGATCTGTAATCAGTTGGAAATAAACCTGTCCAGTCAAGGCTTGGAGGATGACTTTGAATGCAGCTGTAGCTTCCACTAGGGTCTCTGCTTTCTTCTTGGAGCAAAGGCAGTGAAACGTTTGCAGGGCTCTGGGTTGCTCTGAGGGGCGAGTTTGCCTTGTGATTTTATTCCGCTTGTCTCTTCCATTCAGCTGAGCATGGAGCTGAAGCAAAATTTGAAGAACACCATGACGCAGAAGTACCGGAAGGAGGGAGAAGAGAGTGTTACCAGCGCCGTAGACAAACTGCAGCAGGAGGTAGGTCTGGCTAGAGGCAGGGAGAATTAACGCAATTGCAGGGCTTAAAATTGGGCACACAAAAGGCATCGTGGGGTCTTGACGTCCAACATACAGATGTTTCTTCTGTATATTGAGTGTATGTTCTGCTGTTCCTGATTCAAGATGCAGTTGGGTGGAGTGCAGGGCCTGGGCTGTGCAACCAGCAGAATTGCGTGGTGTGATCTGTGAATTGCATGCCCAGGAGCACTGGGGAAATACCTGCATTGCTCCCAGAGTGAACTGGAGCTGCCAAGTCACTCTGACAGCTGTTTCTACTTCCCGCTTCAAAGCTTTGGAGAAACTGCTGACATTTTTCATTAGGCTTCTCAGTAGCCTAGGGAGCAAGATGTAACGAAGGAGCCCTCCTGCTGCTGTTGCTAGCTGTGCCTGGCCCAGGGGTGGTTCAGGTTAGGGCTGCTGCAGTTCTGACAGGCTTTCCCATGGAAAGGACCCTTGTGCACAGGCACTTTCAAAGCATGGGTCCTACTCTATGCATACTGCCATAGCAGGTGCATTTGCGATAGTAACTGGTAATTAAACTTACCTTGTTACCACCATTAACACTCTCCACTCTGGTGGTTAATAGCTGAGGCAGCTGCAGCTGCGCTCTGGTTACAGTTCATCCTAGCAGTAACCAAAAGTCAGCTGGTGCAAGATAGATAAAGCTGATAGTTTTGGGGACTTAACACCAAAGTCACTTACAATTACAGTAGCCTATAAAAAAAAGAAAAAAAGCCCGTGAGATAGCTGGAGTCAGCAAAGGAGAGTGAAGACCATGGCGTGGTGTGGGAGGGTAGAGGGAGAAGGAGGTTGTGGTGCTTGCAGGCTCAGCCGTTGCTCTGTGTGCATCCAGTTCAAGTGCTGTGGGAGCAACAACTACACAGACTGGGCTGACAGCGTGTGGATCAAATCTCCAGAGGCCAATGGACGGAAAGTCCCAGACAGCTGCTGTAAGACGATAACCGACCTGTGTGGCCGAAGAGACCATCCTTCCAACATCTACAAGGAGGTAAAGAGCAAAAGGGCTTCAGAGCCGCCTGTCAGAAAGTATGTAAAGGAGGTGGGTAGGGAGTGAGGGTGTTGGGTTGATGCTGTAGACTGTCAGTAGGCTTCAAAGTCAGAAGGATTCTTTAAGAGGTGGAAGTAATTTCTCTAGTTGAGCATTCAGCCATTTAGGCTATTGTTTTATATGTAGATGTAGAGAAAAATAATGAATTATATTTGTTACTGCAGAGTATGCTAGTGATAAGGGGAAGTGGGAGAGGCTGTTGGTTCTAGCAAGAGGCTTGGATGAGAGCCCTACATTTGACACAGCTTCCTGTCATTGGAATTACTCAGTGAGGTGCAAATGGAGATACTTCTGGTCCTAGACTGAGATGGTGGGATTTGACCTACAGCATGAAGAAGCAGCATATGGGGAAAAGGCCCCATAGCAGGCAAATTAGGCTGGTTCCAGTGGGCTGCAGTTTGGGATGAGAAGAACGCTGGAGTTGGGATACTTGTCTCTTTTCTAGAAAAGCAGCAAATTGAATCCCAGACTAGCTGAGTAAGTAAACAGGTAGCTCTCAGACCATTTATTCACTCAGCTGGCATAAGGCTGGTAAAAATTCTTGCATTTATTTTGGCGCCCTTGAGTCCTGTCACCTGGCTTTAACTTGCTCGCTGTGACACTCTCTGTGGGGTAGCATAGTCCTTTTGCTAATCAGTGGAACCAGCACGGTGGCTGGCTGTATTGAGAATGGGGAGCAGCAACTGGAGCTTTTCCTTGTCCCTGTCCCCCTAACAGTTAAGGAGGGCTGTGGATGAAGAGGTGGCTCCTTCAAAACAGGTTATTTCTTCTCACCGTCTGTGCTTTGAGTAGGACTCAGAAGAGGAGTATGAGTAACATCTGCCATGAAGCCAAGCAACTCAAACAGCTAAAAGGAATCCAACCATCTATCTTTAGGGAATGAACAGGGAGACAAAGTCCAGTCGTTCTGATGTGTCAAAGCCCCTCATACGTCCAGCTGCTTGTCTGGGTTTTGCTCTTCAGGAAGAAGGCTTTGCATAAGGTTTGTGCCATCCAGACAAGACCCAGCGAGGAAGTGCAGAGGAGAGTCTGAGGGCTAATGAGGTGTTTCTGAGAGTGGAAACCCACAACCGTTTGAGGGGCAGGGGTGGCAATTCCGATCCTCTCTCTGGTCTGCTTGAAGCTGGAGGTAGCTGCCCAGCTCCATTATTTAGAGAGGCCTTGTCGGCTGCTAAATGTGTTGGACTAGCTCTAGAGGAGAAAAACGTGTAAGGGGAGGTTTGGATCTGCAATCAGATGCTGCATATCATGATACAAGGTGTCAGTCAGAGTTCAGAGAGGATTTTAGTGGCTTTGGGGAAGAAAAACCTAGAAAAGGGTCAGATCAGGGAACAGGAGTAACTGCTTTGTATCAGGGCAGCTGATGCTGACTCTAAAACCTAATTCTAGCATGGGAAAAGTGAGGCCTTTGCCATCTCTCCCTGGAGGGCTGCCTACTCCCTCCTTCCCTCTGCCTGCGTGCATGTAGGTGTAGTGAACACTGTAAACTCCTGGGGCACTGCTGTAACCTACACAATAAATCCCCCTGATGTTACCATGGAAAACCTGCCTCAACAGATAAAACAGTTTAATTATTTAAAGGACGATCTCCCCCCTCCCTCCCCCCATCCTGCAGAGAATGGTCTTACTGATTTATTTTTGCCTTATGATAACAAAAACTCGGGTGTGAAACAGGGAGGGAATGGTCAGACTGCCAGCCAGGGATGCAGTTGTAAGGCAGAGGCAGGCAGAGCATGGCTTTCTGGGTTCAGACTGAAACTCCTTGCTGTCATAAATAGTACTGGGAGGAATTTACTGTTAAAAGGCTCATGTCCTGTTAGAGGTCCTGGTACTGGAGCCACTCGGCAGCGTTTTTTGGCCTGATGGGAGTAAACACGCTCCCCAGGCATGTGCTAGGCAGTGAATGAGGTGATCTTTCTCCACGCATCTCAGAGAAAAATGACACACTTTCTCTGTGTGATGTGGCATGTTCTTCTGCATTTCTTCTGCCCAGCTAGCAGCCGCCTTGGGTTTGTTCGACGGTTCCTGAGACAGTAGGTCCAGAGAGCTTCAGAACACGATGCAGTTTACATCATCTGTATAGCTTTTCCAGTGATGCTGGAGGAAGAGATTGCCCACCAGACACTTTATAGCGTTGCTTTGAAGGGTTGCAACCATTGGATTAAAGTGAACAAGAGGTTAAAATGAAGCTGATTTTCCATGTCCCTCCTTTCACCTTGCAGAGTGGTTGCATTACCAAGCTGGAAAACTTCATTCAAGAACATCTGAAAATTATTGGGGCAGTGGGAATCAGCATTGCTTGCGTGCAGGTAAAAGGGCTGAGTGGAGTTCTGGGGGTGCGGGGCAGGAGTTAAATGAACCCTAGTGCTGAGGGATGCAAAAATCTGATGTTTTAGGCTCTTCCCTGCCTGGCAAGGAGAAGTTGCCAGGTACTTCAGGGACCCGAGGGTTCACTAGCTCCAAAGCAAAAGCCTCCTCTACCTGTCTGTAAAATTTTCTTCTGATGAAGGAGCTCAGCCAGCCGGGAAGGTGGAGAGACTCCCCTGCCCCAGGGCTGCAGGCAAGGCAGTGCTGGCCGTGGCGGGCGGTTTGGCAACCGAGCAGAGACCTCTTGTGGGATGTGCCGTGATTGCCCGACCGCTGAGGAGAAGGTTCCTACGCCGCTTCACTGGGATTGTTTTAAGTCCTCCGAACTTCTCCCTCGGCTGTGCCATGTTGAGGAACAGCACGGTGGGTCTGCAAATGATTTGATGAATAAAGGGGTAGGATATGGATGCCCCCATTCCCATTTTAGAGCGGAGGGCACAGGATATCCTGTCCTTCCAGATGCGGATGTCTCTGGGAGTTCCTCATCTTCCTCTTTGTCCTGGCAAGTAGCCAAATTACACCCTAGAGAAGCCACTGGTGATTAATTACGAGGATTAGCACAGATTATGTTCTCTCCTGCTGCTGATTGCAAGCTAGAGTGCAGTATTCCCAGGCAGGAGCTAGCTGCCACTCCAGTCTGGGTCCAGGCTTTTAGTTTGCAAGCTCTGCCTCCGCTGCATCCATTCTGTTTTCTCATGCATTTCTCTCTTCTCTTTACACCCTGTAGATCTTTGGGATGATTTTCACCTGCTGCTTGTACAGGAGTTTAAAGCCAGAACCATATTAATAGCTGCGGGAACTCTGTCCCGCCCCCTCTGCCACTTCCCTTCGCGCCTGCCAACCTGACCACTCTCCACCACCGCCACAGAAGTGTCTATAACCTGAGGACTTGGCTCTGTGTTTAAATGCCTTTCAAACTATGCACAGCCTTACCTGCCCCCTTGGGGAAAAGTAACTCTCTTTTTTGTGTACAAGGCAGCCACGAGTTCAGCGGGTCCTCTTCATTGTCAAGAAACAAAAGAGCTGTGGATCTTCTGCTAGAAGCTTTAGCGAAGCTGTCCCTTGATGTAACTACAAAGTAAGAATTATCCATGGCCATTTCTCTTGAGGCTTTTCCTGAGCCAACATGAAGGTATCAGGATGCTATGCAAGAAGCATGGTTTGCTCTCTGAGAAGTGGCTCAGCAGCATCAGGCATTGACTGTGAGGACAGATGACGTTTCTGTGCTGAGCTGGAGCCAGAGCTGAGTCTCTCATACATGGAAGATTTCTCTCCCTCCTCCCAAGTGTGCACTGATGTTCTAACATGGCTGTTCTCTGCCTGAGAGGATGCCTGCCTGGTTGCTTGGGGCAGGAGCTACTCTCCCTGCTGATCAGAAGCACATCTTGGTGCAGCTGAAATCTTGTCATGACTATGATGTTGCCAAGATGTGGGTGCCTTAGGATTTCTCAGCAATCCTTCGTCCCCTTCCTTGAATCTTCCCCCAACACAGTGCCCTTAGGAGCCACAAGAGGCCTTTTGCCTCCTAGGGATTCAGGAGCAAAGATGATGGACTAACTTTCTAATTCTTTTGGGTCTAGTCTGTTTTATTGAGTGGCTTCCAGTGTGAGTGAGAAAACTTCTAAGTTGTTTGCTCCTGCCTATCCCCTGCAGAGGTCTGGTGAAGAACTGGTCTGCTTTTGGAGCTGGTATACCTTGCTGGCCTTTGGCCTGTTCAGTTAGTGGAAATACCAGCTCACATCTCTTGCATGTTGAGAGATGTCCTCAGCTTGATTTTTCTAATTAAAACCTCCAGGCTTGTCTCTCATGAGCAGGAAGTGACCTATGCATCTATAAATCTATACATATATCAGCCTCCAAAGAGCTCATTGATCAACTGAACGTTTTCTGGCTTTAATGAGATGTGGAAGCTCACTTTACTGGTTGCTGCCAAGAAGGTCAGGAGCGTCAGCTTCAACCAGTTGCCCCAGTGTTCTTGGTAAATTGACAGTGCTGGGTTAACTTTGTTTGCTGCAGAGAAATAGATTTGATTAAATACTCTCTCTGTGTTGGGATCCTGGATACATACACGACATAGACATCACCACTGCTGTGGACTTGGTGCCATCATTATGCCAACCAGGGTCTTAGCCTGATTTCATAGTAACATCTGTGCCTCGTGTCTAGTTCTCATCCTCCTGGCATGCCTGTTTCATCCATGAAGCAGAAAGGGCTGTTGGGGTCTTGGTGTTTCTGAGCAGTGAAGACAGGCCCTTTGATAAACAAATTTATTCCCTCTCTTGGCCTTTCAGTGGTATGGGCTGAGCCCTGTCCCTTGGCAGCAGACAGTTAACATGAGCAAAAAAAAAACCCAGACACCTAAATGGCCTTGCAACAGCGTGGGTTTTTTAGTTCACAGAGCAGAAATCTTGGACTGGTGCTAAAGGGTGACAAGTTAAAGTTCAGAGCAGGTCAATCTGAAACTCCCCCATCAACACCAGCCCCATGAAATAATTGTTAACTAATGCAGAAAGAGAGGTGGAGGAACCGAGGTGTATCCTTGGTTCTACAGCAGTAGGAAAGAGGGGAAAGAAATCTAAATTATTGTGTAATGATCTAAAGGAGAAACCTCTAAATTATTTCTTGTTTTATAATAAGTTCCTGACAAGTATTGACTACTAACTAAGAGGAAAATACTGAGTATGTTGCTTGAAGCAATATTTCTGGTTTCTTAAGCATATCTTCATAGCTGCCTTCGCCCATTCCCTTCAGGGTTGGGAGAGGCCAGGAGGAATGAGATGCGAACAGTAAGTTAGCTTGTGTCAATTGAGTTATTTTATACTTTTTCTCTGTGTAATAATATTCATTGCTTTTTTTGGTTTGGTTTTTTTTTTAACCCAGTTTAAGTTGCTGGCCAATAGAAAAATAAAGCTTGAGATTGTGTACTTACTCTGTGTAGCAAAACTGAAGGGGTACCGCGAGACGGATGGGTTATATGGATTCCTCAGATCCTTGAGGAACTGACTCCTCACCAGCAGAAGAAGCTGGTCTGAGGGACCAGGCTGAGAAGGAAGCTGGGAGGCTGAGAATGAAGACTGCTTCACGTTGTTGATCTTGCCAGCCTGGTTGTGATCCGCTGCCACGGGGTGCTGCAGGCTGCTCCTCCATGTGCCGCCCCGAGAGCTGAAGTCACCGGACCTTGGGGTACCCGGTACTGCATGTCAGGCGCGGTCTGTGCGTGGAGGCGTGCACACCCAGTGCGGCTGGTTACCGGTCAGGGCTGCCTAGGAGGGCCAGCTGAGGCTGCGAATTGGCCCGGTCTCTGCTGTGCTGTCCTGCAGCCTGTTGCCGCTTACCCGAAAGACAGTGGAACTCTTTCCCCTTTCCATCTGTAAGGACATAGGTGGGCTACAGCAGCGGGGCTGCCTCTTTGTGCCGCTGTGGGATAACAGAGCGTGGGGAGTGCTACGTGCCGCTGTGTGCTGTTTGCTCGGCGTGCTGTGGGGTAGCTGATAGCCACCTTGCATCACAGACATGTCAAAGAGAGGGAGCAGACGTGTCCTTATTTATACCCTTTGGGATTCGGTGCTGAAAAATCACACGTGACGAGTTCCAAATGCACCTGTACCTGGTCAGATGGAGAGGCCTGCCTGCAGCTAGTGGGCACGGCCACTCCGTGGCTCTCGGGGCTTGGTGCAGTGTGGTGTGGGCTCAGCTCCTCCAACTCCAGCCAGTCTCATCCCAGCTGCTCGCTGGTGTGCGGCTCCTGCCTGCACGCTTCTGGCGGCGGCACAGAAGGTGGCTTGGATGGCTCCATGTCAAGTGTGTCCTAAACAGCCACCGCGCCACCTCGGCTGTTCTGCCACGGAAGAAAGAGGAATGCCCCCAGCTCACCTGCTCGTGCCTTGTCCTGTTCCCCTCCGTGTCATTAGGGGTGCGGTGTGGCTCCAGTCAACCCTTCCCACCCCTGAAGGGAAATTAGCCCTTCTTCTGCAAGGCTGTCACGGGGTGGCGTCTGTGAAGTCTGTAGCACAGTGTCTTTTGGCATGAAGCAATTGCTTAAAAGCAATTTCTGTTCTTGTTAGAAGTGGCTGCTTCCGCAGCGTCTGTGATCAGGGTGCAATTACCATCTTACAGCATCCCCGCGGCCGTGCAGCCTCAGCCCTCAGGGTGCTGCCGCCTCTCTCGAGGCAGGAGTGCGGATTTCTCCTCCTCCAGACCTGAAGATTTGGGCTGTGCTAATTGCCCTTTGCAGCAATTAGCTCAGCCGGTGATCTGCTCTCTTGGGGTACCCGGGTGGTCAGTACGATTTGCTCAGGAATAAAAGGGAAAAACAGATGCAGCAGTAAATAATTTACGCAAGAGTCCAGCTTTGGGGCAGTCACACTGTTCCTGCTGTTTCAGATAAGACACGTGTGTTTCACGCTCTCCTGCAGGCCTGCTTCTAACCCCAGACCAGTTCGCACACGTGCCTTTTCTGCTCCTGCCGTTTAATTGGGAGGAATTTTCCACCCAGGGAGGCTTTGGTGCTGCTTGCTTTCACCGCTTATAAAGCCTCCTGTCAGCGGTTGTTGTAATGTCCTTGCGTTCCTGCTGGGCTGAGGCTGGGCAGGAGAGACAGCGGAGAGAGAAATACGAGGAGCAGGCAGCGATACCCTCCTCCTCGGCAAGACACGACAAATACACCCTGCTTGGGAAATGGCAAAGGGGAATGCTCTCTCCCTTCCTCCCCAGGCTTCCGTGTGTACGTGTGCACCCCTGGGAGAAGATGCTGGGTGCTCTGTGCGGCTCCTCACCACACAGCACCGAGGAGTGACGAGATGCCTCGAGCAGCACTGTTGCTAAGTTGGGGCATGGTGCGCGTGAGCAGGGACCGACAGCTTCTCCTGGCGTGGCTGGTGCTGCTGGGGGGGTCCTGGGCTGGCTCCCGTGCCATTGAAGAGCAGCTCTTCGGGCTGAGAGGTGGCAGTGGCACCAGTGGCACCGCCCCACTGGCCAGGGAGGCAGTGGGGAGCAGGTTCATGTGGTGCCTTCAGAAATGACAAATTCCTTGTGCGGAGTGGGCATGGTGCTCCCAAACGAGCTGTAATCACATGAACAGCAGGGGTGCTGGTGCCCACCAGATTCACTCAGCGACTCATTCCAGCACAGCAGACCATCAGGCACGCTGGGGTTTTGAAGCCTCCTTACTCCCTGCGAGGGGGGCTGCTCCTCCTGTGTTCTCGGCCGCCTGCAGTAGCAGAAAGGACGCTGCACGCGCTGAGACCATCAGGATCGGCAGCTTCATCTCTTCTGATTGCTGCTCCTGCCTGCGGAAAAGGAGCTGCTGAGCACCAGGCGTTCCCAGGCTTCATTTTTTTTGAGGAGTGAACTGTCTTGCTGACAAGGGAAGAGCAGTTTCTGCCTTCAGGGAGCGCAGAGAGAGCCCAGTGCCCCGGCAGGGCCTGATCATGCAAGCTGCTGCTGTGTCCCTGCACCGGGACAGCAAAACCCGACCGCCCCCACCTTGCAGTCCCAGAGGTGACTTCGGAGGCTGCAGCACGTGGTGCTGGCAGCATGGGGAGAGCATGAGGGTCACACCAAGCCCCTTGCACCCTCTGTGTGGTTAGAGGGCAACTCGAACCAGGCGCTGACCCCAGGGTGCAGGGTGTGTGGAGCGACGCTTTGTGTTTGACCGTATGTATGTGTACATGTAGCTACATCTATGTATCGCCTCCTGCCATGCTGGAGGATTTCTACTGCCTGCAGGAACTTCTACGGGTAAGGTTCTCATTTCTTATTTTGCTCAGAGGTGCTGGAACCCCTTTACCCCAGAAACCTGCCACCACAGAAATGTGCTCGTTCCTTCCAGAGTCGTGGTCCCCCTTTACTTTCCCGGGGGAGGATGTCCTCTGCCCTGGTGGGTCAGCCACCAGCCGGAGATGCTCTCTACCTGCCAGCAGCCACAGCCTCAGCCTCCCCTCTTCTAAAGGGCTCCCCAGGCCTGGATTAGCGAGGGACCAAGGTGAATTGTTGTATTGTACAGCAAATGGCTTTCTCATTATCCTAGCGGTGCCTCACCAACGTTCAGCTGTAAATAAACAGGCGTCTGTCTACCAGCGCCTTGCTGACAGCCGGCAGGTGCCTGTGTCAGTGCACAGCCGTTGTGTCCCAGGAAAGGCAGGGCAATACCAAAAAGCTTAGTTTTACACAAGAAACTGAGGCAAGTGTTTTGTCCACACTCACGTGGCAAGTGTGCGATGGATGCTGGGGGACCCACGGCTGGGGTGTCTATGCAGAGAGCGGCCTGTGCTGCTCAGTAGCACGCTGTACTCATAGCACACGTTTTAAGTATTGACAGAGCCTCCTCTTTCCTGGGAGAGCTGCCTGTTTAATTGCCTTTTAACCCTCCCAAGCAGTCTTTACTGACGGGCTGTTTTCCCAGGTTGTTTTACACACTTTTATTTCTTGCTGCCCATTCCGGGATGCAGCATTAAACAATGGGGACCCCTGAGTAGAAGGACTTGGGGGTACTGGTGGATGAGAAGCTCAACATGAGCCTGCAATGTGTGCTTGCAGCCCAGAAAACCTGGGCTGCATCAAGAGAAGTCTGGCCAGCAGGTCGAGGGAGGTGATTCTGCCCCTTTACCCCACTCTCGTGAGACCCCACCTGGAGTACTGTGTCCAGCTCTGGAGCCCCCAACGTAAGAAGGACATGGATGTGTTGGAGCGGGTCCAGAGGAGGACCACGAAGATGATCAGAGGGCTGGAGTACCTCTCCTATGGGGACAGGCTGAGGGAGTTGGGGCTGTTCAGTCTAGAGAAGAGAAGGCTCCGGGGTGACCTTACAGCAGCCTGCCAGTACCTGAAGGTAGGATGAAGAGGGAGTTTTCACAAGGGTGTGTAGTGATAGGACAAGAGGGAATGGCTTTAAACTAAAAGAGGGCAGATTTAGATTAGATATTAGGAAGAAATTCTTCACCATGAGGGTGGTGAAACACTGCAACAGGTTGCCCAGAGAAGCTTTGGATGATCCCTCCCTGGCAGTGTACAAGGCCAGGTTGGATGGAGCTCTGAGCAACCTGGACTAGTGGAAGATGTCCGGGCTCATGGCAGGGGGGTTGGAAGCAGATGATCTTTAAGGTCCCTTCCAACCCTTACCATTCTGTGATTCTATGATGGCCTGGGATGTGAGGCACCAGGCTCAGGTCTGGGGACTGGGACTTCAACCGCTGTCTCCACTCTGGGAGGATGTCAGCTCAGTTCCCCCCCCGGGCCAAAATAACAGCTAACATCACTGCAGAATGACATCTGGAGGCATGTCCCTCCACGCTCATCTCTTACAGCTCCTCTCTTGCCTGTTATTCCTCTGTTATGTGTTGAGCGTTGTCAGGTACAATTTTATGTTTACCTGAATTAAATCTTGTCCCATTTAGACATGCCCAGCTCCCTAAGATACTTTGTCCTTCTTTGTGTTTTCCATCCCTCCTCCTCCATTGTTCCACAAAAGTGATCAATGTCATAATTCATTTTCTTTTCCTCCTTTCTCCCTTTCCCACCTCTCTCTTCCAGGACTTTAATGAAAGTTTTTAATAGCAGTCAGCTGAAAGCTGACCTCCTCTTCCCTTTGCTGAATGCCTCGTGCTCCGTGGATGGGCTCATGAATGATTCAGTTGTTTGGGCTCTAGCTGGCAGCTGTGGCAGAATTACCCAACAGAAACGTTGCTGAGGTTTGTCCACACTTCCACGTTGAACAATCCTTAACCCCAGTGCAGGGAGTGGAGCCCTAAATCATAGGACATCAAAGCAGGCTGCAATATGTATTAAATGTGTTTTTCAACCAAAAAACACCCAAATCCGAAATGTTAGTCAAATGTATCTTACAGTTCACTTACCATAGTTAATGGCACTATTAAAATCACAGTCCCAACAAATATGGGTTCTTGGTGCCCTTTTCACCAAAAAACCAACGCTGCATAATGGAAGTGAACTGAATTTAAATGAAGGTGGTTGAGAAGAGGCAGCATTTCACAAACAGAGCGGTGGGTCGCCGGGGATGCGGTTAAGGTGCTGACTGGCAGTACAGGAGCTTGGTGTTGCATCCCCAGTTTGAGGACACCTCTCGCATCGGTGTTTCTGATAGAGCTCAATGACCGCTTTAGCGAAGTGACCAGATAGTCAGAAGTTACCGGTGCTGGGTGGGAGCAGACGAGCCTACAGCACGGCAGCAGAAGTCCGTCCTGCACCTGCCCGAGTGAGAGCTGACCTCCTGCATCAGCGAGGCTAAGCACGGCAGGCAAATTCATTCCTGTCAGTGTTTTTTTTTCCCCTCTAATCATATTTCCTTTTCCTTGCCTGCTTAGACTGAAAACTTCCTTTTGGTGTCTGTACAAGCTGTGCCAAGCTCCTCGCAGCCCCGGTTGCAGCTGCACCACTGAAGTTCTGCCTGTAAGCTAAGTAACAAGAAAAATACTGCTCCGAAGGAGTTATGACCCTACAGAACTGCTGAGCTCTGGTGGCACCCCTCTTCTGAAACCAGCAATGGGAAACGCAGATCGGTGTCGAACTGCAGCCTCTGGCTGAGCATCAGCAATTTTTTTGTCCAGTTTTACATAGCCTGGAGCCTTGAGTAAACTTGATTCTGCTCTTGCAGGCAGAGGTTTCTGGAACGTGAATGCAAATCACTTCTGCTCTCCACGCGCCACTGGAGAGGTGCTCTTGATTCAGAGTCCTTCCTGGAGACAGGGTCCAAGGATGCTGGTCATCTCCTGGGGGGGACCACATGCTGCCAACCTGTGGGTCAACTAGGAGCAGGAACTAGGCTAGAGCACAGAGGGAGTTAGGGTTTGGGAAGAGGGAGGCAGTTCCTGCTTCACCTGCTTAGAGCCAGCTCAGGGGAACAGGTTTGCTTTTCTAGCCCAGAAATAAGACCGGTTTTCCCCAGGAGAAGGTGCTGGAGGGAGGAGGTGGTGAGCTGCAGCCCTCTCGGGCACTTCCACTTGCCCTGCACATGGACACTGCGGGCAGGGGCAGACCCACTGACACCACCTCCTGGGCACGGGTCAGAAACAACGGGCTGTAGTTAGGCATAATTGAGCTAATGGCTTTTTTCCCAGTCTACATCCCCTCTCCTGAATAACCTATGAGCTAAGTTCTGAGCTCTCTTTTTGGGCTTGTAGGAGGCCAATGTTCACCCCTTGTTTCCTCCATCTAATTAATCCTGTCCCCAGTCCCACTAGAGGTGGCAGGAAATGCCCCCAGTTGCTCTTAATGGAGCCAGTTGGTGCCCGCGGGTTACCTGGAGGCCTGAAAGGGCTCCAAGGCTGCTCTTTGCAGCACTGGGCCTTCCCTTGTGCACCTCTGGCCCAGGAGAGGAGCTCTGGAGCCAGCCAAAACAGAGGTTTTGGGGCTGAGTTCCACAGTGGGCAGAGGAGATGTGCTTTGACCCAAGACAAGTCCAGCTTGAGGGCTGGGTGCAGGGCTGTGTGCTGAAGGAAGGGCTGCAGGATGGGAGAAACAAAGCTGCATGTTTTGTTTTCGTTGTAGCCTGTACCGCACTGCAGAAGCGCTAGCGGGAAGCTAGCAACGTGTCCCTGACGTGCCACCACCATCAGCTGGCTCACATGGCCGAGGTCAGGAGCAGCCTCCTCCCCGGTGCCCTGCCCTGGCGAGGTGCGTGTCTGGCCCTGCCTGGCCCATCCCAACCATCGCAGCATCCCTGTCCCTGCCCAGGGAGGGGAAGCAGCAGCTGCCGCAGCCCCTTTTGGGGGGATTTAGGTTTGGGGGCTGCAACGCTGCAGGTGGCCTCCACAATGCAACAGGGTAAGGAGCAGCAGTGGGATGGCCACACTGCTGGCTTCAGCTCCAGCAGCTCTGCAACAAGCTCTTTGCTATGCAGGAGCTGTGGGACGAGTCAGGGATGGGAGACGCATCCTGCGTGCTGGGAGCAAGGGTTAAATAAACCCTGCAGTGAACTAAAATGTCACGTCCCCTCAGCTGTGGCTTGCTCCAGTTTTTAGTTCCAAGAGCAAATTCTGCCCCACTGTTATGCAGGTAAGTGCTAATTTGGATGTCTCTGACACCAGAGTGAAAGGAGCAAGAGATGGTCCCAGGGCCAGAGTAAACATCGCTCCTGCTGGGCAAGCGATACAGAAATGAAGGAGGGAGGAAATACGGAGATGCTTTTTGCTTCAGCCATTTCACAGAGCTGTGCCCATCTCTGTGATGACTTTTTGCAGCTGGCGTCTTCTGCAGCTGGGGTGAAATGTCCACTTGAACTTGCTGTTGAACGTTTGCCTGCTTATGAGACTCATTCTTCCCATCACTCTCGACAAAGAGAAAATCTCTGATGTCTCCTGGAGAGAGGACACCTTGTCTCGATCTGTTCTCACACAGTGAGGGATGCTGCCTCGAACAGGCCTGGGGAAAGTGGATTGGGAAAAGGCAGATGGAAAAAGTGGGTTGCAAAGAGGATGGCCATGCTGGGGTGAGAGTGGGGTCCCCTCCCTGTGTTTCCCTCCTGTCATTGCTGGGATACCTTGGGGACCACTTGCTCTGCATCTGGGGCTGCAGCGGCCCAAAATTATGGGTAGGAATAAGCCAGCAGAAATATGTTGTATCCAGGTAGCAGGAGGGTGACCAAGGCTTAAGATGCAAATGGGTCCTGGTATCATAGAATCATAGAATCATGGGTTGGAAAAGACCTCTAAGATCATGAAGTTCAACCGTCACCCCAACACCACCATGCCTACTAAACCATGTCCTGAAGTGCCACATCTACACAGTTTTTGAACACCTCCAGAGATGGGGACTCAACCACCTCCCTGGGCAGCCTATTCCAATGTCTGGCTGCTCTTTCAGTAAAGAAATTTTTCCTAATACCCAGTCTAAACCGCCCCTGGCGCAACTTGAGGCCATTAAGTTAGTAGTAGTACCCTTCGGTAGAATTGGGTATGAAGTTGGGTGGCATGCTCCATATCTCTGACCTCTTCTAAGCCAGAAGACCTCCCCAAGGCCAGGCGTGTAGTTAGATGCAGACAGACTTCTCTGCGTTTTGAGCCAAGCTCCCTGGGATCATCCACCCCATGCTTTGGAGAGGTCACCCAACCTCCTGAAGCTGGGAGGATGCCTTCTTCCTCCCCACAGGTGTGCTGGTGTGTTGATTTTATACATGCATACAACCTATAACTCACACCAACTGCCCACTGCGCATCTCAACACCAGGTTGTACACCAGCCGTTGCTCCCTGCTGACTCAGCATGTGATGGGAGATGGGCAACCACCATCCTCCCCAGCCGCTGGGGTCCTATTGATTGGGCCAGCCTGCAGGCTGAGGTCCGTGCTGATAGAGGCCGGGGAGCCCGGATGGCTGACTTAATCTGGGGCTGCTGTTTGCTGCACTGACGAAGCTTAGGCTGAGGACTCACCTGCAAGTGAGGCCAACCTTAGACCTGGTGTTCCCAGCTCTGAGCTCTTTGCGGTGGCCCTGATCTTGGTGCAGATGCTGGCTTCTTCCCACCGGTAAGCCAGCGGTGGCTGCCCTGCCTCACAAGCCCTCTTGCACCAGTTGCAGTGGCAGCTTGCTGGTGGCCCTCTGGAAGGCTCCTGCGCAAGGCGGGGGGGTGAGCGGCAGAGCCAGGGTCAGGCACGTGGCTAATGGTCCAGCACCCTGTTCATGTGCTGTCCCTGCTTGCTGCTGAGGAACACTGCGGGCACACTCTCCCAGCCTCGCGAGCAGCTCTCAAAAGCATCTCAGCGCTTTCTAGGCATCCAGCCCTAGTCATCCAGTGGGATTAAATCCAGCCTGTATCACATCTGCCTAGAAGTTTCCTGGGGACCTGGGGCTCAGCTGTCCCCTGGAGTAGCATCTCACATTGCCTCTGTAACTCAGGCGCCAACACGACTTTAATACAACTTTTTAAAGTATGCATTTGTATCTAGTAAGCCCTTGAGTACAGCAGAGTCCCTTTTATATTGAAATTCAGGCTCCTCAATAACATTTTATTATGAGGCTTGCTATTTTTGGAATTGCTGTTACTCTGTTATGAGCGAGGCACCTAACATCCTTCGATATGAAATCATTAAGGGCACAGCAGAGTTCATTACGGGGGCATTTCTCTGGATTAAGAACAAATCAATACCACATACTAATATCACAGCCTGGTACCTGGCTTTGGTTGCAAATAGCATGTCCAGAGGCAGATACTCTTCTTTTGGCCTCTTGTGCTCTTCTTCCGATATCTTATTTACTGTTTTCCCCCAAGCTGTTGTGATGGATTTATGAGCAGACAAAATCCAAAGGTTGTTTTTCCTTGAGCTACCTGAATATTGTAGCTTTTAAAACAAAGAAGAAAGAAATAACCAGCTTAAGTTTGTGATATTGCGGTAACCTCACATGCAATATGACTTCCCCGCTTCTGCCGACAGAGCCCCCTGGAAGCAGACGTGCAGAAGGGAGCAAAGGCCTGAAGCTCTCTGGTTACATTTAGCTGATCCCATTCAGAGTGCAGAATAAGTTTCAGATATTTTGACTTGGGAACACGCCTGGGGGAGGTGGGTTGGCAGGGAAAAAGGATGAGTATAATTTATAAGAAGCCACTAACAGAAGGATGAGCTCTGCTGACCAAGTATCCCCTGGAGGAGTCACCTTTTGTGAAAATCTGCCCTGGGTTGAGATGTGGAAGCTGTCGGAGTTTGTTGGCCTCCTGGGCATGCTGCGCTGGCAGGGCGTGACGGTGAACACTGCTGTCTTGGTGGGTCTGGGGCAGGATGGCTACAGCCTCCATGAAGGACCTTCACTCAAGCAGCACATGACCACCTTGACCCTGGGTGCAGGCTCCAGCTTTCCCCTGGACAACGCAGATCTATGTCCCAGACCTGGCCCAAAGCAGGTTTGCCCATCTGTGGTTTGAGACAAGGGCAGGATAAAATGGGTTTAACTGTGCTCAGCACAGAGCTGCAGGGTGGATGGGGGATGCCAGGCTGTCAGGAACCACTGGCTGCTCTGGCTGTTGCTCAGCCGTCGAGAGCCACATCTCCAGATGTCTCCCACCGTACCTGAAATGGGAGTTTCTCCATGTTGCTGCTCCCAGCTATTGCAACACATGATGTTCCTTCAGTTCAGCAGCAGCTTGGGTAGCTGATGTGAAAGCCGCTGAGGCAATGGCATTTGTTTCTCTTTATTTATTAGAGGTAATTATTCATCAGTGGAATTTTATTATTACTTTTTTGCCTTTTAAAAATGTTGTTTAACGGAGGAAAGCAGCCATTTGTCTAGGTTGCATTTAATGCTGAGTGGATCAAAAGGGGGTTTTCTTCAAGCTGTTTTGACAGTAATAATAATTAAAAAATCGAGTTGGTGAAGTGTGGAGCTGTAGGCCTTCTCTGTAATGATGTGAAGCACTCAAGCTCTTATTAACTTAATGCTTTCATTTACTAGCTCGTTCCTGGAGGAAGACCTCCTGGTTAAACTGCTCCTTTAAAAAACTAAAGTTAGTAATTGCTGCAGCTGCACAGCTCATTATGAGGAAAGGCCTACAGCTGAGAGCAACACATCTTTTTGGTTTTGTTTTTAAATTTTCAGGGGGAGTTTCAGCAAAAACTTTTGTTATACCTCCAGCCCAAGCATTAGCTATTCCATTGCTGCACATAAATTTATAAACTCAATTGTAAAAGTGTGCATTTCCACTTTCTTTTAAAACAGGAGGCTTGAGGACTTGGCTGTATTGCAAACTGTTACTGTATTGATGAAGAGCTGAGCAGAGCCTGTCAGTTGATGGGCAGTGGCTGATGAATGGTGGTAGGAGCACATCCAATTTCATCAGTGCAGCCTTCAACCGTGAGTAGCTGACACTGCTTTGATTACCGTTTACCCTGTTGTTCCATGAAGTGGATGTTTTCTCCCTTCCCTCTCCTAGCAGTGTCTGGGGAGGAGCATGCTTTCATGTGTGCTGCCATAGGGAAGACTTAGTTGAAAGGGGGGG
>Ga0065711_1031081_pt1 | contig 30611 bp, 15 predicted proteins | sample Hoacrofraction12_FD_59098 | JGI IMG/M metagenome (GOLD analysis project Ga0065711, IMG submission 59098) | Hoatzin crop microbial communities from Cojedes, Venezuela - Epithelial fraction 12 v2 (version 2) | ecosystem: Host-associated > Birds > Digestive system > Esophagus > Crop | place... | reverse complement strand
TTTTTTTTGTTTTTTTTTTTTTTTTTTTTTTTTTTTTTGTGTACAGCTCCCCCCGTACAATGAAACAGTTTCATGTGGTATTAAGACCACAGGTAAGTTTCACAGTGGTAAGAAATCAACATCCATATTTTTTAAACTTAAAAGTTGTGACACCTTCCTTAGATACAGTACAGCCTCTCTTTTAAATTTATCTTTAGAACTTGGTCAGCAGGTATATATGCATATATTAGTTAGGTTGTTCCTTTAAAGACCTTTACTGAATGAGGTCCGTGAGAGTATATGGAAAATACTACATTGAACTTCAGCTAATTAGGGTGGACATACTTACTCTCTTTGATTGTGCTACCACACAATCTTAATGTCTTGCTGAAATATTGTAGCATATAGCTGTAAAAATGGGAGGGGGCTGAAGCAAGCTTGCTGGAGAACTTGTACAGAAGATATAACTCACTAGTGTGGTGTTCAGTTGGCCCTTCTGTAAGAGCCACAGCAGGAGTATTTTCTGGCAATTGCAACCTGAAGACAGCTCTGCAAGCAGTGCTCTGTTCAGTGTTCCCTTTGACACTCTTGTTTCTGTCTGGTTTGCCTATTTTTCTGGAAATCCTCCCCCCCCCCGTTTTTTTTTGTTTTTTGGTGAAGGTGTGAGTCTTGGTGTAAAAATGCATTACAGAGTTCACATTTTAGAGCTGTGACAGTCAGGTGTGTACTCTGTCTCAACCCATATGCCTTACAACTTGAAAAGGAAACCTGACCTTACTTCAAAGTTACATGAAATTGACAGTTAAGTAGGAGTTGCCGTGTGATCATAACTTTATATAGTTTAAACGGAACTTTCACAGTATTTTAAGCGGCAGGTAAATTAGTATTTGTTTTTTCCCCTGAACCAGGGTAGAGCGAGGAAGCTGAGACTTTGCCAGATGTATATGAGAATGATGCAAATGACATCCATTTCTCCGTCAAAATGGTGCAAGTGTCTGACTGGACATTTCTCAAAAGTACTTAAGAGGACCAAAATGCACATATTAATGTTTAAGAACACCTGATCATTATGCTTAGCGACTCTGGCCTTGCATTTAAAGGTAAATAAGATAGGTAGTTACAAAGAAGGACAGCATGTCCCATTTGAAAGCAGGTGTGCAGTATTTCTGAAAACTGAGGAGCTTTATTTAGTACAAGACCAGTTTTAGGACCCTGAGTAGTTTTACGTGGGAGTTCATATGATATGAACTGTCTGTTATTGATGACAGGGGTGCCCAGTCATATATTGCTTTGTTTAACTACGGATTTAAGCTCTGTTCTTTAAGACTGAGATTTTAATGTTCACAAGCCATACAGAAAGTTGGTTTGTACAAATGTTTTGCAGATCATTCGTAGACCCTGAGAGAACCCCTCCCAGCCCTGAGATTAGGTAATGACAGCAAATTAGGTTTTGCCTGGAAAATGTCTTTAACAAGCTTGCACTGTACTGTGCATGCATATTATCATTGTGATGGCTGCATAAGAAGCTGTGGAAACTAAAATGGAATGCTGTGCTTATGCAGAATATTTATAATTATAATGAGATGACACACATTGACCATGTTGACACACCCCTGTAGTCTAATTTTTTTCCTATACTTGTCTTCAGTGTTTAACTTTATTACAGAATTAGAAGATCTGTTAATATTTACTAGGCATAATCAAATCACGGTTGAAGCTCTAATATGCAGAACTCTGTTCAGACTAATTAGTACTATGTATTCACAGCTTTTGCTGTTGTACGTAGACTTTGTCTTTGGAGCATCTGTTGATATTTGTTTCAAGATGCATGTCATGTTGTTCATGACAGATCTGTCTGTTTCAGTCCATTCAGAAATAGCACTGTGAACTAGATTGAAACAAAGATGCCCAGAAGCAAAGTGGGAAGTCAAAACAAGTAGAAAAAGTTACCTCTCATTTTTTCAAGGGAACTTACACGATCTTATGCCAAGTGAGCTTCTGCCAGTCATCCCACAGAGTGACTACACAGTAGCTACTGGAATTTATGATTCTAATCCTGCTGTAGGGTGTAAAGTTTAATTCCTCAGATGTAACTTCCTAATTTAGATGTTAAATGCTAGAATATCAGTTATGCTTTTGGCAGCATTTTAGCCTACGATGTTCATGTTGCACCTTCAGCTAAATTACCATTGTGCCATAATTGTAAGGGATGTGTTTTGTTTTCTGCTGCACGCTTAGCCCTGAGTTGGCTTTTGTGATTGTCTAGTATACAGTGAGCTGGTAAGTTCACCAAAATCCAAGAGAAAATACTCACTTGGATTTTTTTTTTTCTGTGTTAGCTTTTGGTAAAATAAGTGCTGGAAGCTTGCTGGAGGGTAGAGGAGCAGGACAGGAGGGCAGAAGTGAGAACTCTCACTTTTGGCTGTGGTAGACTTAACTCACTCACGAAGGGAAACCACGTTCTTTGTTTTGAAGCAATTATTTTTTTTAACTAGTATTTTGGAAAAGAAACAGAAGTCACAGATTATTTTGAATTGGTAGGGATTTGAAATGTGCCCAGTAATTCGTTCTTATAATGGTTGGAAGAATATTAGGTGTTACTAGTTGTTGCTTGTGCTTTTTACTATTGTAACAAAGGGTAAAGAACTAGCTCTTGGTTCTTGCTTCAACTAAGAAGTTGCTCCATAAGCAGATGAACTAATGAGGAACAGTTTTGTTGTGGATTTGTGTCCCGTATCTATTAAAACACTGTGCCCTGCATTTGCAAACAAATGAAGCCGTGGCTGGTTTTGAGCTGTGTGCGCTGACAGGTCAGCTGGTGGATGGCGTGGATAGCTGATCAGTGTGCTGCTGGACAGTCAGGTCTGCCCGAGATCTCCCAGCCCGTCCCTCGTAACTGGGTATCGGGCAGCAGCTTTCCACCTCCCTGCCTCTAGGGTGCTGATTTTTATTTTTGGAAAGAAACCAGCCAGCAGCAAGGGTGTAGTGGTAGCTAGTTAGTGATTGCAGAAGTAGTTGGAGAATGGTGGATTGACAGGCATAGTGTTACAAAATGCTTTCTCATGGGTGTAGGGGAGAGGTGAAGGAAGTTTGAAATTCAGGCTCTTGTTAACATGCTTTAGAGAAATCAGATGTGTATGGATAGTTGTGTGGGTGTTCTTGTTTTGTGGGGTTTTTCTTTAGAGTTTCCTTTAGTCTAACTGGCAGCAGGATTGATATTGATAGATGTGATGTGTTGACTTCTCATTTAGTTAGGTTAAGAAATCAAAGCATCAAGAGCAATTAACATCTGTATCTACTTTTTTTACTGTGATTTGGCATGAATTTATATTCCAAAATTGTGTGTGAGCTACAGAACATGTAAATATATATAATGTATTACTTAAGACTGATTTTTGTTCATTAAATCATAATATTTTGGTATTGCATGTGCAAGTCAGACCTCAGCACAACTGAATGTTTTTTGTTACTCTGATATTAAAAAACAATGCATACCCTATAGATCTTGTTTCCGTCAATTTTTTTTAAAGTTTTCATCAGCCAACTTTTGTAGAAAGTATTTGGAGAGTTTCAAAACAGTTATGTTGGCAGTTATGTATCAAAATATTCCCCACAAGACTGTGTCCTCCCATAGGATTATTTCCTTAGGTCTATGAATAACTTTTTTTCGTTAGGAACTATTGCTTGCTTTTTGTTGTGTTTAAAAAAAAACCAACCACCTCACCCATTTTTAATGAGTGTCCGTGGTATACTTGAAAACATGCATCTGTTGAGGTGTCATACACAATGTAAGTTGCACAAAATCTTTTAAAGTTTAGTGGTATATCCACTTTCTCCTTTGGAAATAGTATCTAGTGTTGTTTGGTTCTCTAGTAACAGTCTTTAAAAAATTTGAAATGTGGGGGTTTTTTGTCCCCATTTTGAGGAAACAGAAAATATTCAAATTAATGTCTTTGAAACAGTAACATACGTATCATAGAAACACCTGCAAAACTTAAGTATTAAAATGTGAGGTTACCTTTAACATTCTTGAGACTTGGTTTCATTAATTTTATCTCTTTGTATGGTAGCTATGGAAATAGATGTAACTGAAGTATTCAGTGTTACTAGTCAGCAGACATGCATTGTAAAAGTAAGTTCCACAAAATTGCAGTACTTTGTCACTGAAAATGTTTTGTGGTACTGCAGCCTGCCATGAGAATATTTCTTGGTGGTTCTTTAAAGAGCATCTCAGAGTTCCAGAATAAATAAAGACATAAATAAAAAGCAACAGAAAAATGAAAACAAAAGCAAAGAAGATCTAAACCCCAAACCCAATCCTGTTCACGGATTTTTCTGTACTGCTTGTATGTACAAGTTGAACACTGACTTATATTGAGGCGTATCTGTTGTGTTTCTTGTCATAAAATCACAGTCGTATGTCATATTCTCATATAGTAATAAATTTAACTGTGATTAAATTATTGATGAGCCTAGAGTTTAAAAAGCTGTAATTGCAGTGTTTCGTACAATTAATGACAATATTTTTCAATTACTGCTGATTGTGATAAATCTTTGCATGCCAGGAAAATCAAATGCCCCAGAAAGCAAACTCCACATGTGGAAATGATTTTTAGAAGTTAAACAGGTAAAAGGCTTGGATTTTGTAATCGTTAGTGGAAAAGACTGGCTTTAGAAGAATTGTGGAGTTAAATATTGCACTGTATTTTATACGCAATTATCCAGTAATTAACTTAATGCAGAATGTTGCTAAAATCATTGGGCTTTAGTAGTTTTTCTTAATAGGTGAATTTAATAGGTGTTATTTACAGGAACTGTGCAGTGATTTAGAAAATTACATATTCTGCTTAAGAAAACCTGAATCATACACTGTTCTCTTGAAGAAGATGATGTTTTGAAATGGTCTTCAGGATTGAGATAGAGCTGCAGGAAAATACAGGTGTTTTTTCTTGATTTAGTAGCTTTTTGATTAGATGTCATTCACTAATGCATGTTTGCTTTCTCTTGTCCAGGGGAAGAGTATCAGAGAATTGAATTTGGTGTTAATGAAGTTATTGAGACACAGGCACCCGTACTAAATAACACTGAATACAGTATTTCAAGTACTCTGAATCCTCAGGCTCCAGAATTCATTCTCAGTTGTGCACCTGCTCAGAAAACCCCTGATGATACTCTCAGTGAAACAAACTGCAATTCCATTGACTGCCAGTTCACTGATCCAACCCTTGCTTTGGACAGCGGTTCTAACACTGAAAATGATGGCTTGTCTGGAGGCCTTGCACAAAGGGAGCGCAAAAAGAAGAAAAAAAGACCTCCTGGATACTACAGTTACTTGGAAGATGTCAGTGACGGTGTTGCTCCCACGGAAGCTCTTGTAAATGGCCATGCAAATTCATCGGGACTAAATAGTATAAGCACGGAGGATACAGAACTGATGGGAGACATACCCTCCCTGGCCACACCAAGGACTTGCAACAGCCCGGACAACTCTGTGGACTTCATTAATGAAGCTGTCTCTGATGATTCTGTTTCTAGTGCACTAGACAATACCAGGACTGCAGGGCAGCCTGAGGTATGCCACGTTACTAATTCTGAACAATTTTGCATCCCCTCAGAGGCTGGCAGAGATAGCCCTTTAAGGACAGCTGTTGTACAGTCTTATGCTGGTACTGATACTACTGAAAATCTTGGCGTTACTAATGGACAAACACTTGAATCCTCTGGTGAGGACACAGCTGCCAATGGGGTAGAATTGCACACTGTGGAAAGCACTGACTCAGACCAAGCTAAGCCTGAGGAAGCTTCACCTACTACTGAGGCAACAGTCCCGGTTGCAGGATCAGTCCCTGTTAATCAGCCTGCAAAATCGTGGGCTAGTCTTTTTCACAATTCCAAGCCCTCTGCTTCCACATCTGTGGTCTATGTTGAGACCAAGTATATCCCTCCTGCCACATCTACTCTGGTCCCTGAAAAACTGGTTGAAGTCAAAGAGGGACCTGTTCCAGTTTCAGAGGATCCTGTAGCCATAAAGATTGCAGGTATAGTTAATACACACGAGTGGATGTTACACTGGAAGGGTATTAACTCTGCTTGTAAACAGGAGTGTGCAATATTGATTAGAGAAGATTCCTCTGTTAATGTTCTTAATGACTGTTCAAACACTGCTATGAAAGATGTAATTTAAATAATCTAGTTTTGTGTCCCGCTGAGTAAATGTTCCAATGAGACGTTACCATGTGATTATCCCAGATGTGGTAAAACTATTGCTAGTTGTGAAACAGTATGTTTAAATGATCTGTGACTTTAAATAGGTTGGTTGCATTCAGCTGTGTGCTACTGTAGTAGGGAGAACACATTAGAAATGTTTGTTATCAAAATGGTGTGTTGTATTATCCAGTATTTAGAATCTTGTAATGGATTCCATTACAAGAAGAGAAGAATATTACTATATTTACGCCAAAGTAGCTGAAATTCCTGGACACATATAGTAGCTTAAGTGGAATTTCTAAGTAGGTCCTGTTTCAGAAATTCTAATTCAGGAAATAGTTTTTATATTTATTGATTTGTTGTTTGAGAGGTCTGAAGAATTATCTGTAACCGTTACAAACAATCTTACTTTGTTCAGAAACAATGCTAGCTATTGCCTGCTCAGGAATAACCATAAGAAACTGTCTGAGGGTACATCAGGAAAGGCAATACATGATATAAAGTCTTTGACCATTGATCCTGTCGTATTTCTGGTTCTAATGAGAAGTGGTAGAATGTGTATGAGATCGTTTTTGCAGATTCAGTCAAAAAACATGAAGAAAAATATCCAGTTGGTTGTGTTTTGTGTCACTGACTCATGAGTGTTGGAACAAAAAATTATTTTAGATCTGTGACATAGTCCATATGTGCAAAATGCTACTATTTATGGTTCAAGCCATTTACAAGTACAATGACGTTTCGTGTGTGACAGCTTCAAGTTAAGGTTTTCTACTCTAACCAGAAGCTGACCTCGAGATTTCTATGCAGAATACCCAGAAGTACATGCCTGCCTCTCATGCCTTCCTTACTCAGTAATGGTTTCATTGCTTAAAATTGTCTGTTCAGAGGAAAGCTGTTAGAATAATTTGTATTTCTGTGTGTTTTTCAATTAGGTGTCAGAAATGCAATTGACTGTATTAAAAAATGTGTATATGCAGGTGATTATGTATGAACCAATACATGTGGAGTATATTGTACTCTTAAAATCTGAAACTATGATTTGGTAATGAATTTTAACTTAAAACTATTTTGTGACAACCGTAAAGCTAGAACTGCTTACCAGAGATGAAAAACGTTTTTTATCTTGCCCGCATTGCTGCAGCTTTAAGTTAACTATCTAGACTTTTATTGTTTCTGTACTATTTGTTGCCACCAGGTGGGAGCAGAGCTTTGTGTTTTGTCTTTAATGTAGTAATATAGCAGTGTAATTTTTATACGGTTTTCTTCTGTGACTTTGCTATTAGCTAGCTGGTTTTGTGGAGGAATAACTTGAGTATAGATCCTTTTCCAGTGAAATGGAACTCATCTTCTCATTGTAGTTGACTTAGGTAGGAGTTATATTGCTGCAATTCCTGTAATTCAGATGCTACTGATTTCAGTATAAAACATTTACTTGAAGATCTGAATGCAATGTAATAGGTGTTTTGCTTTGTGGAAAAAGGTAACTTTCTTCAGTGTCTGTTCTTTTTTTAATATTCTCTGTCCAGTTTGGAAGGCACATAGATAGGTGCTTTGTTCGTACACCCACACTCAAGAATGTGTTACATGAGTTTCAGTTTATGATTTCCAGACAGGTCATTTACTCAGTTCCGTACATATTTAATTTCAAATCTTCTGCCTACGTTAACATCATTGTATTAGGGTGTATAGCAATTCTATATGTTCTTCATAGGTAGCTGCTGATTGTGTGGCTGAGTTGAGATCCTGTTGTTGGGTTTGCTGGGAATTCAACAGTTTCAACTCATGCCCACGGGAATTAATTTTTGACCACAAGTGCCATAGGGTGGTAAGCACAGGTAAAATCTAGACCTAAAGCATCTCGAGCTCAGCCAGCAAAATTAGCAAATCTTCTGACTTAATATTGGAACTCCGAGGCCCTTCTGTATAGAATTTATTAGAGCAGATGCTCAGAACACAAAGAAGAGTTACTTTCCAGGGACAAATTGCTGGCTTGTACCTTAATTTCACCAGTTGTTACGAAGGAGGTGAAGGATTCACAGGCACATGGAAGATGGTTTAATGCTGCTTGATTCAGCTTGCAAAGATCTGTGGTTTCTTTGTCTCAGGTATAAACAAAAGCTCTACAGGATAAGGAGATGAAGATCAGGACTAGAAAATAAATAGATGCATTTCATGTTAATCTTGATGAGAAAAAAATACTGAGGAGTTAATTTTAGCAAGTGGCTAAGGTGTGTGGTGAGGAGCTGTACTGGCAATGCTAGTGAACAGGTTAAAGGAACTTCGGAACTAGACTCTGAACCAGTGATGGCAAAACTCAAGGCAGATAACATCAGGATGGTAGAGAGGTACAGGTACGGCACTTACATGTTTAGAAAGGGACAACCATACTAATTATACACTTTAGCCTAATTTAGATGCTAGGACAAACACTGTAATAATTTATTTCTAAGGGATAGTAAGGTTGTAAATAATTGGTATTTGTAAAAACTAAGATTCTTCCAGGCTTCACTTGCTACGTTTCACAGTTACTACCCTCTGATGATAATTAATAATGTCTTATATAATATTCTAAGTAAGCCAGGGAAATAAGTGATTGGATAACTAGCTACTCTCTGAGTAGTCTTTTAAATGTTCTGGGTAACTTTAGGAAAAATTTCAATGGGAGAGTCTAAAAAGATTTTCTGAATCATGTTTTCTTGCAGTGTTTTCACCGTGGATGATGGAATCTAACAGTGAGTGTAAAATTAGCTTACAGGAGGCAGAATTTCAGATGAATTGAAGAATGCAAACATTTAAGGTCTGACTAAATCTGGAATGATTTTAAATTAGAAGGAGGGGAATCCGATAAATGTAAGTGTAGAAGGTTATACCAGAATAAAAATCAAATGCAAACGCACGGTACAAAGAAGAAATGGTTAGTAATAGAGAACAAAAGGATCTGGAAGTTGTAGGTAGTTGATAAGACTGCTTGGTAAAGCTGAAGAAGGTTCAGTTTTATTTCCGGTGTCTGTTAATACCAATTTATATGGAAAAGATGGAAGACAACTATAATTCTGTTGTTGCTGTTGAGAACTCGGTGAAAACACCAGTCTTTGGGCGTTACTTCTCAAGGAAAATGTTAGTGCAGCAGAGAAAACAGAAGTAAGATTTGTAAACCATACTCTTTCAGCGAACATGGAAAATTTGGATTTACTTCATCTCAGATGAGAGTGTTGGAGTGATCATGAATGTGACTTCAAATACGTACAACAAATTCATAAAACAGATGGCGGTTCACTGCAGTGCCAAGACTGTGGTGGACAAGACAAGAATTACTTAGTTTAATTTGTAACACAGGTGTTTCAGTGTTACCAGATTTTTTTTTTTCATACTGATAAAGCTAGGTAAGCACTACAGCAAGTAGATGTGGAGTGGAAGCATGCAAGGGTTTGGGTTTTTTTATTAAAAAACTTCAGAACTTTAGCCTGTTGTAGTATCAAACTGCATCTTGCAGAAGCTGATTTCATGTAAGGTTGTCTAGCAGCATTGTCCTGGCACTTTCTGTCGGTGTCCAGATTCGAAGAAAGACCAGAATGACATATGTAGTATTTGCCACATACACTGTCTCAAGCTAAGCGTTAAATTGCGAACTTGTAACACATATCTCTTCAGCATGGAGACCCGTATCCACATGGTTTGTCTTTCATTAAACTTTGGGCTTGCATTGATTGGGGAATTGCCATTGCTTAAAAATTTGGCGGGTATTTGTGAGAACACCATCTGGTGAATGAACTTTAGCAAAATGTTTTCTGTTTACCAAGAGACATTTCTGAACATGATAATACTGTTCTAGATACATTTTCAAATCAAGGTCACGTTTCACAGTTCAGTATCCAACAAAGGTAGTGTGAATTCTTTCTGGTTAGTGATGTGTGCTTTGTAACAGGTTTTGAAATTTTAAGAAAGTTTTGTCATGGTTGTAAGTGTAATTTTTTTCCTGATATTCTTGTAACAGAAGTTCTTCTAGTTGCTATGTAAATGTTAGATGTGAGGTGAAAATTGTCGTCTAAAATGTAATTGCTGTACACACAAATAATTCTTTATGTCAAAAGAAACAGAACTCAGCTGTAATTGCTCTAGACGTTGTTTACAAAGCAGTTTTATGACCACAAGAGGATGCTAAAGGTCCTAATAATATTTTTATTTGCTATGATACAATAATGCAGGAAAATAGTTAACTTAGAGAGTTATTGATAGACATTAAAAATAAATACTTGTTTCATTATTTTTGTCATAATTTTCAACATTGCTTAGTTATATTAACAGAAAGACTGTATGGGTGTACAACACGTTTCAAACTTTCAGGCTTTAATGATATATTCTGCAGTAATGAGCATTAATAACGTAGTAACAATTTTATTTAAACACAGGATTTTCATGTGCGTCTGTGCTAGGTGCTGATGTCTTCCCTTTTACATCTTTTTGCTATCTACCCTTTCAGGTGTCAGGTTCTTTATGTAATAGAGGACGGATGTAAATGTTTTCTATTGTCTGGCATGTTTTTATTTGGTTAGAAGTGGTGTTATCACCAGGAAATATGATATTATATGTAAAGAGATAGTTTAGCAGTAAAAGAACACGGATTTTGTTTGCAGTTCTGCCACCTCCTCTGCTCAGTTGTGACTTGTGCCTCTGCTTTTCCACCTGTGTCACATCATCTTGTCATTTTAGGTAGTCCTTCTAGTGAATAGCTCAAGCTCTTTAAGTTTGTGTAGTGTAGCATAGAAGGGCTTTAGAGGCCCTCACATTTATTATAAAAATAAATAACCCCCTTAGTAGACAATTGCTATGTTTATTTGCATTTTTAGTTCTGTCTTGTATATCTCTTGTCTTTATTTTTCAAATTTAAAATATACCAGATCCAATATTTTCCTTAAACAGTTTTTATTTAGATACCTAAATAACAGGTCAGACTTCCTGGAAAACCTCCCCCTGTTGCTCTCGGTTTCATAACTGAGACAGACTTATTTATGTGCAGTGGTTTCTAATTTTTAAACTTGAGCCATTGCTGGAGTTTTTGAAAGCAGGAAAACAGTAGACATTGTATTATGTAAGCCTGTTATCTTGTAGATTTTGGAAGTCTTAAACCAGTAAAACCTACTGTTCAGGAGGCCATATTAACATCTGTCTGTCCTGTTTGCACTAAGGTATTTTTATTGTAAGATAAGTGTATGTTGAAACTTGTAAACTGAGACTGCTATATCAGCTGCATCTCTCTTCAAAGCAGAAGAATTTGGAAAGTATTTCGTAGAATTGGTGGCAAGGGTTTACAGCTAATGGGATTCTATATCTACATATGTATCTATGTAAATAAAAGTTTCTAGTTTTAGGAAAACAAAAACAAATAAAGTCTTATCAGTTTTGAAGTTACAGTAGTTAGTTTTTGTGCCAGCATCTTTCTGACCCAAATTCCAGGATGTTTTCAGGTGAAGAAATATGTCCGATTTTAAATATGAACAGTGTTTAAATGGAGCGAAATTTAGTTGCTGCAGTTTCTGGGTATCTTATTAATTGGTATGAATTATTTTGTAATGCGTCAACAGATACTTGTTTTGATGGCTAGCATGTGCATTTAGCTGATGCTCAATTTGCTGTTTCTCATTCTGCAGAAATACTGGAAAACGTAAGACTAATACATAAACCAGTGTCTTTGCAACCGCGAGGGCTGATCAACAAAGGAAACTGGTGCTACATCAATGCTGTATCCTTACCTTGGAAAAAATAAATGCACTTAAGTTAAAATTTTTATATCATATCTGTTAAAGCTTTTCTGAATTATTCTGGTAAATATTTTAGAAGAGTGTTTGTCTTCCTGTATCCCGCTACTGTGCTTAAAATGTTTAAGGGTAGTGTCTAGAAATCCAGGGGTATTTTGAAGCACTGAACCTTGTGTCCGGGGTTCCCCTGCAGTTGATTGCACAATCCTGTTTGGAATTTGTCTCTGTTATCTCTGTCAAAATATTTCAGAACTATAACTTTCTTGTGACTGAAAACATTGTAATTTCTAGTTACGGTTACTCATGACTCCGCACCAAATTCAGTGGTTATTTCTCTTAAAGTAACTGTTCTTACTCTTAGGTGCTTTTTTTGGCAGTTTGATAAATGGATCACTTGGTTTTCTGTTGAGCAGGTTGTTGCTATCATGTCTTCTGTGTAAGTGCAGTGTTTAAATTAATCCTTCTACAACAGAATGGAAGAGTAGTTTTATCTTAATGTATTAGAATTGTATTCCCCTGCAAAAATAACTTTTACTTTGGATAACAGAAATCTTCCTTCTTCAGTGCTGTATTATGATCGTTTTATTAATAATAATTTTTTATTAATATGTCTGTATCTCCTATGTTAGCAGTGTCGCACTGCAAGTGACAATTAGGATACTTTAGTAGTACTGCTAGTGAAAAATACTAAGTGCAGTTTCAAGACTGATCATTGCAGAACCCTAGTAACATATTTTCAGACCAGTGATTGTGCTTTGAACTTCAGCTTTTATCTTACACAACCGGTTCTGCACTCATCTGATTGTATGTATTAGATCCCATTTTTTCAGTCTTAAAATTTTACATGGGGGCTTGTTACTCAATATTTGCACACCATAGGGATCAAGTTAATACATCTCTCTAGCAGTTGAGATCGCTGCCTTTTTTGTCATTTCCCTGACCCCTCCAGTCTTTTAATACATTTCCTCTGTTCCCTGCTCTCGCCAAGTAGCGTGGACTTCGATCTGTTTAAAGTAGTTTCTCCCAACATACGCTGTAGTTTTAGTGGTTGCTCCAAACTCTTCTTTACACTGCAGAATGTTTCACACCACAGTGGGTTTTTATGGCTTGGTTTGGTTGTGGGGGGCGAATCATCACCTTTAACTTGAAGTCAGTCAGCTGGCTTTTTCCATTCTTTTCGGAAAACATGTTACAGGTTACCACTTGCCAATTTCCAAATTATGAAGTCTTTCCTATGAAAGTTCTTTTCCTCTCCTGCTCCTAGTCTAAATGTTTCCTTCCCTTTTAATTAAAGTTTTTGACATTATTAAAATGTCAGTGAAATCACTGCATGTTACAAGATTCCGGGGTTACATACATTATGAGTTAATGTTGTGATAAAAGTCCATCCATCTGTTCTAATTTAGTTACTGGATTGGTCTACATAGTAAACAGTTAGCTTTGGTTTGGATATAATTTTAAATATAATTAAATATTTGGTGAAGATGCAGATTACATTTTCTGACTGTTTCCTTAATGCCACTGCATAGACCCTGCAAGCCTTGGTCGCTTGCCCTCCAATGTATCATTTAATGAAGTCCATTCCAATGTATTCGAAATCGCAGCGGCCGTGTACCTCAACACCAATGATAGACAGTTTGTAAGTAGCTTGTTTAAAAAAAAAAAAACAAACCAGTGATCCGACTAAGCTCTTTCAGAAATATCTAACAAGTGATTGTTTACTGCAATTGTTGAAAGTTGGTATGTATCTAGAAGTCTTTTTTGTGTGTTTTCTGGGTGATAGATGGCTTTTGTAATGAACTTGGTATTTTACAATTGCTTGATTAGTCAAGATACTTCCTGTTGCCTGAGGAACAGTGGTTTTAAATAGTGTTTAATATGCAAAAATGAACTGTGAGAGCTGCAAGAACTAACTGATATTCCTAGGTGTGTTTTTTTTCTTGGCAGTCAGTAATGACAGTGATCTAATTTTATTATTTGTCTTTCTGAGTCTTAACTTGCTGCTCATGTCTAGTTGTTCCTTCCATTCTGTTTCAGTGTTCGTTTAATGAATGAGTTCACTAATATGCCTGTACCTCCTAAAGCAAAACAAGGTGAGTGGGAATAGGGGGAGCAAAGTCTTTAAATCTTAAGAAGGCTTTGGGGTAAGGATCTGCATTGTGCGATCTACTTAAGACCTTTAAAAATTGATGCTTGATCCCCTTCATGGCTCTCTGGACTTTTGGGATTTCTTGATACCTTAAAAAGTTTGCTCTTGCTTTTCTGTCGGTGTTAGCTTTTTCTTATTGGTTATTCATGTCAAGAAGTCATAGATGCTGCAACTTACATTTTTATTTCTATTTGGTAGACCAAATGTACAAGTGCAGTAAGAATAGTTTTTGTTGAAGGTTAGCATAGTTGTTAAGATGTCTTCTAAGGACATGCCCTTTCTAACAAAATTATTTTATATTCACTGTATTTTACTCCACTTCCTTCCTTGCATGTTTCCAGCTGTTTGGTTTTTCAACTTGCTCAATTCTTATCATTCTTCCTTAAATCCTAAACACTCCCATTCATTCAGAACAAAGTGGGGCCATAGTAGGTCTCTTTGGCACTTAGATTGCCTGCAGGCATGTTACTGTGGCTTTTAATTCCTTCCCATCCTATGTAAAATTTCAGAGTGAAAACTTCAGAAGTTTATGATTCTTGCTAATACGTGTTTAGGATCAATGATGATTGTGTAGTGAGGAATAGAACATTTTTTAATACAACTGAATTATCTTACAGGTTTCATTCTTTTAATCTAAACCAAATTGTTTTATTGCAAACTTACAGAAATAAAAAACAGTTTCAAGACTCTGTTTATGTAACATTGTAAGAAAATAGCACGAGCAGCTGGTTGTTCCAGTGATTTCCAAACCGTTCCGACATTTCTGTGGTTTGCTGCATAAGTTTTGTTTCTGTGAAAGAAATCTTACTGTCTTACTCAACTTACTGTACTTCTAGGTCATTTTATTGTATTGTGTGGTTTTCAAATACAGTTTCTGAGGCCTTGTATTACCATTAGGTTGAACATTCTGTCAAACTGTATCGTGTTTGTGTTTTCTTTTTTTCAGCAGTGAGAAAAAATGATCTGTTAGAATTACAAACGTATAAGAGATTTAAGGAAAAGTGCTTTGAATACAAAAGAAGTATAAAAATTTAAATAGAACCAGAATAGTTATTTTATGATGGCTGTGAATATTCTTGTTAATCTTCAGTGTGTTGACTATAAAAGGAGAGTACTAACTTTTCCAGACTGTCTGCAAGTCTGTGTAGGGTGATGTAAGATGTTTTTTAAAAAAGTTTACAGATAAGAGTTGTATCTTACAAATTCTGAGCTTGAGTCACTAAAATTGTAATGAAACTATTAATAACAAATAATCTTGGATTCCAATATCTAGTGATGTGGGAAGAGAATATTAAGGTATAATGTAGAAAAACCATACATATTGTTATTTATATGTACTTCTCTTTGCCTTGCAGCTTTAGGAGATAAAATTGTGAGAGACATCCGACCGGGAGCTGCCTTTGAACCTACATACATTTATAGACTTTTGACAGTTATAAAGTCAAGTCTGTCAGAAAAGGTGTGACTTACAAATCTTTGACTTTTGTAATTGCATTACAAGGCAGTCACTGTCATTAAAACAATGTAAAGTCATACTTCAGGTTCTGTACCTAAATGTTACTAAAATTAACTAGTTGGTAGTTGATTGTAATGAAGCTAGGCTGTCTTGGGACTTAAATTATAAGATGTTATATATATATATTAGAAGTTTGGTAGTTTGATAGACCAATGAAAAAATTATGATTAGAAGATAACATCTGTTTTTAGAAAGAAGGTAGCTATTGATTTATATTTAAGAAATGAGCAGTTTCTGCTTGGGATTCAGCTTGAAATGGTCGAAGGTCCACAGAAACTTCAAAATACTATTTCAGGTTTAGTTTCAATTTAAAGGAAAGATAATGGTTCAGACCATTTGATTTCATTTTGATTTGGCATTTGACAGCAAATTTTAATAGTACTTTTAAAAGAAATGGCAAAAGAAAAATCACTCACATATTAAATCAAATTTGTATTGAGAAGAACGTGGAAATTCGTGTATCCGGGTCAAGCTTATGTGTGTATTTGCTGTTTATGGCAGGTTACCAATTGATGTGTAGGTTCTTTTTGAAATGGTTAAAAATGAGATGCTGTTATAGTAAAATTTAAACTTTATTTGACTTTACAACTTAGGCTGAGTAGTTGGTTAGTTAGCTAAATGAATAGGAGAAACCTAGATGTTCAATGTCGTGAATGTTCTGTTAAAATGAAAACCTGAAAATGCCATGTAATAATTTAAAAAAAAAAAAATTGTTCAGGGCAGGCAAGAGGATGCTGAAGAATACTTGGGATTTATCCTCAATGGACTGCATGAAGAAATGCTGACCCTAAAGAAACTTCTCTCTCCGCATAATGAAAGTTAGTGGAGTGGTTTTTGTAGCAAACTTAATTTCTTTCAAATATTCCCCTTATTTAGGGGGTGATTCTGTAATACAGAGATATGGTTGGAGTAAATGTTGGAACAGGGCTAGAATACCATGTTTCTGGGGACTCAAAGACATTAATAGATAATCTTTTGTTAAAATCTGTCCAAAGTATAAGATTAGTCCATTCTGCCCGATTTACAAGTGATGTGAAACATTACTGGATATTTGGAAAAGCATTATCATTCTGTAAATACTCAGAATGACATTAATAATATCATATGCCCAGTTGTCCTAAACAACAAATTTCTGTATTACAGATTTTTACTGAGCTCAACTGGGCATTATTTGAGGCTAGCTCGAGTTGAGTCGTGTTGTCTTAAGCATAGGTATGTTTGTCTGCCATTCATAATACCTGCAATGTCAGTTGTTTACTGGGGTTTGGGCTCTCTCCATGGTAGTTCAAAAATATACTGGTGTGTGTTTTCACAATCCTTAAACCACTGTTGATTAAGATCTTTCTCTGAAGTGGAAACTTCTAGAGTAATGGCTAATTTATATCTAATATAAAACAGAACATATTAAATTATTTTAAAATTCTTATTGACAAAGTTGGAGAATAATTTTCTTTGCAGTATTAGAATTTCTATTCAGACTAAAATGCCGTTTTGTTTTACAGTTGCTTTATGTTTGGGTCCCCTATGAAAAATGAAGCAAAACACTGTTAGTATTAGCCAAGTATGGAATTAAGAGCACTAGTTATCCAATTTCTCTTTAGTAGGGTAAATTTTTTATGATATAAAATGTTCATTCCATATTTTGTTCTTCAGCTGTATGCAATTTATAGCCTCCTGACTTTGGCATTTACAGAGAAAATATTTGCTAAGCTTTGGGTTCCCTGTAAAATATCTGTGCAGAAAAGGAGTTGTATTTAATAATGGCATAATTATGTTTCCAAAATAACACTTGACTTTCTAATTTTCTACCCCCTAAATTTACTACTGGAAATATTTCAGACTTTGCTAGAAAACTACATCTGTTTAAATACAGTCATGAGTGAGCTGCATTCTGTTAATACATGGATGTGTCCAGCAATGAGTGAGCCTGGAATATAGTTGTTCTCATTTACTCTCTCAAATCTATGCTTTATGAAAACATTTTATCCTCTGAAAATGTTGTGTTGGGTTTTTTGCCTTTCGAATTGTTTATCTGTATACATGTTTTATTTGTAAAAAAAACAATGCTTTTTTTTCTACTTCGCTTCAAGACCTTTCAGTGTCCAATGGCCCTGAGGCTCAAACTGTTCATGAAGAAGAGGAGCAAGATGAACAAGGGGAGGGCAGTGAGGATGAATGGGAGCAAGTGGGACCTCGCAACAAATCATCAGTCACTCGACAGGCTGACTTTGTTCAGACTCCAATTACTGATATTTTTGGTGGTCACATAAGGTATAGTACTCTTTTATAAAAGTCATTGAGACCGTAGGCTGCTTTGCCTTTACAGATAATTTTTTTCCTCTGCTTTGCTTTCTGTATTTTTCACTGTTACTGCATAGTTGGATAGAAGAGACTGTTACATGGTTTGTTCAGGCCGGGAGAGGTGAACATTCTACCATGGAGCATTTGTTACACTAGAGAGGGTTCAGAAGATGGACTAGAAGGATCAAAAGATGGATAAATATCAAATGATTCTATGGCTTATTGTAGAGTCTGTATCTCTTAAGTGTCTTAAAAAAAAAAAAGAGGTTGTTTAGAGAACAAAAGCCCTGAATTGCATATAGAGGAGTGTGAGATAGGTGTGCTTTATATATTTGTATTAATGTCTAAGAATTCCAAAGAACTTTAGAGCTATGTAATTTTTGTGACCTCTGAGGAGTCTTGACTCATTTTTGTGAATAAGGATACTAAGGGATAGTGAGATTTGCTAAGATGATTTAAATCTAGTCAGTAAACTAAGAACAAAATAAAATAAAAAACTGTAGACGGTTGCTTAGACACTTATGCTTCCCAGAGGCAGGAAGGTTATGTGTAATAATTAATAAATGTTAAAGATAAAAGAAGTTTGGAAAAATGTAAATTACTACAAGATGTTACAGGAGTGAAAAGAATGTGGGATATTAATTACATTCAGGTCTGATACCAGGTGAAGGCAGAAAGGAGATACTGAAATAATATTTTTTTGGAAAGGTAGCCTTCTGACTTGTTTGGAGAAATGTATAATTTAAAATAAAACACAGTAAACACTTGCTAAAAACATATTCCAAAACAAAAATGCTAGACTTGAAGAATTATTTTTAAATTGGAGACAAACACTTAATTGCTAGTGTTTGACTCCCTGTGCTGCCAGGTGTTCAGTCTAGAGGTGTGAATAAGGTGGACTAGTGCCTTTCGCGTGTGAAACGCTCTGAAATTATTCTTCCAGGATTTCAGTTAGCTGGCAAATAAGATGATATTTTTCATAGAAATTGGCAGACAGATGTTTGTACGTGTTGATGAAATCTGACATTGATGGCATGTTCATGTACCCAAGGTATTGTTAATACCCTTAGTATATTTATCGTGGTCAGAATTGTTTAGATCTCTACATGATTCCATTAGCTTTTAAATTAAGGAATGCCGAGAGAATGCCGTCTTCTGTGGAAGTCCACAGAAAATGGTGTAAAGCAAAGGTAATACTGAAAAAAGGCAAAAACTTGCACTGAGGAACAGGACTGCAGGGTCCAGTCCAACATGTGTTGTCTGCTGTCACCACACCCACCTTATGTAGCTTCCAAACCAGATCACACAACTTACCACAGAAACAGTATCCCATGTTGTGATGTTGGAAAGCTTCATCCTCTGAGGCTGAGGGTGGAGATAGGAAGGATTGAATATAGAATTGCCAGTAGAATTCCACTAAATGAAAGCGTCAGAAATTGGAAAAATCAAATGGAAAAAGCAGCTATGAAAACATGGCTTGAATTGGCATCTTCTGGCTTGGGGAACTTTAGGCTGTCCTCTGGAGGGTTTAATTGTCTATTAAATGCCTATTTAGGTGTAATTGCTTGAAAAAAAAAACCAAAACCAAACCAGGAAGTCTTACTTAAGCAATGTGAGCCTTAAATGTGTAAATAGGAACATACACAGTTCTGTCAGCATCTGGTTTGTCATGTGCAGGAGTCTTTTTTGACTCTCAGCTTGTGTGAATTTCAAATGTTTGTTACGCAGGCTAGCTCACAAGCCAGTTAGAAGTCTGCTAAATATTTCCATAAGTAGTACCAACTTTTCCCTTCAAAGGCACTGTTATTTTAAAAGAAAATACATCAATTACATTGTTGTAGTTTAAGCAGGGTAGCAATGAGCATTGCCTGTTTTCCTGAGGCAGTCTTACTCTAGAGTTCTTACAAGTATCTGAGAGTAATTATCCATTGAAAATCATGCATTTGCCCTTGACCAATTGAAATTGCTAGTTATTCTAATTAGTGATACTGTTACAGGAAGTCATAGTCCAGCAAAGATTTTGCTACCAAATCAATTGCTGCATATCTTTTTGAAGAAATGTTACAACTTAATTTCTAATAATAGTAATGAAAGATTTTTCATTAATGTTATCTTTTTAGAATATTATCCGTATTATGGATTAAATCTTTAATACATGGACTTGAAAACAGTTGGAGCTGCTAGCGTTTTTCAGTTGATCATAGCAGTAAATAATGGTTAGCTTAAAAAGGGTTTGGGAAGTGTATCCAAAAGCAGCAAGGGTTACACAGTGAAGGGTTTGTTTGTTGAAACACTGCGTTTGCCATGTGTTCAAGGTTTTGTCCTTAAATATAGCCAAGGAGGAAGTGCTAAACTGAAATAAAGATGCTACTGTTTTTCATATGCTCCCTTTCCTCTCAAGGATATGCATTGGCTTTCTGTTGGTGCTTCAGGGCTTTGCCCGAGTCAAAGGGGCTCTTTTGATAGGAGTTTGCAGTACAGACGTTAAACCTGTGTGTTAGCATTTCGTACATGACCTGGAGAAATTTCAGCATGGCTACACGGATTAGAGCTATGTTAATTACCTTACTGCCTTCAAGCTTTGTGAGGCATTGTAACAAGCATAACAATGTAACGAATTATTTCTTTGGCTGTATAAAGCCACATTTTTTCAGCAGCTGGGGCTTTCTAAAGTAAAAAAAAAAAATCTTGAACTGTGTTTGGTGGTTTCAAGCTTTCAGCGAAGTTTAAGAAAAGTTAAAATCAGGCAGAGTCCACTTAGTACAGCGATGTTGTGGCTGAAGAGCTTACTGTCTCATTGCACAAAACAATGATCACCAAGCCAGGGTACTTGAAGGCTTCGACTGAATACACTTCAAACAAAACCCATAAAACCAGGAAACATGTTCTCATGCCCTTGGTCATTACTCCTGCCCGTTTTCCAAAGACTCCCATTTTATGTACAAGGGAGTACATGGACAAAGTCTGGACGCAGAAAATGATGGGAGGAAAAGGAAATGCCAGTCCTTGATGGAGCATAGTTTATGTTTCCTATGGCAAGATTTTAAGCAAAAATTTGAAATTACTGAAATGGGTCTTAGTGAAGTGACTAAAAAATTAGTGTATTTTTACTGGAGAATCTGGAATCAGTTGTAATTTTTACAGTAGAGCATATGGTTAGATAAGCACTAGCATTTTGGACTTCTGAAGATCTGTTGGAAAACATAACTTCAAAACTCTAAACACGGAAAGAGTCCAGAGGTGAATCTTGTTAAATGCATTATCAAAAATTTCAGTATCTTTCTTTTAAAGCTCTGATGCTTATCCAACTACTGTTTTAATCCTTGCATAATAAATAATTCAAATATAATCCCATTCAGCATGCTCTGGGTAGATGTGAAAATCATCTAAATTGCAGTAAAGTGGATTCAGGTTGTTGAAACTTATGCTTAACCTTTGTATTCACCTGTGATGTTTTGGATTAACTATAAATCGAGTTACGGAAGTTCTTGCTTGAAGGTTGAACATTGTTGAAAAATACTTTATTACATTTTAACTTTTTTGTTTCTGTAGATCTGTTGTTTACCAGCAGAGTTCTAAGGAGTCTGCTACACTGCAACCTTTCTTCACCCTGCAACTGGATATCCAGTCAGACAAGATACGCACAGTGCAGGATGCTTTGGAAAGTTTGGTGGCAAGAGAGTCTGTCCAGGGTTATACCACAAAAACCAAGCAAGAGGTGTGTTCTGTTAACCCCTTTTTACAGTCGAATACTAAACTTTTTAAAAGGGCTTTGTACAGCTCTTGCTTTACAAATAGTCACTTGAACGCTATTACTTTAACAGAAGAGGTACTAACGTTTTCAAAGTGTCTTACAGCAGTAAAACATATTACACTTGAGCACATACACTGAAAGGAGGAGAACTAACTCTTAAACAAAACCATGCCTGTAAATAGGTGTGTTTTCTGAGTTGAGGTAGTAATTGGTTGGAGATTTTTACTGGAGTGTATATTAGATTAACAGGGTGAACTGTGGTAAGAATACATACTATTGTGAGTAAAAAAGCTTTTAGCTGATGTTAACATACTGATTCCTGGGGATTGCCAGATGTTCTTACTAAAGGAGCAGCTCTTCAGAGTATCGTTTGAAAGTACGCTCTAGCATTAAGAAGAAAATTCTTGTAGCAGAGCACTTGTATGGTTATGTGTGTGGCTCTCCTCGATGGGGTTTGACTTACACATTTCCCGTACAAATCAAAAGGAATGAATAAGGGGGAGGAGCTGTTCAGCATCAAGAAGAAAAAATATGGACGTAGAGAGATAGTACCAGATGTAAAACTTAATATGTCAAAGTGTGCTCTGAAAAGGAAAAGACTGATTTTTCTCAATGATACTCAAACAATAAATAGGAATAGGACCTAGACTAAGTGTTACCTGTGGTGCTTATACAGTTGTGCTTGCGGCTTAAAGAGAACGTCGGAGAAACACCAGTCAGGATTTGCAGAAACCGTTACAACTGATTGAGAGGAGGTGGAGTGGGTGACCTTTTGAGAACTCTAAGCCCTGTGATTCGTGGTCGCTTTAAGTACCAGGACATTTTATTCTGTAGTCTCATGCAGCTCTGCAAAGTTTTTAATCTTATTTTTCAAATGATACAATACATAATAGTAATAATTGCAATAGAAAAATAGTTTGTAGGAAGAAAAGCATGCTTTTGGCATTATAATTTGAGAACTTGTGATTTAGGGTAATAGACTTTCCCCGCTAAGGTATTGCCTTGCTTCTTACGGTGTGTGTTAGTAAAGAACATCATCTCTGGTGTGCATGGATTCCTCAGATGGAAGTTTTTGTACACAGTTCATAACTTCTTTCAGTAGGCGAGGATGGAAAGAGGCTCTTGAGTTGTTGTTGTTCTCTCTGACATTTGTTTCTGTAAGTTTTCTAAATACTCCAAATGAGAAAGAATATGATTAGATAAAGAAAGGACAGACCATTTCCTTTGAAAAGCTGAGGATGGATAGCTGAAGTTTGTCTGCCTTGCATGGTTAGTAGGAGTGAGTGTTAGAGAACACTTATTTCACCAGTTGTCTTCCATGTGAAAGAAACATTTGCAATGCAAGCTCATGATGATTTACCACATAGATTTTGTTTTGCTAGTCATTCATTTTTTTGTTTTTACTGCAGATGGTTTTAACTTCTTTACTGACAACCCAGTGTTCAATTATGGGGTTTGGAAGAAAGGGGTGTTCAAATTAGGTGCTGGAGGTTTGGTTTGGTTTATATTTTAGGGTCTGAATGGAACTACAAGCATTCACAATGTCTTTTAGATCTTTTTTCTAAAGAAATTCAAGTCAAAATAGCTGTTCTGGTATTAAAATTGTAGTGAAAACATGAAGCACATTGACTGTAGAACAAGCGTAGTGCTTTGGAGACAGTAATTTTCAAAATGTATTGCGAAGAAGTATTTCATCTCCATTTTACAGATGAGGAACTTGGGACTACTGATAAAGCTAAAAAATCATATTATTGTATTATTAAAAATCATCACTGTCTTCTGATTGTTTTAATCTGCATTGTATTCTTTACAAGTTGTGAGCATAAACAGTAGATATGAAAAGAATAATCTTCCAAATGTATGCGAATGATTTCTCTTACAGTTTATTTTTAAATCACTTTGAGTTTTGCATTTTTATTAATATAAACAGGAAATCAGATTTGCATGCAGTGTTTAAAATAACTAGGTGTTTAAAATGAAAATAGGTGTTTAAAATGGAGTGGTAATCCCTTGCTGTTTATGACTCAATTTTACTTGCTCACTAGCATTTGAAGAAAGTTATTTTGGTTCCTTCTGGTCCTGCAGATCAGTGTGTTAAATCTGGAATATTTCAACAGTTAATATGTTACTTTTTAAAGAGCTTAATTTTTTATCCTCACTGAAGTGATTTTCTTTTCAGTCTCTTACTCCTATTTGCAGACCCACTCATGTTCTAACAGAAGTGAAGACTCTTGAGTAACAAACTAGCCTTACCTGATTTACTTTTCCAGGTTACCTTCCACATACTCCTTAGAAGGAGTCTTCACATCCTCTGGAGTTCTCAAACTGCTCCTTGAGGAGCTTGCAAATATTTTCTTGGGATTCTGACTCATGTTCACTAAACAAACATTTGTGGCACTCTTAGCTGGTAGTGTTGCTGCCAGAAATCAGGGCCCCTTCGCACAGTCAGGACAGCAGAAGGTGTGCCGATTCCTCAGCTGCTGCTCTTCAGTCTGGCACTGTAACACAAAACTACTTTGATCTGTGGTTGAAGTCAAGGTACTAGCCGGAGCAGCGCAGCTGAGATGCAGGCATACGCCAGCTTGGCTGCTGAGGGTGCAGAATGGCAACTGCTTAAACCACGGCTGTGACGTTCTTCAGCATCCTCTATTCCTTGTCTGGGAACTGTGAAGTTCTTTTTGCACAAAACTGAATTCAAAAACTTCACACCGAGATTTAGAAGACTCAATACAGGAGAATCTTGAGATAGTGATAACCAGGTGAATCAAGTGCGTAGTGTTTTTTCTATGTATAAAGCCGCTCTGGATTTGCTCCCTGAGAGCAGAAGCTGTTCTATGTGAAGGTGCCTGGAAGATGGATGCATGCTCTCATGAGTTCACGGGAGAATTGTGTGAACTTCACGTTGTCACCTTCACTTTCAGAGTTTGCCTTCTAACTTCTTACTCTGCCTGTTATTTCCTGGAAATTGAGGAGGTGTTGGCACCAGCAAGCACTTGTTGAATGGAAAAGAACAGGATCCTGTTGAGCTGGTTTAGAGAAAAAAAAAAAAAAAGAAAATACAACAAACAAAAACACAAAAAACTTCTCTCGGCGCTCCATGAAGCTCCTACTTTTGCCAGGAATATCATGGATTTTGGACACAGAAAGTCATATTTTCAACTCTTAAGATGTGAATGAAATTTTACACCATTTGTAGAGATTATTTCTGTTTCAAATGTAGAATTACTTCTTGCAAATTGAATCAGCTCAGATCCATGAGGAAATCAAGTACCCTACAAAATCTGATTGCTTCAGTGTTCCTAAGAGGTTTTACTTTTCAGGGTTGGAAAGAGGTAATACTTTTTCCCCAGGAGATTCTATTCCACACTTAATATGTTCTAGCAGAATCAGGCCCTTTAAAAAGAATATGCTGATGAATTACAGTAACGAGATTTTTCTCAATAAAAAAAAAAAATCAGAAAAGCTGAAAACAGTTATTTGGAGGAATGTTTTTATGACAATTTCTAGGAAGGCAGAACATTTTTATTCTGCCATTCTGAGTTCAATATCAGGTTTTAAAACAAACTTTGCACATTGTTTGGTTATAATTATATAAAAAAAAATTTAGTAGAAAACAGTGAGGTTATAACTCATATTTTTTCTTTGGATTTTCTTCAGAACCTTGTAAAGAACCCAGCATACTTTTTTAGGAAAAAAAATAAATAAATCTTGAATTACCGATCTCTTCCATAACAGCTTGTCATGATGGCATAGTCATTTCTAGGGTAGCCTGCATAACAGCTCATTTTATTTTTTCGAGGAACTACTTCAATGACAAATGTTTTCTGGTCAATGCAATAAAAATTTTAACTGTTGCAGTACTGATCTCTTTTAATACATTAATCATTGTTATGCTCCCTGTGAATAGGTCTGTATTTCAATGATGCCATTGTGAGAAGGTGTTTTTCAACAGTGTTTTAGGATTCTTTTGGTGATAAGAAGGGGATAAAGATAGTACCAATCAAAGCTGGACAAGTCTGGTGTAGAAGCTACTAATTCAGTGGGGAATCGCGAGCTATGCTCAGGATGCTCTTTAAAGCGACACAGCATTCAAACTTTTTAGCAAAGTAGTTACAATACTGCTTTTGAATTTCAATCACTATTTCTGGAGCATTCAGTGAAACTTCTCAGGATAAATGCAGATTTAGGTGTTTACGCCATAATCTTTTATTTTAGTAGTTTTCCTTTGTTACATAGAGATTCTTTTTTTATTATAATTAATTAACTATTGAAAATTAAGAAGTGATTTAGATTAGCTCTTATTTTTCCTGCTATACAGCTTTTTGTAAAAAGGCATCTGATTTTAGAAACAAAAATATCCTTCAGAAATAAAAACTTTTGCCTCGGGTACTGAGCATGGTGCTGTTGTCTTCTGTGGTGCAGAGTTCTCTGAATTCAACAGCATGTGTTACAAGTTATTGACCTTTGATTAGAGTATAATAGTTTGCTAAGAATTATTAATCCCTAAACTGTCATGAGGATTTCTTCTGGGGGATTTCCAGCAAGCTGGTTTCAGTACTGCAGTACTAACACATTGCATTCTACTAAAAGGTATTTGGCTTCTCCTTTAAGACAACTGTTTGGTTGAAGATCCAGTGTGCTTTAAGTCCTAAACTGCAGTGTTTATCATAAATTAATATTCATTTAAAAAACCCTGCTTTTTCTGCTAGCATGTTTAAAACTAAATGCTTAGTTCTCTTTCTTAGAGGAGTAAGTTTGAGCAGTTAACAAAAAATTACAGTTGTTCTTCATCTATGCGTGTGTTTTAGGTGGAGATCAGTCGAAGAGTGACACTAGAAGAACTCCCGCCTGTTCTTGTTTTACACCTCAAGCGTTTTGTATATGAGAAGACTGGTGGATGTCAGAAGCTTATCAAGAATATTGAGTATCCTGTTGATCTGGAAATTAGTAAAGGTAAAGATTTTGAACAGATTTTTCCCCTCTTTAGGGAAAAGGTAGTGTTGTGTTCTCTAGGGCTATGTGCTTGTGTTTCAGTTTTCTTCCTTGCTCCCGGTTTTGCGCACAAGATTTCTTCTCCATTGTTGTCTAGAAACTTAGTCATTTGGATTAATGTCTTGTATGGTTGGTGGGGTTTTTTGTTTGGTTGGGTCTTTTTGGGTTTTGTTTTTTTAGGGTTTTTTTGCATAAAAAGAATCTCTGGATTTCTGGGTTCTGTCTTGCTTGTATATGAGTTTGGGCATCTATTTTGAAAAGAACGTTATGGCGAAAGATCTTAAAACCTCTGGCACATCCTAGACATTGGGTTGGCCAGGTAAGAGCTGCAGATTGAAGGAGTAAGGTTATAGACTGCTGAAGGCAAACATTGGAAGTGATCCTGTTGAATGAGGGCTATGTCCCTATATGAGGCTGTTGCCAAGTAATGTTAGATATGTTTCTCTCGGATTTCATTCAGAGAAATGGCAAATTATTGTAATAAACAGTGGCTGATGAAAGGAAACTGGCTTTTTATAGAAGATGCAGCCTGGAGGCAGACAAGTAAGCTGTAGTTCAGAGGTTAAACAACTAAGTTCTTTCTTGTAACAGCTTAAGAGATGCCGATTTTACGAAGTGTGAAAGCTTTCATATAAGCCGGCATCTGAAGCTTGCCAAATCAAATGCATTTTGCTTTGATCTGACAAATTGACTGTTAGCCAGCTGGTAGTTCAAATAGGAAAACATAAATAAAAATAATGATTACTCACATCTCAGGTGAAATACATACTTTATCAGTCAGTGCACTTTTATGTAATATTTTATTTTAAAAATTCTTTAACGAGTAGATATTTGTAGAACTAGTTCAGTTTGCCTTGGCTGACAAAACTGGTTGTAGTATGAAGTGGAATGTGAAATTGATTTTTGTCATTGTCTGACAGCAGGAATGTAAGGAAAAGAAATGAAGAGTGTGATCTTTTGCCTCCTTTTTTTTTTTTACCTCATTTTTTTTGGTGGTAGTTTTAAACCTTCCGTAAATGTTAGTGTCAGCAAACCGAGTATCAGAACCTTGACTGTTCTTTAGAGGCTGCAGAAGACATTTTAGTTAAATTATGGTAGTGTTGTTTTTTCTTAGAAATAATTGATCCCTTTGAAATTGAATTTCTAAACTTGCTAACTGTTGCCTTTGTGACTTTTTTCCCCTCTTCCAGAGCTACTGTCTCCTGGTGTGAAAAGTAAAATTTTTAAAGGCCAAAGAACCTACCGGCTCTTTGCAGGTATTTTATCTATATGCCTCTAGTCCCTGTATTGCAAATACAAATTATGCATATAGATGTCTAGAAACACTGGAGTTTCCTGGATTATATAAAATGTTTTTTGTTTAAAATTGTACTGAAGTAACCTGCGGGTGTCGAATTATTGTATTTGGTGATTTCTTGCAGATGTGCATATAGGCATACATTGTATATCTTTAGATATATGACTGATGCAGCTTGAAGCTCATGCAAAAACAGAGTTCTGTAACAGATCTGCCCTGAAAAATATCAGCAGAAGCTGAAATCCAGCTGTAATATTAGTATGCCTAAAATATGCCACATATTCTCAGGATAATGTCTCAGATGTCTTTTGAAATGTCTGTTTGAAAGCTGGCTCTGCATCCCTATGAACCCTCAAGATGAGTATTGCTGGCAGGGTATGAATAACATATTGTAGGTGGAAAAGTTTAACTTGGAGGAGATGATGTTTTTTGTGTGAGGAGACGATGTTTTTCAGAGCGTCTGTGATGTATACAAAATATCTAAATTGGCAGTTAAGATTGGAAGCTCGTGTAAGAATTCAGAAGCAGCATTTTAATGTTGAACAAAACAGTCTCTGGGCAGTAATGAATTTCCTGAAGTTTAAAACTCCTACACAGTTCACAATTTGCACCTGCTTATTTATGTTGGCATCAGGAGACCAGAATAAAGTGGAGAACCGGAGGTCTTAACTTCTGCGTCACCAAATCTGTGCCAGTACTGGTGGCCTTGTGTGACTTGGTGGTTTGGATCCAGTTTTGTGACCGCTGAGGTTACAGAGGGAAATAACAGACCTGTCTCTTGTGGAAATTCAGGACTGTTTCTGGCAGTGTAGTTTTTGGTTTTTTTTTTTCATTGATAGTGGTTTTCATGGGGCAAGTTTAGACTGTATTTAAGGTGGCTTGTAGAAAATGTCTTACTGCTGTAATTTTTTCTAACTTCTTCTGTGGAGAAGTACAATACTTCAGTCTTCTGTCAGTCTAGGACTTCTCATCCACAGAAACTGAGCTTGTTAGATGTATTTTAAATTATTAAAATAAGCTTTTGAAGAATTCAGTTTCAGATACTGTCCAGGATTTGCCTAATTATCTAACTATAAATTTTAGAAAATCAATAATTCAAGTTTAAGCTACTGTAAAAAAATTATTTCCTAAATTTCCCAAAATGTATAGATGTACTGTATTCTTCCTCTTTGCTTTGCTTAAGTCAAGTTACTCTAAAATGTTTATTTTCGTAGAAGTGAGAAACAAATCTGAGTAAGGTTGGAGTGTGACTCTAGTCTTGAAAGAGTGTAAACAATTTCATAATTCTATACTTCTGCTCTTTTGTCAAATACAGCAATTCCTTCTGTTTTTGTTTGTCCCTGTTAAGCGTAAGGTTAGGGCTCACGTGTTGCTGGAAGGGGTTAAATGCAATTTTTTGTATGCATTCTTAGAATTACAGGCGTAAAAGTTTCTTCCATTTGGAGGCAGTTGCCACACCTAGCACTGAGAGCTCAGCACTAAGCTTGGGGCTTGGTTTCTGCAAGGAGAGTTGAGACATCTTCTCTGCAGAATGCTTCTGGCGGCAGAGCGAGCTGAGGAGAGAATTGCCTGTTGGATTCTCTCTTGGAAGCAGCAGTATTAGCAGTTAATCAATGGTGTGCAGTTCAGTTTTGTTAAGGAGGTTACTGAGAGCTAATAAATGTGAGACTTGTACGTTGGTACTTCATAGAAACTCTTTTCAGAATAAAATTATAGTTAAGACAAAATGGAAAAAAAAATGGTCAGGGGGGAAGAACTGGCTTACATTTATGATTAATGCAGTTTGAAAAGTCTTGCCTGATTTCTTTTTTTATAGACTACTAAATAGTTTTGCCTGATTTTTTTTTATATACTACATAGTTTTAGCCGACTTTTTTTTTTTTTTTTCCCAAGTAGTTTCAATCAAATACTTTTGCTGTCAGCAGGCAGAGTGAACGTGTAGCTTAGAATATCTTGCGAAGCGTGGCAGTGCCTGTTGGAAGCTCTGAAGGCTGTGCTGCACTGTTGTAGGTGGTCTTTGTGAGGCAAATCCTTCCCAGAAAATCCTCCAGGACGTTACAAAATGCGATTTGATGCTTTATTCTTTATTTATTTAAACGTCCTTTTAGAGTCGTGAGATTTGGTATGCTGGAGAAACGTTACTAATATTACATAGCATCAAATGAAAGACAGCGAGCACTAAAGACATAAAGAGTCTTGCTTAAGCCAGATTGTACCATCTGGTTAAACCATGAGTATGCTGTGAAGAAGGCAGTATGTGACATTTTTTCTTACTTTAGTGTTTCAGTGGATATTCATCTATGTATACTGTATGTGTATATCATGAATTTCTCTTTGCAGTTGTCTATCATCATGGGAACAGCGCAACTGGTGGCCATTACACTACGGACGTCTTCCAAATTGGTCTAAACGGCTGGTTACGCATCGATGACCAGGCCGTCAAAGTGATCAACCAGTACCAGGTGGTGAAGCCGTCTGCAGAGCGCACAGCCTACCTCCTGTACTACCGCCGAGTTGACCTGCTGTGAAACTTCTCCCTTTTACGCTGTGTGCGCAAGATACCTGCTTTGTAGAATGCCAACCATCACTAACTTTTTTTCTTTCCTGTAAATGCTCTTTTGAGTGAATCTTTTTTTCCTCATTTTTCTTCCCCCCCCTCC
>Ga0065711_1031080_pt1 | contig 30617 bp, 14 predicted proteins | sample Hoacrofraction12_FD_59098 | JGI IMG/M metagenome (GOLD analysis project Ga0065711, IMG submission 59098) | Hoatzin crop microbial communities from Cojedes, Venezuela - Epithelial fraction 12 v2 (version 2) | ecosystem: Host-associated > Birds > Digestive system > Esophagus > Crop | place... | reverse complement strand
CCCTCAACCCCCTATCCACTTGTGCTACTATTTAGGCTTGCAGCAGTCTTGGGGTTACTTATGAGATGGGACTGGGCATTCAGCTGTGCTAGTACAACTCTGAAGTCACTTCACTGCAGGCAAAAGAGATGTTTTTGTTTTACAAAGATCTGTCTGAGACTAAAATTCAATCATCTGTTTAACATTATGATTAAAAGGCACTAATAGTAACTGAAAGGTCATCAGATATTTTTAGACGTTGTCCCATCCCGCACCACTCATCAAGAACAGTCACCTTTTATTTAAAAGCAAACAAACTTTTATTCGCTATATCTGGGCCCTTCACAATCAAATTTGTGTTTTTTTTTAAATGGGATTACTCATTTGAAACCATCTCCCTGTAATCAGCCAGACCATATTCATTAAGGTAACTGTCAGACAGCAGATGTGAGCACAACTAGAGAAATCTCTGCTCCTCAGTGGGCCTACATTGCACTCCCTGGCACCATGAATAGACGTTACAGACAATCACAGCATCTCAGGAAGCACAGGACAGAGCAGGGAGAGAGGAATGGCTAACTCATAGCAACAGATGGCAACCCTTCTACACAGCTTAGCCAAAAGTCAGAGAGAAGACATTTTATTTCTCCTTTCATTGCTGGGATTTTATTTTTAATGTGGTTTTTCTTAAGTTTCAAACTTAATATTCTCGACTGACCCTGGTTTTTCTCTCTGTCTATCTTTAGAAGGAAAATGATCTGAAAGGTTTTCCTCCCCTTTTGATCATTCTCTGGTCATTTGTATTTCAAATGTTTCAATTATAGTGACTGGCACTTCATGATATTATCTTCTGGAGTTGCAAAGTAATTTTGTTTATGGAACTGAGATACAGAAGGAAGGTGGAGAAACGAGATGTGGAAGACTTCAATTTCTTTTATTTCACATCAGTAAGTTTAGAGTTTACTGGTTAAAAAGGCAATATTGCTCCTTGGATCAAACTCATTGATCAGCTGCGTGACTTCAATATAAAGTCTATACAAACACTGTGAAGCCACTGATGGAAATCCTGACAAGGCTCACCTGACCCTTCTCTCTTTTCAGGCAGCTAATTTGGAAGTTGCACAGTTTATGTGCGTCTTCCATCAAGATTTTCAGGAGCTCTGCTTGCTCTGTTCTTCAGAGTTGTAACATTCTGTGGGCATGGCGACATCCACTCTCGTTTGTGTCATCTCCCGTGTGATGGATTACGCAGGAGTGTCCTTCACTGTGCCATATTTAGTGCAGTTCTTGCCTCTGATTAGAGTATGCAAGAGCAGCTCCACCTAAAGCTGTGCAAGCTCGGTAGGGGTTCACGTGGGAAAACAGGAACTGCCATATGAGATCAAATCAGTGGCCCATCAAGGCCCAGACTCTGTCTAGCACTGACCAGTGCCAGATGTTTCCAAAGGAAGCACACAGCTTCGTTAATTTAGCTCACAGCTAATTTGTGTTTTAACCCAAGGCAGTCAAGAAAATCCTGAAGGTTGGTGGTTTATACTCATGCTATTTAATCCTTAGTTGTGCAAGACCTAGGCTCTCACAGATGCTCGCGGGAACAGCTCTTGCCAGATAGTGGTGACAAGAACTTGCTTATTTTATAGGTGAAACCACAGTTCAAGACAGCACTCCTCCCTACAGATCTCAAAGACAATGATACTCCCCCAGACTAAGAGAGAAAGCATCTGATCACTACTGAAAAAGCCAATTAGCTTTAAGACAGAAACCTGCAAATAGTTGTAAAATATTCTTACAGGTTTGTTATTATTTCAGTTACATGTACCTCTATACACACACATACATGTATGCGTACAAACACAGAACGACATATGTATACCCAGATATCCTCTTCCCCACTGTAGCTACTTCATAAAGCACATGGACCTTTCCATGAGGTCAATATGAATCTCTCACGCCAGCCAGGGATCAGAGCCTGGTAGCTGCTTACATCCACCCTGCCCCAAATGACAGGCAGAATGAGGATGAGCTCACAGTGCAGGGAAACCAGCCGGCTGGAGTGTTAGTCTAGGAAAAGAGAAAACCCAGTGTGCCACAAGCACGCTAACACACTTAGAGAAAACAACTGCCTCCAAGTGGTGTTCATTGCCAGCCATCAGAACCCCAATTCACCGCAGAAGGATAACACTTTCAGGGTGACCCCCCCTGCTCTCACACGCTTTGATGGATATGAAATGGAATAAATAAAGTGTCTCGGAGAGCTCTCCTAACCATTCTGCAAGGCAACACAAAGAGTGGTATTCCTGGGGTGTGAAGTCTCTCAAATGTCTGTACTACAGGTTTCAGAGACTAACTGGGGAAATGTATTAGGAAAACAAAAGGAAGGAAAAGAAAGGGGGAATTTGCAGGACTCTGAGGGATAATAGATTTCCTGTTTCTGCCTGGCTGTTCAGAAGTGGTTTCATATTTCTACAAACAAAGTGTGAGCTCAGTCTTAAGTTGCTGGAGATACGTGAGCTGTGATGGTGTGCCTCTCAGTTGCTGCACCAGTTCCACTTAGGGCAGCGCTATGGGGACTGCCTTAGTGGTGGCTGTATATCAAGAAAAAAAGCCTGCCTTCATTTCTGATTATAGCACCCATTTTATAGTTTCCTATATGTCCCCTTCCAAACTACTTCAACACATGGCAGGACTTTTCAACACATACGCATTTACACATCACACATGAAAATAAATATAAGGTCTCACAGGGTTTATTGAACACACTCCAGTTACCACTTGGCCACAACAGCAAATGTCTGCAGCTAGACCTTACTGTGGACTATCACTCTCTGCTGGAGTGCTGTGAGAGTGCAGCAGAGGATTTAAAAAATAATTACGCTGCACACTAACTTGTGGTACCCTTATGACGCCAATTATATGAAGCAACATCTGTGGCCAATGCAGTCAGACACAAGAGGCTTTGACCGAGCTGCAGCTCTGCTACAGCAAGCGAAGTGTGTGGTGACACCGTCCTGCAGCAGAGGACCATTGCAGCTGGGTGCAGGCAGCCACCCACCCTTTCCTGCTCCTGGGCACCGGGGGAAAAGGAGCAGGTAACAGGGGAGGATGTTACAGTCCTGCAGCATTTAAGCCCTTTTTGGTGACTATTTGGATCTGAGTGATCTAGACGACGTCCGATGAGCTCCATTTTAAACATCCTAGAAGAGGTTGGTTTCCATGGGCATAACAAGCCTGGCATGCTGGAGAGGGCTGAAAAGCTGCCATACATCAAATTAGCAGCTGAGGTCTGTGTGCCTAGGAAACGACTGTCACTGTGACGGGATGAGCCCCATGGCCAAGGCAGTCTGCCCTCTGCTCTCTTCTCCTAGGAAAAGAAATCACTTCTCAAAGTCTTCACTGCAAGTGAGGATTCACACCTTTCTGTTCACTTCTGCAGGTGTACTTCAGCACACTTGCTCAGTTTGGCAGACAGCACAGCTCCAAGGATGCTGTTCCCAATACAGGTTAACCCATCCCTCTATCCCCTGTGTGACCTGCTGAGTAACGGCTATCACAAAGCATGCAGAGGAGGCTTTGTGACCCTTGAAGAAAATAAATCAGACTAGCATGTGAAATTGGTTGTCCACAGCTACATGAATAAGGAGGCAGGGACTCCTTCCATAAGTCACTGGAAAGAAAATAATTGCAGATATAGATTCTCCTAGGAATGAATTTTTTTTTTAATAATTATGTGTTTTAAAAGGGGGATTTGGAGGCAAGTTGAATAACAGGGGATGCCCTCTTATTTTTTTTCCTTCTGCAGGAAAGAGCTCTTTTTCAATGCTGTTTGTAAGAGTCTTTAAAACACAGTCAAAAGTAATAGGAATACAATCAATATTAGATATGAACAGAGACACTTTTCCTGTAGCTGCAATTAGCTATTTTCAAAGAGCAGGCAATGAATAATGCATGCAAAAGGGTGGATGGAGGGGTTACTTATTTTTTCTTTAAGCAGATTATTTTAACATGGGTGAAAGACTACCAAGCCAAAGAATAGTGTTCAGTATCACGCAGTGTATAAACAGCTGTGGCTTAGCACATAATAAAAGCCATTAAGGGGCTGAGCCAAAAAATGTATCTATTTATGAGGAGGGGAAAGAGGCAAAGTACCGTGTAATGATTGCTTAGATTCATATTTGCCATTCAGCCTTGGTGCACGAGTCCGTTCTGCAGACTAAGATCTCGCCTTTCTCTTCATTAGGTTTTCCTAAACTGCTTCAAACGCTATCTTGGCCTTTTCGGAAACTCTTTTTTATGCCAAGGCTGCCAGACCACTCAGTACACACTGAGATCCAGAATATGAATTGGCCACATGTGCAGATAGCAGGTGAGAGCAACATGGCTCATCCCAACATGGGCTCTGGGTAGCCCTCAGCGTGGAGTGCCCGGGGCTGAGCAGGACAGCTGCTTGCTTACTTCTACCTCGGAACAAGAAGGGGTGAAGGACACCAAAAGCTTTGGCTCCATCCTCTCACTGCATGGACTAGCCAAGTCCATGAAGGGTAAAATCAAAATTCACCCTCACTGTAATAGGAGAGGAGATTTTCCAAGCCAGGTGCTCAGGCACCTGTCCCTCTGCTAAGTCAATTTGTCACCTTGCTCCTCTGCTCCCTTGTCCTTTGCAGCACGGGTCTTTATTGAGAGATCACCTCACACCTTCTCTGCCACATCAACCTCACTTCTGGCTACGATTCAGCGTCCCCCCAGCCCGAGGGCCTGGTGCAGAGTGCAACTCTTGCTTAGAAAAGCAGAAGCTGAGCTCATTTTGTGATAAAGTTCGTCCTTGGCTTTGCTCACATTTACCTCCAAGTCAGCAAATAACTTCAACGCAGTAGGCTTTGCATAAGCATATTGCCACAGGTCTTTAGTTACTACATTTTCCCCCTCTGTTAACGCACAAACAAAGAAAGGCCGTCTTTTACCTCATGTTCTCCTTCCTGTGAACTGTCACATACATTTCATAGACTCTCCCTTGTGGAACAGCCCCCGCTGGGATCAGCAAGCTTACTCCTGCAGAACAGAAGAGACAAAAAGATAAAATGGAGAAAAATAGGCAAGTGGGAGTGTGAAGAGGGGTGACAGGAGAGGCAGCAGATGAAAGCTGAGATGCTAGATATTCACCCAACCTCACCAGCAGACACTAAATGACCTCAGCAGCTCAGGAGAAACAGTATTTACCGCAGCCTCGGCTTCTCCGGTGGTCACCTGGTCTGTTCTTATTCCTCTTGTGCATCTGCACTGAAATATGGATGTGGAGGAAAGGATTTTCTTCCCTTCCCTTTCATTTTATTTAAAGAGCAGACAGATGGTTACGCTGCTGCTTACCTTTTAAAATGATAGCAAAACGAACAACTCTGACTAAAATTTCCAACAGCTGTAATGGGACATCTCCCTAGCCAACTCTTATGTAATTACAATCAGGAAAGACAGGCAGTGGAGCACTGTCCCAGGAAGCAAGAAGAACCAGTTGTTCCCTGAAAGACGGCTTCTGTGACTGGCATCCTGTCTTTTAATGCACTCACAGCTTCTAATTAGACTACCAGGGAGACAAAATTTAGCTTCCTGGTATCTTGAATGTGCTGAGTCCTGCAGTGGCTCAAAAATTCGGGTATCCAACCTTGAAAAAGAACTGGGCATTCAGTGATGATTAGCTGCACGCTTGATTGCAAAACAGTGTTCTTGCATTACTGAAATTTCAGAGATGTAGAGAGTGACTCCCCAGCAAACAGAGGGCCCTGCCCTCGCACGACGAATGCGGCACACGAACCAGCTGTTTCGCTCTGCTGGACACGTCTCAGCCAGCTGTCTTTGCAGATGTGGATTAGCTGGGAATCAGTGGCAAGGACTTTAATACAGTTATTACTACGTAGCTGAAAACAAACCTACAGGCAGATTATTTACATATACGCATACGGAAGAGAGGCTTTATAGAAACCTTGCACGGCCCTGTCTCTTTTCTTTGGCATAGGTGGTGTGGTTATGCTGCAGACCTCCCCTGTGTTGGTGTACAGGGACTCGGTCCCACCCCTGGCTTTGAAGGGGAGGCATTCGCTAGGAAACCATTTTCCAGAAACACCTTCTGACACTTGTTTCTTTACAGGCCTGTAACAACCTCACCTGTGCATGTTCTCAGCTGTAACAGGGCAGGTGTAGCGTAAATGAAGGGCTTTGATCATATTACTGGGAGGACATACGTACATCTAGAAGCTGCACAGAGGCATACATGGTAGTGATATATTTTACAGAAGTTATTTTCATAATTTTGAAGGAATTACAGTAATAAATAACCCTTTTTTCTTTACAAATTGATATTAATATATGTGAATTAAACGTGACTAACAGACTTTGCTGACAATGTGCACCACCACGGCCTAAGAAACCTCAGTATTAATACTGACCTTCAGCTGCTACTTAGACAAACGTGAAATCCAGGATTGTATAGAACAAATTTTCAACATTGCTCAGCACTCAGCACCACGTTTCTTTAATTAGTTCAATTTTCACTCAGGCTCTTAAATTTAATAGCTGTTTTTGCCCCCTGTTCCATGATAGCTCAGAGAGGAGGGGCTACTGCTCACCGACCACTTTTGGATGCTTTCTGGGCAGTGTGGGGCTGTGTCCTGGAAGAACCAAACCACCTAGGTCCTGGGCCACCCAGGCGTTTTGCTTTCTCCATAACATCAATGAATAAGAAAAAATCCAGCAAATGAGCAAGAGACAAGGGCACTGCGCTGTAAAATGGCCAAGAGCTGACCACATAATGTAAAGGAGGAAAGCAGAAGTGCTGTGAAACCTTGAGCTATTGAGTTAGGTAGCTGTGGTTGCACGTGCACTGTAGTCCTACCTGGAGTCAGAGCTCCAGAGAAACTGGGCAGGGGTACTCCTGATGACCGTGTAGCCTGCATATCCCCCACACCCAGTATTACATGCATTTGATTCGACGCCACTTCAGATGTTAATGTCGCTCTTGATTAGCATGCCAAACCCACGGGAACATCCAGTTGCTGAATTTCCTTTGAACGTCAGCACTTCATTTAGGATCCTAGCAGCAGTATGGCTCTCCTAAAATATCTGGCTGCAACAGCCAAGCTCTCCCAATTCTGCCCGGCAGCTCTCTGGATCCTCTGAAACTGCCTCCTGGTGCCTGTGTGGCTTGAAGAGGGCCCGGCAGCCTGGCCTCGTACTGTATGAGAAAGGCTGAGCAGCACTTTGCAATAACATCAAAAGGCACTTGCTGCTCCATCTTCCTCTGTCCTAGTTGTAAAACAAGTCAAGAATATACATAACAGGGAGAGAAATATAGAAGAGACACTCTTAGGCCTTATTTTCCCTGGGTATGTAATGTGTGCAGGAAAAAGTGTCTTCCAAAAATTAGTATTCTGCTGTCCTACTTCAATACCACACCGTCTGCAATGAATTGGAAGTGGAACAACCGATTTGTTTTTAATTAATTTGTCCTTTTTATGTCTGATGGCAAGATTGAGGCTTTCTCGCTTGGAGTTCCTTTTCTAGAGCTGCATGAAAGCAAAAGGTCAAGGATGCTGAATCACACTTCACACAGGGAAGCTCTGAAGCCTCGCATGTCTCAGTAAGTGGCTAAAAGCCCTGCAACATTCTGTTAAAAAGGTGGCCAGGACTTTGGGAAAAGAATACTTCAAGTACCCTGGCAGACCTGAATGAGCGTAAAAACCCATCTGTTTGTTCCGAACAAAGAAAAGGCGATGTCCCAGGAGTGACCCTGCTATTTCCTGCATAAAAGCAAGCTAACTCCACTTAAAAACACAAAACAACTGAGCTTCAAAGCCAACATGGCTAGCACTTACCTGAATTGGGAATTACTAGGTGACCTCCTAAAGAGTTGAAGGTCCCAAACGCAGTGCACGATGGGTCTGTTTGCCGAGCAAGGCTCTGGTTCTTCATGTTCAGGGTCTCATTCTCCAGCAGGGACTGTGTGATCTGTGGGGACAGCTTGGAGGAGAAGTCAGAGAGGTCATCCTGGGGAGTGACTGCGCCAGAGGTGTTGTAAACCTTGATCTTCAGGTTGGGCAGTGGGTCCAGTATCGGTGAATTGGTCATTGGGATTTTATCAGAGACGTCATGCAAGGCATACACAGGACCCCTGTACATGGCTGCAGCAGAAGTGAGGTCTGGTGGTACCGCCAGGAGGTCTACATTGGAGATGCGAAGGAAGAACTGTATTACTTCTCTATTCTGATCCTTCGGGGTAACAGTTTGGGTTTCTGTTCTGCATTTTGCCTCAGATTTCATGTATGACATGCTTAGCTTCAGGGCAAGATGTTTTTCTTACTCAGTATATCTAGTTTTATTAACAAATACCCCCTTCCTAAATGCTAAGTGACAATCCTTAACCAATTTATTTAATTGGCCTAGTGACAGCATTCGTAAAATAAATGACAGAAGAAACCTATGAAGTAATCGTGCCCACGATTCCCCACAGTGGGGGATTAGTACATGCATCACACTTTTTGGAGATTTTTTTAAAAAGTGTCTCCAGCAAATTACACTGCTGCTAATCCTCCACATGACAACTGTCCTTTCATCTTAACTCTTACTTTGATTTATTCTTCTTGCACACATATTGGGAAAAAAGAGTAACCCTTCAGCCTAAATGGGTCTTGAAAGAGCCAGTACTACCTTTAGAATGTTTTTTTTCTGGCCAATGAAGTGTGGAAGTAGTCAAGCTGTTCTGCACCAGTGATAGAAATGTTCATTATTAAATGATGTTCTCCTACAACTTTTTCTTCTACATCATCTACTGAAAGTACAGTACTTCTTAAACTACTATTTATGCCTGTGGAGACAGGGCACAGTAAAAAAGGCTATTAGTGAAACAAAGTGGAGGAAGATGTGATAGAATTACCATACTGTAATCTCACTCCTGTGATGAATTCTGCCTCTGTTGTTTCTGCCAGAGCTTTGCCTTTGATTTCAATTTGAGCTAGACCTGTATTTTCATAAATGTCTCTGTGTTTCACTCTCGCATTCATGCTTTCTCTTCAGAAGTTAAATTCCCCTGCTTTATGCTCTTGAGCACACCTGAATAACTCCAGCATGGGTTTTGAGCACTTGACCATCAGAAACAAATGGATGTAATCTGTCTCCCTTTTATCAAGTGCCAACAAGCATTCAGTGATTATCATTCACGCAGCCCAAGAGACCACAACCTTACAGCACCTCTCTGAATCGGTCAACATGGAGTGAAATGACAACTGACCTTGCCTTGCAGCCTTGATGTTAACAGGCTGAAATCCCCCATTGAGCGCCGAGGAGTCGATAATATCTGACTCAAAGTCACGGTGGTTCTTGCGGTAGACAAACAGGGCTACAACCACGGAAATAGCTAGGCACACGATCACGGCTATGACGATCCCGACGTAGAGAGCAACATCATCCGAGTCAGGAGCAGCTAGAGTGAGAGAGGCCAGGAACCTTGAAGAAATGTGCTCCTCACAGGTACTCTCAAGAAAACACATACTTATTATTCTTGTTTCCTGCAGATATTTACTACCTTTTTTATAGGTTAATTTAAAATCCATTTCCAAAGCTATATAACATGTCTATGCCCTTTTGATGGAAAATGATCTTTGATTTCTCTCTAACTTGTGCTTAAACTCTTTCCCTATCTACTCGCTCATCTATCCAGTGCCCAGGCTGTGAACTACTAAGCATAACACGTTATAGATTCAGTCTTATAAAGCAAATTCACCCTATGAAATAAAACAGTATGTCTTAGTGGTATTTAGTGGTTCATCTGATAACAAAAAAAATGTTATGGCTTTTTAAGCTTCAGAAGCCTTATTTTTTAATAAGAAAAGAAGTCAAAAAAACCAGAAATCTGTGTTCTATGGAATACCTGTGATATCAGGATGCTTTTTTTGAACTATAACGTGTCAAGCCACTTTTCCCTTCCATTCATTTCCCTTTAAGAGAAATAATCTAGTGAGGCAGAGAATCAAACACTGAATTCTCATCACCAGCATTAACACATCCGTATTTGGATAAGAGCCGAAGCAAGCACAAGAAATAATGTGGTAATTTACAAAAAGGAACCCAGATTTATTAGAGCTGTCTTGTGAGAAAATGGCTATGATATTTCTACTAGCTGCTTATACCATATCTTCGGCACTAATTCCAGGCTAATTTCTAGCATCATTATCCATTAGACATTTTTTTCCAAAAGCTCTCAATATATGACGAAAATTTTATGTGTTTCTATACAGTGAAGAATCCCAGTTTTAGAGATAGAATAATCAAAAAAGAAAGTGAAAACCAAACAGACTTTTCAGTACCCCATTTTTGTTAGTCTGAAACATGTGAAATCACTTTTATTCTAATTTTTTGCTCCTTGCTTTCTAGCCGTTTAAGCCAGGCTGCCCTCCAGCTGCAAAGGTGAGAGCTGGCAGATGTTGAAAGGGACCGATCAATCTCCGTAAGCTCCTGACTATCAGATTTTCCATGTACCAGCCTCAAAACATCACTTTTTTTTTCCCCCAGCAGTTCAGGAAGCAGATCTCTGAGTTCCAGCTCAAAGAAAAGCTACCCTCCACCACATTTCCTCCATTTGCTAAGGAAATATTAATAAGAAGAGGGTTCATTGTTTCAAGTTTCTGTCTGAATGTCTGGCAGCACCTTCTCCCATTTTCCTCGTTATCATTCTGTGTCAACCGCTGACAGCGAAACACTGTGACTGCTGTCAAGCAAGCAGCACGCCACTTACTGTGCCGAAAAGGTCCCTCTTTGCCTAGTCACACAGAGCTGGCCTAGCAGTAAAGTTTGACCCAAGGTACAGCATCAAATTAGCATCCAGGAACATAAAATCAAACATGAAACTTACAAGAAAATCCATATTCATTCTGGGTTCTCTGTTCAGTTGAAATAGGATAAATGAAACCTTAAAAAGAAAGAAATTAAACAAAAATGGGAACAAAATCAAATTAACGAGGAGAACAAAAAAGGGAAGCATGAAAAATGGCTTAATTAAAAAAAAAGAAGGAAAAGAAACTGATGGCACTTTAAAATTCTGATACAGCACAGAATTATGATTTTGCATCCCCTGTCTCCTCCAGAGCCTTACTAAGAATTAATAAGCAGGCAGATTGAATTTCTAAGCCAAAATCGGTCTCGAGTCACTAACTTTGGAGTGCTTAAAGTCTTTCTTTTATTGAGCATAAACTCTAACGGATCTAATTTATTTCAGACATCAAGGGTCATTAGCATACGGAAAGTCTTTTTTCCCTATCCCTGCCATATGCTTTAATTCCCAGGACATCTTTGGTGAGGCTCTAAACAGTTTTTTTATTTAATTATGGTAGCTTGCTGTTGATCTAATAGAGCTAAAGGAGACCTGTCGTCACTGGTCAGAGGTTAAACACCCATTCGCTGAGCAGAGTCCACGCACAAAGCCCTCTCTCTGTATTTCCCTGGAATTGTTTTATCCTGTCTTTAATACACGTTGAACAGGAATTCCTCAGGGAGCAAAGAATTTGTCAGCGAATGGGAAACTGAGTGGCTTCTCTTCGAAATTATTACAAAATCAATAAGGCCTGCCGGGTCATAACATTATTTATTTGAAATCTTTGCAAGCACCATATATTGACAAAATCATAACACAATTTACAGCTGTATTTCGGAATGGATAAATAAGAGAGATCGTTTCCTTTGCCTTTTCTTTCTGCACCTCCTACAGCACAGCACGCTGGAGCTGCTCAGCTTGTACACAAGTCCTATGAACTCGCTAAGCACCTCCCAGCTGCTTTCCATCCATACGGGCAGGGAGTGAAACGCTCCAAGTCCCACCCTGCTGGAAAGGTAAATGACAAATCCAAAGTAAGAGGGGCAGTCGCTGGCAGCGATGGGATTAGAGTTGGTGTAAGACAGAAGGCACCTCTCCTTCATCACCTTCCCTTCTGTGCTTCTGAAGGGAATTTCACCCCCTCTCCTTGGATTGCACTGCGAGGAGCTCGCACAGCTGGGGACTCCCTGCAGGTGAGCTGAAACTGGAAAACGCACCCCTGGCGCGTGCCTAATGCACAGGACCACATCGCAGCCAGACCGGAGTAATCATCCCCGGCTCACAGAAGGGCTGAGTGTGGGTGCTCAGCATCTGTTGAGCTTTGCATCGCTCTCCCTGCTTGGCTGCACTGCTTGCTAATGAAGATACAGTCTATCGCAATCGCAGGTACAGACATTCCTCCCCCCGAAGTTTCCAGACACTAAGTCTTGCATAGCTGCTACCCTAACCTTCGGTTCCCATAACAGAGCAAGAAGCGCTGCTTTTTGATGATGATGTTTTTTTCTGAGGCATCATGAGACAATGTTGCCTGTAGTATTTACTTAAAACTTTATTTCACAGCAATGATTTCAGCCTTATAACTGCTTTTTGAAATACTATGTTCTTACATGCATTTATTTGGATCTTTGAGGCAAGTTCACCTATGTGTACTCTCAACACAACTACTCAGTCTTTCCTAATAACTGCTTCCTACTTCTACTACGGTACTCCAGGCATTGGCCATAAAAAGTCAGGCAAGCAGCTTCTGAGGGCTTGAGTGAGTACCCAGCGAGTCTGGCCATGTATTTACAACACCCTGGTTACTCCCCACTTACTCCCCAGATGAACGCTGAGGCCCATATTTAGTCAACCTAAATTTCAGCTATAGCATTGTGCCCAATATTTCCTTCAGCAAGATGTCTCTGGAGACCAATAGGCAGCCAGCAGCAAATATGAGGGACAAGAACAAGCTGGAATTTAGGCTGGCTGCATCTCTGAACACCTTTTCGCCTCGTACTCAAACTCACTGGGAAAGATGAGGGCATCTCCCTGCACTTCACGTACCCCAGCATGTTCTCAGGGGAGCTGGCATGGGGCAACACGCATCCCTCAGCTCTGCATCACCCACAGAGCTCGAGCTCATCTGCGCAGAGCCAGAAAGGCTATTCCGTTCTCCTTGTGTTGTGTTTCAGCTGACAAGTTTTGCATTCAAGGTTCTGCATCCTTTCTGCCACATCTGAAGTGATCTAGCAACTGCCACTCAATGGGCACAAAGGGCTGGATTAGCTGTGATATTACTGCAAGCATTCTCTCCTCCTGGGAAAATGGAAATCCAAACTCAAGCCTTTTCAGCAAAGTCATCAAGTGTGGTCTTCAAATACTCTAAAAGACTTTCCTCATTGCAGCCTCTCACAGACCCTCTTTGTCACAAATACTTCTTTGCATCTTACAGGTTCGCATACATTCTGTTAGTGATAACTACGGAGAGCATCCTTGCAGCTACGTAAGGGTGACACCAATTTCTTCAACAGAAACGTTTTGTGTATGTATTCAAAGGCACGTCTATTAAAATGGGAGGCAGAGGCAACGATACTGCTTGCTGCTTCCACTAGCCTTGCAAAACCTACATGTTTAGCAAAGCGAGTTTGATTTTATTCCCCTGTGTGTGCTGCGAACTGAACCAAGCACCCAACTCCAGCCAACTGTTTCCATGCGAACATAGCCTGGCTTGCACAGATGTCTGTGCAAGCCTGAAAAACATGTGTTTTTTACACAGAATGAAGGAAAGGCCAAGGTGGAAGGGTTAAGGGTTGTCAAATGAGATGCCATGTATTTGAGTCATGGGCATGACAATTTTTTGCTGAGGGACAAGAGTCACAGCTGACCAGCTTGGCTGTAGATGGATAGGTGGCCACTCGTGCAGGATGTCCTTGTTGAAGTGGCAGCACCACACAAGCAAGGCTGTGGTTGTCATACAACCCTGTTTGCTCACAGTATGCGGGCATGTTGCCCTGGCTGAAGCTAGCAGAGACCTGACCTTGGGTTGACTACCAGCATTCCAGCCAAGCTGGCAACCCCAGCCATCCACTGGTAAAACGCCAGCTCCATTTGCACTTGCAAATTAAGCATATTTGTCAGACATCACTCAAACATGGCAACTACAGATGTCTTCTGCTATTTGGGCAGGACTTTTTAGAATAAAACTCCTTTTAAACACTCCTTTGTTATGAAAGCGCTCTTCCAAAAGGGAGCAGGCATTGCAGTGGCCGCGGTAAGGGGAAGGCTTGCAGCCATGCGCTGGTGGTGGTGGCTGGGCAGGAGGCAGGGTTATTGCCGTGCTCCCAGCACAAGAGCACAGGTATTGCTTTAGAAAGCTGGCTTTCACACTGGTCCCTCTGACTACGTCTTCAAACAATGAGAGAGGACATTTTCATCAGATAATGATGCAAACCTACTGGGATTAGTAACTGAAATAATGAAGAATGACTTCTGTCTTCAAAGCAACGGCAGTGAAAAGAAATCTTTTTCTTGCATTTTTTTTCCTCCGTCTATCAGCTGCGCTGCTTGGCAAGTACCTGAGGGACTTCTAACAGGATCATCCAAACTTTTAACAAGGGTGAATTTAGAAAGGTGCTGGTGGGTTTGACTGTGGGGAGGCTGCTGAGGCTGCTGACTCACACTCAGAGCAGCTGGATTCACAGTGAGCTACTTGCTTTGAGAAAAGTAATTTAAGCTTCTTCCTACAGCTAGTTGGGAAATGTACATTTTCAAAGAGGCTTTTGACATTTTGTCGTGTAACTTACCGCTGGATGAGTAAAATAGTAATAATCATACCAAGCATACATGCGTAGTCCCTTCTGTTTGAAGCTCTCGGAGGCTCACCAAAAGCGGATGTTTATTCCCCTCATTTTACAAGTACCTCACCCTATATCATACCTGGTGAATCAGCGTGAGGCTTGGGTTAACGCACAGAAATTGCACCACCATAACTGCATGGTAAATGCATTCAATAAAAAGTCTTTAATTAAATTGATGTTTCTCCGTGCATTCTACTTTATATTCCATTTCAGGCTTGTAAATACATTTTTTGTCCCTGTGGAAGTGCTTCTATCAAGTGTTAAAGGTGGGCTTTTTTTTTTTTTAAACAAAGTAATTACACTGGCACAAATCCTTTGTACAAATGCAGGTGTATCATTATAAAGGTGCATTATGTAGGCATTGCCTATTGTCTTTCTATAAAGCATCTGAAGAGCAATTTAAGCACCTTCATAAAGATGTAACACACTGGGAAAGGTGAAGAAGGGTGAATATGTGAGATTGTACTGGAAAGATAAACCAGTCCAATGTTTGTATACAGAAAAGACTTCAACAGGCTTTTTATAAATTCCATTTAAAAGAAATTCAGCATCAGTCGCACTTGGACTGATTTGTGGAATTGTGTCCATTTAACTAAACAGATTTTGAAGCTCATTTAATTAGTTTGGTGCAGTTAGTGAAGGCAGACAATCCTCAAACGCTGGAAGTCCATCCTGAGAATTCTGATCACAAGTGCTTTGCTCTGACCTTCTGGAAACACATTTGTGCCAGAGACCACAGGAGACTCAGCGGCGGGTCTCTGTGGCTGGATGGCCTTCAGCGTATCTGCGTGTCTGGGATCATCTGCCTTAGGGGGTTAACTTTGACAAATAGGCAGGCTGACACTTTTTACAGCACAAATTCATCTGCTGCAGTTTTCCTTGGGAGGAGTACATAAACCTTCTGCCAAGTTGGGGAAAAGTGAAGCATTTGGGAATGAAGGAATCTCAGACCTATGAACGATAATTGTGCAGAGATTATGGCACTGACTCTCTTGAGACTGAAATTAAAACAGTGTCACCAAATAGTCACTAAAACAACTTTTCTAAGCTCTCTTTTTCCGCTGGGGAAAACCTCACCTCAGCATGTTCATGGGCATACATACACACACACGATTCTGTGGTGCTCAGACAGGGGACTTGGTATCATGAGCATGGGCACCCTGAAATCCTGTGTTTGATTTCACATAGAAAGCCCTGGGAATATACTGCCTTGGCCTGAGAACTGACATATTTTAAAGACAACTTTTATCCCTGTGGTATAAAATACTAGGTCACGGCTTCACGCAGAGAGAACTTTGTAACTGGATCCACTTTTTGGTCCTTCATAGATTTTGCTAGCTTTCTAGTCATGCTGAATTTGTATTAATGGATATCAATTTTAGAGTGAATTGATCAGATTATGAAAATGTTTCATTCTGTTGCTTGCAGAACAGAAAATATTCACATAAGAGAGAAAGAAAAATTCCCAGTTTTCCATTTGTATTTTCCCCAGCTACTTTCTCTCTTCCCAGTAAGTAGCTAGGTAGGATGGGGGAGTAGCTGAAGGTGATCTTTCTGAGCACTTATTTACTGGGGCTTATACAGTTTGGATCATAATTACAAAAATATTTACAATTATTCTGCAAAGAAATTGCTTCATAGCATTAGCTGCTGAGGTCACCGTTGATGATACATCTTTTGAGACTGTATCAAGGTCAGTGAGAGTTAGAGACATGCACTTTCATTTAATAAAGCGATGATTGTATAAAGCACGCCATAACAGCTTGTTTCTTTAATGCATCATATTTTAATCCAGCACCACTTGCTTCTAATCTATAAATGCTCTTTACCCTCTACGTAGCAGTTTCAAAAGGAGCTAAGGTCACGTAATTATCTGGCCCTTTTGAAAGCCTAGCCACATGACACGTCTCTAAAACATCCTGCTGCAATGGACTCAACAGGTTGAACATAATATATTGTAACAGCCTTTTTCCCCCTTTTGGCTCCAAAGTCAATGCCCTTAAATTGCCTATAAGAAAAGAAAAGGGCACACATTCAACTGCTGCCTTTCTTTCTCTACTTTGATGGCTTTATCCAGTGTAGGGACACTGAAGTAGGAATAAGCTCTTGCTGGCAACAGGCTCCAAACCACAGAGCTATGATGGACAGATGAATAGAGACTAATTCTCACATATAGATGCCTAAAATTTGAAGGAAGCAGTTCTTAGATGATTTAAAGTAGGTATGTGGTGCATACATTGTGACACTAATTTATGTTTAGTTAACTAAACTAATTTAGTTTACTAAAACAACCTTTTGTTTCTCTGTGATACACATACATCAGATGAGTTCCAGTATTTAATAACCCAGAGTGAGCAAGCTGGTAATTTTTTCCACACCAGACGCAAACAACATGCATCCAATTGCTTCTGCTGTTAATTCCCCTGATGAGGTATTTTTTCAACATTAATTCAGTTATCTTCCTCTCTTCCCTATATCTAGTGGCAAAGAATTTTATTTAAAATCTTTGGGTTTGGCTGAAATTTACTATAATCAGTCTCAGTCTCGGAAATTATTCTGAAAAGTTTGAATAAAATTGGGTTAAGAACCCTAATAATTTTTTCTGGGTTTTTTTTTGGTTTTGTTGATTTTTTTGAGTTCAATGGATCTCAAGAGGTGAAAAAAAAAATATTATATTACTGTTACATTATATTGCTGTTTCCAAATTCCATGTTCTAGAAATTCAGCTTCTCTCCCTCTTCCTGTAAAATGCCATTCTCAATTCAAAGTCCGCCTAATTTCAGATTTTGTAAAACTTTGCATTCCTGTGAAGACACATCCAGCAATTCTAAATTCTGAATTCCATTATAAAGAGATATTTCTGAGATAAAGAAGAAAAGAAGCACGTGCCCTTGCAGCGTTTGCAGTGCCGTGACTGTAGCAGTGACCTAGCAATTCTAGTCCTGTTTCCATCTTTTGCCTCCTTTTGCCTTTTCTAGTTCACCATCACCTCCCAGCAATCGTACAGCTATCACCAGCTTCCTGAGTTACTTCCTTATTTTTAAAGGGAATTCTAGATGATCAATACAATGTGCAAAGGCTCAAAGCTTTCAAAAGACACTTTCAAAAAAGACCTTTACGGGGTTTCAGAATGTTAATTCAGATGCATTGCAATGCTATAGGTTTCCATGTAGTCCCTATGATGGACAAACAGCCACATATTCTCATGTTAGAAGAAGGAATTTAGGAGACTTAATTTGACATTCAGGAGTTTTAAATTGCTCCGTGCAGATCCCACTGTCCAGAGACCACGACTGCAGAAGCCTCCTGTAGTAGTCCCTTTTCTACAAGGGGGCAGACAATGGTACAAGAGCAACCTTACAGTAAATCCCATATTCCAACTGTTTTAGTGTTAAGACTTTTCACGTTCACATATTAATTGTTCCTCTCCCTTGCGATTTCCCAGGAACTCTAGCACATAAACAAGAACATGTCATATCTTACACCTTATTTGTGGTGGTTAAAAACTAAAAAAAAACCCAGAACAACAACAACAACAAAGTCCCTGGAGCTGCAAAAAAACTATCAGACAGAATGTGCCCAGTTTCTTCCTACATTTGCTATTCTGAAGAAAGACCTTCATGTCTGCAGTAATGACGCTGAAGGTCAGATATGATATCAGGCATCCCAGAGATAATGCACAGTAATTTATGTTCCTTCCAAAGGACTAATTATTGGCATGTTCAGGGTGGGCTAATAAACAGGGACCTTGAGGTTTTGTGACTGAATATTTACTTGCGTATTATCTCAGATCTTTCTTGAGTGGGTAGGTTAAATGGGGAGTCCCTCTTGTTCTGTCCTTGAACAGGAGTTTATGATATTCTGTAATTAGGATTGCAACTATGTTTTCATCTTAAATTAGATTTCTGACATTTTGCTAGCATCGTTAGAAAGGTCTTGCCTGAGTTTAAACATGAATGTCATCTATATGGGGGTGGGGGAAGATGGAACAGTAGGATAACTTGTTGGTAAAATTTGATGTGGATTAGAATAGGCAATTTTGACATCATGCAATCTTTTACAGTTAAGGACACTGACCTTTTCTTATGTCAGTCTTTAGTATCTTAGAAGCACAGAACCTTAACATTGGGTTTGTTATGCATGTTTGACAACAAAAGCAAACATGTGTCTAGCATCACAATTTACTAGATTGTGTATTTGCAAATTCCACGTTTGCAATGACTGAACATTAGAAATAGACATCCTTGGGCTTGCTTTGTTTTGCAATTGTAATGGGACAAGAGCAAACAGGTTACAGGGAGAGCTGAAATAAGGACATGCGGCAGCTCCAAAGAGGGGACACATGGCAAAAAACAAGACGAAGGAAGGGACAGCTGGGAGGGGATCTAGTAGAGGGGATCTAAACTGTTAGGACTGCCGGAAAAAAGGCTTGTGGAAAGCCTGAGTTATCCACATGGACGTTCAGTGACACGTATCGAAATCTTTGGCAGGTCTGTAAGCTCACAGGTAAGGTAATTCATATTCTCTGGCTTTCTGGCCTGGAACCTCAAAAATCCCCGAGACTCCACAGTCAGTTGATCAGCTCAGCGTTCATTACCCCAACTACAGAAACTTCCTTCCCCAACACGAGTTTTCATTTAAGGATGCTGCCAATATTTTTGTAAGACCCTTATGTAGAACACAGATTTAAAAACAGAGAGTACTGAGTTTTACTCCTGACCCCCCTCTGCCTGACACCCTACCAGGAAAGGGAAAAATCATGAAATATACCCACCTTTGTACACGGTAACGAAAATACAAACACTTGTCATTGCCATTGTATGGTTGGGCTTTTTTCCATGATAAAGTTAATGTATCACTTAGACTTTGTTACAAGCTTGCCTTTTTCCTTAATCTGAGTAGTGTTTCCTTTTTTTTTTTTTTTAATGAGCAGAGGAATAAGGGGAGAATAAAAGAAAAACTCTAAGGGAATTCAGAAGAATGAAAATTATAGATGAACAAGGTTGGGGTTTTTCTCCTCTCTGCATGGCTATATTATTTTTGAATAAGTTGAGATTTTTCAAAACAGCCTAGAGATCTTAGACCACTGGTCTTTCATTAAAATTAATGCGGAGGTGGCTCTTTCTGAACTGTTGAGGGTAAGATACAGTGTCCTGGGTTCTGCTTGTGGCTCTGCACTTCTGTTTTCTCCCAGCGCTTTTATCTGCCTCGAGCAGTACTTTTTTTAGGCAAGAGCTCTCAGTTGCAGGGGGCCCACCAGAGCGTGGATACTTCTCAGCTGGGGATTTCTTCTGTCGCTACAGTAAAAGTCGGATGAGTCTTAACTCTGAGATGTGTGCATAAACTCCCTTGGCTGCTGCACCACTACACAGTAGTTGGGTTGAAAACAGAGTAACACATCTCTTTGCTCATACCAAATAACAATACTACAGAAACTTCCTCTAGGAACAGATGAGATGCGTTCTTCAAACGAATGAACTGCCCCCCCCCCGCAAGGGCTCAGCAAAACAGGCCAGGTGGCTATATCGTTATGCTGACAGATTGAACCTATTAGAAGTTCTCTCTTGACCCACATGCTCTTAATAAAAGGTTTTATTTCATTCCTCTGCACACATGGTCTTCTGTTGCAGTCTCCCTTGAGAGACCTTAGCTTACCTTCTGGAGCCTGGAAAACATTCCCCTGCTCTTTGCACACTAATCCGCTCTGGAGGACCAGAGGTCCTCACCAAACTTCTCTGCCCTGTAATTCTTCCCTGAATGCTTTCTTTCAAAACAAGCCAAAAAGGGAAACGAACGCTTATTCCATCAGACGTTCTGGCATGTTACATTAAACAAGCATGGCATGTGCAGAATATATACGTCTCATGAAGAAAGAGATGTTAGTATCAGGTTAACCTTGCTTTCTACTCGAGCTCTGTGTATAAACAGGCATGAGGCTGGAAAAGGACAGCAGTTAACTATTTCGTGCACAAGCGTGAGAAAATGCTTCTCTTTCACTTGCTTAGGCACTATCATTGGAAGAGGGAACCTTATGGACTTCATACCACCTTTCAGATGAGGATTACAAAGTGCCTGACAAATATAGATTTGCCATCCTCATTTCACTTCAATTCACTCTCGACTAGAAGGCAGCCTTTTTTAATAAGGCATGGAATTACTAGTCTGATAACGGTATAAGTGCCCTTTTCTCCAGTGCTGTATCCATTATTTGAATTTTCAAGTACTTAAGGTACATGTAAGGAAAGCAACAAAGTGACCCAAGAGTTAGTCCAGGATTTTGTCTCTAATGACGGGTGAAGATGTTTTGAATCTTTTCTTCCTTTCTTTAAGTGACAGTAGCACATATCAGTCTCTTCACGCTAACTTATTGAAATTCAAACGAACACAGGAAAAGCCCACACTGGATCTGATGACACTTGGCAATGATTCACAAATGGAAATTTCCTTTTGGCCCTATTCAGTGATGGATTTGTATTCCATATGGTAAGACTGTACATAGTGAACAGTTTTTACTACACAGAGCAACAATACTATTTACGTAACTATATAATCCATAGTCCTGAAGCGAAAACATGTCCTTCAGTATTACCTCATTGCTGTAAGATACCTAGTCCTGTGTTTTGAAAAAAACTGAAAGTTCAACTCAGCCAGCCTTTTATGAAAGGCCACAGTGGTCTACTAAAGCTGAGAGCGAGCTGAAGCAGGGACACTGGTTGTCTCCTGGCTGTGCTTCTGCCAACCCTGTGCATCACAAGCTCGATCTCAAAGACTAACGGCTTTCCCAGCATGGGCAGGCACCAACCTCCTGCCCACAGACTTTCTGTACTTATTCAGGGTACAGATCTGAACACCACGGTCACTTCAGATCCTCGACAGACAGGACGCAGGTCACATGCTCTGAGAGAGACAGCTGCACGTCACAACTCCTGTAATAAGCCTTCAACATAACCATGCCACACAGCTAACGCTCTTTGTAGGTTGTCCACCCTTCCTGATTACCAGCAACATTTTGCACATAATGCAAACCAGAATCTGGCCAGCCAGGGACTTTTAGCATCTGTTTGGTACCACACACATGATCTCGCAGTCACTTCAGGCTGGGCTCAGCAAAACACTTCCCCCTGTACTTTGCTTTAAACATATTTGTGATCTAGTGCAGGGAACTACCTGTGTGAAGTTTGAGCCGGCAGTGGAACTCTTTGCTTTCTTAGTCCCCACACAGAACACCCACCAAAGTCATTACACGGGATAAGTGGAGGGCTAATTGCAGCATTTCAGTTTATAGCCATCCCCTGTGAGATGCAGTGTGTGCCTTTAAAAGCGTTGTTCCTTGCGCTGAAGTATTTACCACAGTACTCATACTTCAAATTGGAAATAATGCAACTATGGAGGCAATAATGCAACTAGTGTGGGTGGTAACCAGGCAATTCTTCTCACACCTACAGCATATTTTGTTCCAGAAGATCATATTAATGCTATTAAGGGAATTACAAAATTGTTGTAATGGGACTAGCTAGGCAATATTGAGTATTTGGAAACTTAAAATAGTAATGACTGCCCTAAATTTTCACTACAGCTGCTTTTCTTCTTCAATTCAGCCTGCTGCCTCTCTGCAGGCTCTCTAGTTTAATGAGTGTTCATCCTTTCATGTTAACAGAAAAATACTAACTACTGGATAAGGGAGCGTATGTGTGTACTAGCAAGATCATTAGTCTGAATAAATGTGACAGCAGAGTTGCACAAGAAATGTCACAGTTAGCAGTAAGCACAAACTACAGCTTTGGGTGTAAAATACTGTAATTACAAGGGATGGATAAAGCTCCACAGTTTTTATCCCCACAGAAATCGATAGTGGTGCAGACTGCTGCTCTTTGCTGGAGCAGGGGCAGTCTGATGAAAGAGCTTATTGATTTATCCAGCTGATGCTACTGTAGTGAATAATAGACTGGAAGTGAAAGAGCTTGTAAATTAGACTCATTCAATCCAATATTTTCCGGGATATCTTTTATGTACAGCTATATAGAGAGACACATTTACAAGTGAGTTTTTGTCAAAGCAACAGCCTAGTGACTCCTGGTAAGAGGCTCTGTCTACTCATTCTTTCACCTCAATGACACTCATGGTGCTAAAGTCAACCTTCTAGCTCTCACTAAAAGCTGACACTAAGGAGAAAGCACCAGGGCACCTAGAAGCAGGATTTGGCTATGGTGCGGGTAAGCAGTTGGCCAAGACAGCTCCTGAAGGGCTACGGCTGCAGAGGAAAGGTGGCTGTGGCTCCCCCCATGCCACAACAGACCCGCTGGCACACAGGCATTGGAAAAGTCTGCTGTGGATCCACAGGAACCCAGGCTAGGAGAAATGTCAGTGCCAGGCCAGTCCCCACCAGCCTCAAATAACGTGGAAAGAAACATGATGTTCTAGGAATGAAAGGAGTCCTGTGTTTCTTCCTATCTCAGCAGGCAGATTTGCTGTGAATCTACCTCCACACCAGCAAAAGCGTAAATGTTCAGATTGGTTTTGCATAAACTGAGAAGGAGAAAGAAAATAAAAAAGAGGGAGAGCTGCAGGCACACTGCCGCCAAGTATGGCAAATCCATCTTCTCAGCAGTGATGGATCAGGGAGCAGGACTGTAAGTTTTACAGGTATATGAAACTCTGCGAGTACAAAGACACCATTAAAACATTGCCATTAAATTCCAACACTGAAGGATCATCACAGCCCCTGGAGCCAAGGCAGGTCAATATGTGACTGTATATTTTTCATTACCATTTTTTATATACATATATATGAAGGAGAATAGGATTCACAACAGCCTCACCCTCTCTCCCACTGAAGACCTCTGCTTTATACTTTGCATCCACTTTCACAAATAAAATGCAATATACTATCAACAGATGAATGAGATCCCTACAGGGTTTTTATTCTGCTGTACCATTATACCTACTTTTCCACAAGATTTCTGCTTAAATGGCTCTCTTTATGCACATACAAAAAGATGACACACACCTGTCTACATATAATCTGATAGTGAAGAGATCTTCTGTACGGGGAAACGTATCCTTTCTTCCTAATTTACCATAATGACTTATTCACACCACTGGAGCTAGGGGTACGTCAGCTTCCCCGCTATAAAAATCATGAAGGTGTTACACAGCAAGATGTGGCTGCATTTTTACTTTCTTCTGTCTTTAGAAAAGAAAAACAGAGGAGCTCTGAATCTCACCTTCCTGTTTTCCCCATAAAACTGAACACTGTGAGGAATTACAGCTTTATAGGCTGATGACATGGACTAATAATTTTTAATGTGATGAAACTGTTTGTGCGAGCCACACTGAAGAAGCCCTTCTAGCAAATGTGGGAAACCTCAGAGCAAACAGCCGTGCTGTGCCATAGGGTAGCTCAGAGATCGCTGTCAGCACAGCAGCCATCTATATGGCACTTCTTCAAGAAGCAGACCTATGTATTAGCTATTAGTGTCACTTTTGTGTCATTGTGGCTATTTCAGTCAAAAGTGACCTGCCTCAAAGAATAAAAATTCCTGACTCCTTTTTCATGAGACAACTCAAAGAATTTTATGATCTGGACACATAGATACCAGATAGTTACAGCCACAACTCTACGGGCAACCAAGAGCTGAGGCTCGACAGAGAAGTACTGCAGAGAGACAGGATGATGGAACGGGAGAGATGTATGGGAGGATTTTGGCTCAGGCTATTGTGCTAACAAGATGTGAAAGGAAGTTTCAGTGTACCGGCAGAACAGAGAAGACCTAATTTTTGAGAAGGGATGGGGTGCAGAGAAGATTAATTATTCGTCAGCATATGTCAGAATCACAGTAAAAGCCTGCTTTTCTTTACTTCTCGCTCTTATTAGTCACAAAAGCAGGACCATGGTGTGAACAGGTGCAGGCAGAATAGACTTCAGTGCTAGAGCTGATCTTCACAAGGCTGCAGCATGCTGATAACTATGTGTGAAGTTTGCACAGGCACTGCACAGATACAGGGTACCTCGTACTAAAAGGCACCCCAAACTCAAAAACGAGCATAACTATTGTACGTAGAAACACATGCACCCACCATTCCTGACAGTAAGGAGCCACAAGCTAATCTGCTTTGCCAAGTTTAGTCTTTTGACAGTGCTGGCTTTGCCCTAAACTCTCTACTTCTCATTTGCGCTGCCACAGGAGTCACTGCCAAGCTTTCCCAAACAGATGCTGAGATGGTGTTAGGGAGAAAGGCTGTTTGGTGGGGACAGCAGCGGGGACAGTGCTCTGTTACGGGACTTTTTAAATCTTCACTGCTCAACTCCATCAACTTCAAACAGCATCACATTCATCTTCAGGGAAGAAGAGTGGAGTGTCCCTTCTGGTGAGAACTGGATTAACCCTCTTCTCCATCCTACAAATGATTTTGTGACTTTAGGTCCCTGAAGCACATCTGCAGCTGCCGCAGGTTTACCTGCAGCCACATACTTGCCAGACCCGGAGGCATCACAGCGGCACTTACCCTGCATGCAGAGCCCGTCGGTGCAGTTCTTGGACTGCAGCACCAGCCCCTCGCAGTCCTTTCCCCCGTTCTTGGGTGCCGGGGCCGTGCACTCCCTCCGGCGCCAGTGGGTGCACTCGGTCCCGCACGTGGACCACTTGCTCCAGGACGTCCACTTGCCGTCCACTGAGACAAGGGAAGGACACGACTTGTTAGGGGGTACATCAAAGGGAGAACGAGTGAGAGCGATGCACACCTCGGCACAAGCCAGCCTGCAAATTCTGGCCCTTCCCAGCAAGGCAGAAGCAGCGTCATTCTGCTCTTCTTTAAGTCCTGTTTCTGGCCTGTAAATGCACATTCACTCTCCCTCTCCTTTCTCTCTGGCCTGGCCCCGTTTCTGCTCTTTCCTCCCCTTTTTATAAACTTGTCAGAAGTTTATGTGTGCTCATAGTGTACAAGAAAAGGAACAACAAGTCGGGAATCTGGGTTTTTTTTTTTTTTTTTGCATTTTTTAACACTGAGGTTAGACTTGGACACAAATTCTTCTTTAGTAGGAAGACATTAAATGTTAAATATTTTCTGTTAAAAGAAATACATAGAGGCACTGATCTATTTCACATAAGCAGAATGAATAAGGTGTTTAACATCTTTCAGAATCCTGCAAATTATTTTCAAAAGCATTAAACTGAACAGCCAAAGAACGAACTACAAAATTATTCCAGTGACACAGTCTGAGCCAGGAGTCTGTCACTTGGAATAGTGACCAGAGATGAAATTTCAGCTTTTAAGTCTCATCCACCACTAAGACCTGGAGCTGGATGGCCATGCTTCACAAGCTGAAAGCAACCCTACTGCCATCAGTTTGAGTGGGACCACAGAGACACGAAAGCACTGGACAATAAGACACGTTAGAACTTTTATCACAGAAAAGCCGCCAACTACATTGCATATCCTGAAGCAATTTTGTATTTTTCAGAAGTTTACATTTAAATGCCTTTTAAAGGTATGCATACACACCTCTTCCCAGTATGAATGTCTTTGTATTTGAAGTCAGGTAAATACATGCCTCAAATGTAACATCCACACCCCAGATGCTCCACTTGCTGTGACAGCTGGACTCAGTGGACATTGCAAATATATTTACATGACAGTTGCTGTCTATATTCAAATTCCAGTCCCTTTCCAGAGCTTTCAGTCTTTATCTCCTACAATTTGAAGCTCTGAATGTCCTCCAAATCCCCTGAATTACCAGGGCTGAGACATCGGCGCAAACTGCATGCAAAAGTGGATCTGAATCCTCTGTTGCTTGATATAATGTGCTCACTATTTTATCTACTTATGTAATATAATGTCATATTCATTGACTGAAATGTTGGATTTACTAATAAAAGAAGGAGGCTTTTGTAATTAATAGTCTTCCACTGAAATGACTGGGGACAGACAAACTATCTATCTAGGGCTATGTACTGTTCATACTGAACCTGGACACAGAGTGGTGCAAGCTATTTTCTGAACGCTCTGGCCCTCGCAGAAGGCACCACCGTTGAGTGGGGCAGGATTGGTGCAGGTCCTCGTACGCTTCTGAAAGCCTCTCCCGCATCGGCTGTTACACACTGACCACTCAGTCCAGGTAGACCAGCCTCCGTTCACTGAAAAGCAAGAGAGAGAGTATGATTGCATAAGCAAGCCATCCTGTTCAGGCCAAAGGCACCTCTGGCTCCGTGTCATGCTGCCTCCAACAGCAGCCACAAGTGATGGCTGGGAAGCACAAGAAGCAACACCGAACAGGCACAAGCCCATGTCTCCAGCGTACCGAATGTACAGCATGCCAGAAGTCATTGCACAAGTTGAAGAAATGCTGACACTAAATGAAAAACACATTTTGAAGACTATTACGGCACTGTCAGGTGACCTGCCTTCTGCTGAAAACCAACCTGACCCAGCACTAAGTACCTGCTGACGTGTGTACGGCCAAAATCTCTGCGGCTTCAGAGAGTACTGGCAGCTCTGCCAGCCAGAAGCCTACGCTCTGAAAGCTGCATCAGCTTCCAAAGGGAGGTAACCTGCACTCCAGCGTGATCTCAGATGTACCCATCATCTATGCATGCTGAGAGACTCCCGTGTCCGGACAAGGAATTGATCGTTTTCTCTCCCATTCTTTCCAGAGGGTGATTTCAGCATGTCAGGGTAACTTCACTCACCCCTCTGTGGACACAGCTGGTGCGTATGAATGCCCCAGTGCTTCCATAACAGACATTTAAGCTACTCAGAGTGAACTTTCGCTAAATGAACTTTTATTTTCAGATTTTGGGAAGAAATTTATCTTTGTGAAGATGTTTATGCTGACTCTCTTTTTCACTCACCTCAGTTTCCTGGACAGGTGGATGGATGAAGAAGGAGCTGTGCTGCTCTATGTAATAACATTGTTGTCATGGTATGGATAACCTATTAACTGCTCAGATTCTCCAGTCCCCAAATGTCTGAGATATGACACAATCCTTAAGCAACTTTGGTAGCAAAACCCATAAAAACATTTGCTCCCCTACATACCTGTGTCTTGACTGCACTGTTGAAAAAAATGTTGTATATGCACGAGGAAGAGTTGTGGCATGCCTACCTCTTTATGTTTCTGCATTCATCACAGTTATAAAACACAGTGCTCTTGCGTGGTCCATCCCTCAGTATCACAAACACTGCTAATCAACTCAATTCAGTCGGTTTTCTATAAAAACTGAACTAAAAGGCCCTCATTGTAACTTCAGGGAAGCAACTGCTTACAATTAAATCTAACTGCTACCCTGAATATGAAATGAATATTAGGGATAATCACAGGGATTTTTTCCTACTTGTCTACCCTATAATTAAGCTGATTGTAAGGAACACCAGGACAGTCAGCTGGCACGTCGTCAGAGTGTTTTGTTCTGGTGGATACCCCTGCCTGGGATGCATCAGGCCAGTAACTCTGCAGGGGCAAAGCTCGGACTGGTGGGGCAGAACTGCAGCGCATCACAGCCTGGAAGAAAGCCCAGGAGGGTATCTCATCTGGCCCCTCCCCAGCCAAAGCACAGCCAACCTCAATATTTGATCAGGGCTGTGGATGCAGACGCAGAACAATGTTATGCCATGCTTTGTATTCCCCTGATGTTTACATTTAAGCTAGGTTGTGTGCTTATGAACTGCAGCCACAGAGTGCTTTGCCCCTGACACCAAAGTATGTTTTGGTAGCAGACACCAAAAATAAGCTTATTTAAAGAGTTGGAAAAAGCTGGATGATTCTGCTGAGCTCTGACACTCTTACCAGTTTCTGGAAGCACAAACTTCCTTTTGGTTTTACTCTCATTTTTGAAAAGCATCACTAAGAACGTGAAACGTGTTGGTAGAAACCATGCCTGGGATGATTCTGCTGGAAGAAGCGCTTTCATGGCTCCTTGCTGCCTCCAGCTGGCATGTGTTACGGCAAGGGGAACAACCGTCTTCTCTTCAATGAGGCAATGGGCTGCTTGCACAGGTGCCTGTTCCTCCTTTTACACATTGTCTATCACCGTTAAGCCAAGCCATCACACCTGTACTTCTGACTATGTTCAGTAATGAACCCTGACTGCAGTCTTTGCGTATGGCTGCAAGTCAACAGGCAGCACAGGTGGCCCAGCCTGGGCACTGACCATGGTAAGAGTTGCATATTGACATTTTGAGCCCCCTCCTGCCCCAGTGCTTGCTTTGCGTGTGCATCCACCACTTACCATAGACAATCACAGTCGCAGTGGTGCTTTTCCTTTTGGCCACAATGTTTTTGGCGACACAAGTGTAATTGGCTGTGTCAGAAAGCCGGGCTTGCTTGATGATCAGGTTGTGATCGATGGTGATGTAAAAATTTCGGTCTTCCACGGGATCAATCACCTCTTCATTCTTCAGCCACTCCACCTTGGGGTTTCAAAGGGCCAGAGGAGAGGCAGTGAGTCAGCACTAGGTCACACCACAACGGGCACAGTATCTGCGACTACATTGCTCATCCCAGAAAGTGCTACAAGTCAAGGCACATCACAAAGGACTCACCTGATGCATGACACCAACTCAAATAGCATGCCATGGCAGAAACAGGGGAGAACACCCTTCATGCCTACCCCTTCTTTCAGGTCCCATTCCCTCCCACCCATCCACACAACAGCTGTCTTGCCTTGCCTTGAAAATATCAATATATTTTCAAAGGCTGCCAGTTACTGTGCAGAGAAAAACAGCTGATCTATGCTCTCAGAGTCTGAGGCAAGGGATGAGGAAGGGGTGATACCTTACGACTGTGTCTACAAACAGAAAATCCCCTTACAACATCAGAAACCCTGAAACAGCAGAGATCTCAGCCATTCTTTTGTATGCCTTGTCTAATTAGGCAGTTATTAACGCAGTAACCTTATACGTAACCTGTCCTGGGTCTAACACAATGAGGCCCTATACTGGAGTAGGTCACACTAACCAGTTGCAAACATGCCAATGTTTTTAAGTATACATGCACTCACATGTACATGCATGTTACTGTTTTGCTGCAATCAGGATTAAACAAAATAGACACAGTTACCAAGCAAATAGGGAATCACAAAGACTACATCAGTGCTTATTTTTCCCTTTTCTTTATGTAAACTATATTTTATTTTAATAAAGTGTAATTTCCTTGGTTACATAGAATAATATTTTCATACGTGATTTTTAATCTAGACAATGTTCTCTTTATTGCCTTCCTAAAGAAACACCCTATTATATCCCAGCTGACTGCTGCGAGCCACCCTAATATAATTTGGCTGCAAATCCAGTATCTTGTTTTCATCTGAACCGAGTGTGCTCTGAAGCACAGGACTGGGGTGCTGGATGGATCAAAGGTGGGCCTTCATGTCACCGGATCGCTTCAGCTTGTGCCCAGAATTTAATTAAAGGAAGAAAAACATAAATGCAATCAACCCAACGGACCCAGAAGGTGCCAACTGCCAAAGCCTGCTCTCATAAACCCCACTTTTCCAAAACCATTTGAGGAACTGCCTGAGCATCGACATACCCCAAAACCAACAGAGAACCTTCTGCCCTTCTACGACAGCCATACAGACCATCCTAAGCCACGGGGAGAAAACCGATGGCCTCTCCCGGTGTTAAACACACAGGGCTCAATTCATCCCCACACAGAGCCGGTCCAACACTGCAAGGCCAGCGCTGGTGCATGTGGGCTTGGATTCCAACTGCCCACTGCCTGCTCCCCATCTTTAGCCCTCCATTAAGCAGCTCCAGCTCCCCTACCCAGTTTGGGTGGATGTGCATCAGGCGTGAGCTGCTTCCAAAGATGTACACCTTAGTGAATGTCTGAACATGAGGAAGAACTTCTTCACTCTGAGGGTGACGGAGCCCTGGAACAGGCTGCCCAGGGAGGTTGTGGAGTCTCCTTCTCTGGAGATATTCAAGACCCGCCTGGACAAGGTCCTGTGCAGCCT
>Ga0065711_1003117_pt1 | contig 30621 bp, 15 predicted proteins | sample Hoacrofraction12_FD_59098 | JGI IMG/M metagenome (GOLD analysis project Ga0065711, IMG submission 59098) | Hoatzin crop microbial communities from Cojedes, Venezuela - Epithelial fraction 12 v2 (version 2) | ecosystem: Host-associated > Birds > Digestive system > Esophagus > Crop | place... | reverse complement strand
GACCTCCTAACCTCACTCCAGACCCTGGTCAGCAGCCCCTTGGAGAGGTCCTGAGGGTATCCTGAAGCCCCACTTAGATGAAGGCATGTGCTGCAGTAGCTGCAAGCTAACCTTCACTCACCATGTTCGAAAAGGTGGGTTTTACTCAGCATGAGGAAGAAATTTCTGCATCAGCATCTCAATTTTCAAGTACAGTTGTTAATCCCTTTATAAAAGACAGAGTTTGTCACAAAATTACAAAAAAGTCAGCCTTAGTTTACATGACCAAAGTGAAGCCAATATGCTTTTGAATGATCACAGGCAGGAGGACAAACCTTAGTTAACAGGTACTCTGGAAAGCCATCTGGTTGTGCAATTGCTGAAAAGAACATCTTCTAATAACAGATGACGTTAAGGTTATTGTCCATAGTTAGCTAGGTCTTTCTGGATTCATCCTAGTTACTTTTGGTGAGTGGGTTAATATTTGCCTAAAAGAACTGGTGAACCTAACCTGGAAAACCCTTAGTCCTTTTCTAATTAGAAAAAAATGGAAACAAAATATAATAACATTCCAGCTCAAAACTTGAAGACTGGGATCTGGAAGCTGTAGATCCTATTTCTGTTTTTTTCAGAGACTTAATTAATGTAAAACATAATTATTTTAAAATTATTCTTATTATAGCAGTATTTAAGAGCCAGTTTAAACCAAGCCTCCATGGTGCTGGGTATTATACATAGCACATAACTGTAGGTGTTCCTCCCTTCAGACTTCACTGCACAGAAAAATCTTCACTGCACAGAGAAGGGATATATGAGTTGACACACAGAGGGAACCACAGGATGGCAATAAAAATGATTTCAGTATCTTTTTCATTCCTCTTTCTTTAGTGATTTACTTCAGAGGCAATAAACACAGGAAAAAAAGGAAAGCAAACAGAGTAACAGGGCAGGGAGAGGGAGTAAAATGGAATTAAGCAGGTATGAAGAGGCTGTGAGGAAAAGAAAAGACTGGAGCAGTTAGTGAGACAGAACAAGACAGAAAAATTCAGCCAAAACTACAGATTCAGTGAATGCTCAGGTGACCCTGCCTTGGCTGATTCTGTGCCTATGGCCAGGTATTTTTTCTCTCTGCTGTCTGGTTTTGAGGAAAAGCTGCAGCTACAAGTAATGATTCTGCTTTTCTGAAAGATCTGGGTAGGAGAAACCCTTTCATTCCCTTCTCATGGAATTTTTGTTCTTCTCATTTGGAGTCCTTTTTAATTAACATAAATACTTCCGTCTTCCAAAATACAGTGCTAAACTAGGGCTTGAACATGAAATTGCCAATCAAAACCCAATCTAAATACAGAAATGTTTATTAGCAAGACAACAAAGAAAGGTAAATGACAAGAATCTTGAAAGTCCCACCTGATTTCAGTACGATCATTTTCAGCAAAAACTGATGCTGTCAAACCTGCTATGTTAGCAGAGATATTCGAAAACAGTGAACTACAGAGTTTATTTAAGTCTGTTTGTTTTGTCAGGTTCATTTCTTCTCTAAGGTGCTTCTACGTGTAGAGCACTGTACAAGATACACTATCTATAAGTATTAATGTATCCTGTATGCAAAATGCTTATGAAACAGCAAGAGGTAATAAAGGTAAGCATGACCAGCCTCCACTGTTCATTTGTCCCTTAGGCCTTGCAACTTCTGAAATATCAGTCAAAGCTGTATCAGAGGGACATATGATTACTCATATTATCTCTACTGCTATTCCTTTTATCACTGCTGCTGTCACTCTATAGCCAGGGTTACCAGGGTACTGTCTAGCAAAAATACATTTGTAAAGCTGAAGCAGTTCATCTCACAAGGCAGAAGGGGTAAGTATCTAGCAACTTTTATAAATAAAAATTCTTAAAAGAGTTCCTGACGATCTCTCAGAAAATGCTATCCACTAAAGTCAATTCATATGTACAACAGAGGAAATGGAAACTGAGATTTTACACTCCCAAAGTCAGTATACATTTTGGCAAAACTTCTTTACTGTTACAGAGGTGTAACCTGACACAGTTTTGTATCTGCCACTATTTATGCACCAACTGTAATGGCTTGCCTGTCTGGTTATCAGGTATTTTATAATAAATTATTACACTATGCTTGTTATTTCATCACATTTCTTGTTTACTTTGGATGTTCTGCTTATCATATGAACTCACACATTCCACATATAGATGACATTTAGGGGACAACTACTATAATAAAAAATAATAATTTTGGCTTAGCATGTTAGTTTATAAAGAGACAGGGAAGGATTATTCAGTGTGCGAACTTTCAGCTTGCAAAAGATTGTGTCACTCTGCTACCTCCATTCTCCTTTTTTTAATATAAAGGAGTTCCTGTCTTTTGCAGATAATAGAAAGGTGGCTGCTGTTTTGTATTCCTGTTCAAATGTTGCACATGAGAGAGTGATTCACTGTATTTTCTCTTACAGATAAATTCTATGTTTTAAATAACCTTGAATAAGTTATTCAGGTGGAGAGGGATGTTCTTTTTTGGCATGCAAAAGCAGCTACTTGTACTGTATTATTTTCTGTTATTCATATATTTGTTGTTAAACACAATTTGGAATGTTGAGACACCTTTTCCCCTGCTAACTGTGATAAACTGTGGACTGGAAATATATGAAACCTGAGCATTTAAATTATTTGTCCAAAGAAGAATAAGCATAATGTCACGTGTGGCTGCTGAATCTGCAGCAAGCTTCCCACAGCTGGAAAACTGCAGCAGCTATTTTTGCAACCAGCTGAGGTTTGATTCACTTGTTTCGCCTGGAAGTGTAGAGAAACTCCCTGATTTTTCTTGAACTCACAATAGTGAAAATATTTGTAGCATTAAAATACAGAAGTACTGTATAATTGTGACTGCTTATCCTTGGAAAAAGAATCTTTCTTCTCACTGTGAAAAGCAGCAAAATTTAAGACAGAGGCTTCAAAATGATTCAAGAACAGAGTTGAAGAGAAAAGAGGGATTTTCTCCTTTTCAAATGGTACTAAGAATCTCCCTCTGTGACTATCTGTGTGGATTTGTTATTGATATAGATTCTTAAATATGTATACCATGCACTTGATACATTGTGTCTGTGGTACAATTATTTCTAGTAGCTTGGGAAACAACACAAGGCAATTGTCTTGTTCATCATAATTTCTTTATTTTACCTTGTACTTTGCCTGCAAGAAACCACTTGGTTTAATTACAATCACTGGGCCAGACACAGATGGAAAAATACCGCAGATATGTGATGTAGGTTCAAATAGAACGTTGCAACTGTAATTTGATGCATGTTGTAACCAGACATAAGCTATATCTGCCGCTTGGGTGCAAGGTAGGCTTTAGAAATTCCGGTTAGGGAATAACAAAATCTTTTCTATCATTTCTGTCATTGACAGACTGTATTTGCTAAAACTTTAAGAGGCCCAGCCTGCTAGGTTTGCATATATCTGCTCCTTCATACAGATCAAAGTCCAGAGCTTAAAGTCTGTCAGCCTTCAACTCAGTCTTTGAATCCAGAGGGTGGACGAGAAGCTGTTTGTTCTACTGGAATTAGAGCAGTGGGTGTCTAAATAGCTCCAATTTTTCTCAGATAAGGCAGAGTAATAAAAACATGCTTGGTCTTCACCAGTCTGGCCTTCCACAGAAATTCCCATTTGGCTTGTGTTGCCGCAGCCACAAGTTATCCCATAATACTATTTTATGACCCCAGTCTAGGCAGTGGCATGCTGCCAAAACTTCTGGTTTCTGTAACTAAGCAAGTTTCCTCTTAGGTGAATTGTGACCTCATCTGACCTGTCATTTTCCCTCTTTGAATCCCAGGATGGAAAGAATGTTCCAAGGATTCACTCACAAATAGCTCAGTGTTGTTTTCTGCGCTCGCTAAATTTTTGCCTGGCCAATCTTTTAGAAAAGACAAGAAAACTTCATTCTTTCTGTAGTGTTGAAAAGGCCCATTATACAATTCACTTGGGTTAAGATGGGATCCAGGGTTAATCATATTTTCAAATGTATGAAATTTAGCATAGTAAAGAGGTCCCTGAAATCTTTCAGACTACATGTGGTTTGCATACAATTTTTTCTTATATAATTATAGTATTTTAAATCCGTCATAACAATTTTTCCAAAACATTTCAGAAGAGGAAGAATAGGCATAAGTTCTGCTACCTCTTGCATGAAGCCTGTTAATTCTTATGAGCTCTTTTTATAAAATATTCCCGTGTGGTGCTCCTATTTTGAAAACACTCCCATAAAATCTGTGCAATCTACTGCCACCAGACTAGAGTATTTTGCTACAGGTAAACATATTTTGAAAACTGCAGTTTGCTTAAAAGCAGTTGATGTACAGAAACCCAGACAGATTATTATTATTATGAAGGATTTATTCTGTGTCTTCGGGAATGTCAAAAAATTCTGCAAGAGTAAGTGCATTTTGCAGCCGCTTCACAGATTTTCTCACAATTTGCTACTATTCTTTCCAAACAAACTTTGCAGCTCACAATTAGAACTTTTTCTCTTCAGTAAAATAATTTCCCAGATGCTTTTCAAAAGTAAATGTGCAATCATGTTCCACTTTCCCTGGGAAAGAGTAAAATCTCTTTTTTCCCTCAGAAACCTTTTAATGTCAGTCGTGAGCAAGTTAGGACACAATGGTGACTGAAAGAGTTTGGAGAGCCGCTGCTTGTCCTAGAAGATTGTCTTCTGTCACAAGGAGTCTTCTCCCACCACTGAGACCCCTGTCACCCAGCCAAAAGAAACTCTGATAGTTAAAGTTCATCTGTTTCTTTGACTATGTGTCTGATTGAAAAAGGCTGGTATTTAGAAAAACGTCATTTGAGGTAGACCTGGAGATTGGAAAAGAGAATGGCATTTACATGCTTGACATACTCAAGGCAGAAAAGTCTGCTTTTTATATATTCTTCTTTAGGGACCAGGTAGTGTGCAGATACAACCTGATCTGCAGCTCTGCCCTCACTGGTCACTTTAGTTTGAGCATCTTTGACATGCACATAAGTTCTTAGGCAGGACTATATGGAACATATATAGTACACAGCAAGTGTTTACTAATACACCATGTTGTTACCCAGGAATAATGTTCTAACAATGAAAGTATGAATAGGCTTCCCACCAGCCCAACAGGTACTTGAGAAGCCACTGATTGGTAGGTAGTCATTGGTCAACTGCAGATGCATCGTCTACACTTTGCTAGGTTTTGTGAAAAAAGTTCATCCACACACCCACAAAGCAGCACAGAGAGACAAAGTTGGGGTGCGGACATCCAGACAAACCCATATCCTGCTCCTCCCAAGCCCATCACTGGAGCCATCAGTCCATCAAAGACTCATCTCCACAAACTCAGAGGAGCACAGGGGCACAAAGGCATATAGGAATCCAAATTATGGATGTCTCATCCAAGCCATCCCAGGGCTGTCCCAGAAAAACCTCAGTCCAAGAGTCCACTTGTGAAACACATCAAAGTGAGTCAATGCTAAAGGAGCACACTTTGGCCTGAGTAAGGGTCATCGCCTAGGGCTCTGGGACACATTACAGGATGCAGGGGAAGAACATTTCAGTATTGCATAGGACTTTTTACAGGATCTGTAGAGGAGAGATCTAGCTGATTTGGGGAGGAACAAGTGTGGGAAAATAGAGACATAAGAGGAGAAAAAGCTGATCGTGTAAACAGTCTGCTGGTTGTTTGCTTAGAAGAGTTGGCTACTGGAGGCCAACCCTGGCAAGTGGCATTGTGAGTGTGTGAGTGGGGTGATTGGTGCCATTGACTGGAGTGGGGCTACAGCCTCAGGGGCTCATACATCCAGGTGTCAACAACTGGGGAGACTGGGATCTAGGGGCAGCTACTGGGCAGACTGTGTGTCTTGAGTGCAGCTGCTGGAGGGATCCACATTGTGCTTATATATATATATATATACATATATATATATCCTTACTGATGGACCTCTGTCTTTCTCAGCCAGAGAGGGGAGCAGGACAATGCCATTGATGTTGTTTATTTTTATGTTAGTGTTCCATGTGTCTGTCTGTAGTCTGTATGGCCAACCATATATATGTGTATGTGTATATAAGTGATGTGTATAAGTGCTCTGTGTGTGTCTGCCAATGGGGAATACATTTTCAGTCTCACTGCTGGTTGGACCTGGGGGCATTGTAGCAGACTTGTCTCTCTCAGGCTGCCCTATCCAGCACAATATATTTTCCTCCAACACCTACGCCAGTGATTCTTGGAATGGGCCGATCTTTTATTTCAATGAGTAGATGTCTTCCATATCCTATCAGGTGTTATACCTTTTCAGGTTATTCAGAACACTTTGAATTACTCTCAGCAATTTAAAAAAATAATTTCTGTTTTTATTTTCACTTTTCTTGTCTTGCATGGCTTTGATACATGTGCTCTTGCAGTAATGGTTTTGTTAATTAGAGCTGAGCCGAGGTCATACAGTTGTGCTTCACACAGCACAAAGTTGAAAACAGCTGAACACTTGAGTTGTGAGTTATACATCCAGATTTTGTCTACAACGATTTTTGCTGTTTATTTTTTTAGATTTTACTCCATGCTGTTTTAGGCAAAGATGTATTTCTGAATTTTTTTCAGCTCTGATAGCTTACTCTTCTAAAAGTTTATACTTGCTTATTCAACCTTCAGCTTCTGCATGTCCGTAATATGATCATTCTTTAGACATTAGAGGTAGTACAGAGGTAAAATATTTTCGGTATGGATAATGTAAAAAACTTTCACTTTTCCTGTGACAATTAGGGCTGCATAAGTTTAGAAATATGTGCTGGGGTTTGCATATATTTGCTATTTAAAAACTAGAGATAGTAAAGGGAAAGATAAAACTGCACGTGAAAAAAAACAACCAAACCCACCCTTTCTCTACAGAGAGAGAACTCTAGAAGCAGCACACACAGTTTGAGCATTAGTGATTAGATAGTACTTTCAAGCCTATTTGTTTTGAAAAATCTGGCCTCCCTACACAGTACCCTTCAGGATGCAATGTAAATTGAACTGCGGGGCACTCTATAGCAAATCTACAGTCATTATCTCTTAGCTGATTCTGTCTTGTGTCTCATAACTTTTCAGAGGTACGTGTGAAGCTCCTCTCATAAAAGCTATTACTTTTTCTCCATGATATCTGTTGATATAAGATGATGAAATAAAGATGATTACTCACCCCAGCAGGAACCTGCTTTGACCTTGTTGTGTGTAGTTTATCACAAACATTGCTGTGTAGTATTTCAAGTTGAAAATTAGGCAGATGCAACATAACATATGCCACTGGGCCATTTTATGTCTTCTAGCAGTACACATGAGAAGTTTATAATGCTACGAAAGCAACATTATACAGATGATACAGCAAATTTAAACAAAGCCCACTGCTAAAAATGGGACCTAACTACCTAGTTTCTCACTTTGGTAACAGAAATTTTGCAGACAACATAATGAAAAATTCTGTAGAACAGAAAATAGAAGAACATTAAATATATTTTTAAATAAATCAGAAAAGTTATGATACCTTTTCAATGTTAATGCACACTTACTCTTTATATTATTTTCTGAAGATACTTGTCCATAATTTAGGGGGAAATAAACCTTTTGTGGTGAAAAAAGTTAACACCTTCAAATTAACATTCTTTCAGTATTTGTAAGTGCAAGGCACAAATAGGTATAAAGGTGTAAAGGTACAAAGATATAAATATAGCAAATTTGGCCTTAAATATTACAATTAAAAAAAATACAATCTACAGACTTCTGCAGAAATATATGTCTTAAGGATATCACCTGTCCATCAAAAACAGATCACAAAGCCTTCCTTTTTGCCGGATATTTCTGATGATAGTTTTCTAAAGCAATGATAGCTTCCTCCCCTGATTTGTAACTTTTGACACTGCTCTTTCGAACAACTAAGCAGACTCAGCAGAGGAAACAAAGGCAAAAGGACTGGCAGTGTAAGACTCATAACTTCTATGCTTCATTTCAAAACATAACTGTATTTTACAAGACTGCTGTACTCCTGAACTCTCAGCCCATGAAGGAAATTCTTGATTTTGTTCTTTATGACACTAACTGAACTACTACTCATTTCAGTGCAAGCATAATATTTTGTCCATAAAAGTCGAAGCTTATGAATTTAGGTCAGGCTCCAGTCATAGATATGTGAAGTGCCTCATATATGAAGTTTGCTAATCTTGAACTCTGTTTTATCTTAAAAATATAAGAACTAGTTGGGACAGTTAGATTTGGTTTTTATTTAGTATTCAGGGGAATGGAAGGTGTAGATTGAAACAGCTGCAACCATGGTTGAGTGGTGTGAGAATAAAAACTAGTCATATTTAAATTGAGCCAACAGTTTCAAAAAGTTGATATAGATATTTCAGCTTAAAAAAAAATTTAGTAATCATGTTTTACATTTATTAGAAAAGCTGTAGAGTTGACTCAAACAAGGTTATTGAATCCACAAAGGGAGATGCAATCCTGTTAAATACCATAATTTTTCAAGATTCCATTTTTCAACACAAGGAAATGTATTTTATCTGAAATGTAATGATGAAACTGTAAGTCTGAGGTGCACTGTTTTAAAAAATGCCTCTTCTCTAACTTTGGCCTGGAAATAATATGTAAATTAATTTGTAAAATAGAATTGAGATTACTTTCTCTAAAGTATTCTTCAATGATGATCTGTCCTTCATGGCAATCCTGTATTTCCTGTTCTAATATGTTAATTACTTTTCAATTCATCTGTAAAACTATTTTGTAGCTTTACAAAAATCTTATACATCACCCTGTGTTAGCAAAGACTGACTTTTTAGTTGCAACTGGAGTTTATATTGTGGAATGTTTTAAACAAAAGAACTGACAATAATTGTTTTGTGTGTTCAGTAGGCAAGAACATGGTGTGAAAATTTTATTAATGTTGCCAGAATAATCATAAAGTGCAGATGGCTTGTCCCCAAGAATAGCACACAAGATGATAATGTAGAAATTTAGGTAATATGTAGAATGTTGTGCATCATGTCTTATTCTTTTCATGAGGAATTGTTTTAGTTCTTATGCGGGGGAAATAACATAAAAAAAAATATAAAAAGAAGTAAAGATACAAAGGGAAGAAGAATATAACTGGAAAAAAATACTATATTGAAGTCAAGAAAAGTGTGCCGGTGATCCACCCTGATATTTTTAATGTTGAAAACCCAAAGCTGCTTTAGGGAACAGGTTAACTGAAGCAAGATTTTCTCTTTTTAAGGAGCGGATATACAACCCGTTTAACTCACCTTCCCTTTTCACTTTCACTTTCCACATAGATTCTAAGTATTCTTTATCTGGAAATATCATGTTACATTTGACAAAAAAAAGAGAAAATACTTAGAAAAGCAGTAACCTTTATTTTAGACACTAGTTTTATGTGCATTCACGTATGTTCTATGTTCCCAGATGGTTCAATTGAAATACCTTAAACATTAGAGTTATCATGAGGAAAACAGAGCTGCAATGGATAGTGAGAAAAGCTAAGTGGTTTTTAATTCAGAGAAGTGTCCCAACATTTAAGTTCTGTTCTTTGACCTACAAGTCAAGGCCCTGCTTTCACAATGTGCACAAGCATATTTTTAAATCAGTCTTTATTCAAAAGGCACTTCAAGTGCCTGTGCTATTGTAATGGCTCGTTCTTGTGTCACACTTGAGCCCGAATCCCTGACTGTCCAAAATAGCTATATGTCTGCATATACATTGATATGCATGAAATGCCTCTCTTTCTGGGGAAACATGAGCTTGGGATAAGAGGAAAAAAAAGTGAAAACTGACTTGCTTTTTATTTCATCCTTGTCGCACATGTGTAGAGTATGCACATGCGTAAGACAGGGCTGGATAAAATTGGCTCGCCCTTAGTTTTTTCTGACAGTACTGCAGCAGGCTGGGCACCCTTCCATATCTCCATACCACACCCTTCTTTGTGCTAAAAGTCATACTGCAAAACAAAGCAATCTGTGTAATGCCCTCTGAATTTTTAGAAATGCTTATGCCACCATTTCCACAATCTGATGTGGAGCTACTTTGAATCGTGTTTCTCTTTTCCTTGCTGGCATTTAAAATAAGTCTGTGGGCTCATTTTTCTTAAAGTATTCTTTTCCCACTTTAGCCTAATGGTGCTTTATTTTGTAGTCCTCTGAAGCAACATCATCCAGAAAAACTTGTGTGCTTTTTACATCCAAAAGTTTTTCTGAAAACCTTGATGTTACAGTTCTCACTAGCCAGCCATTCTCCCAAGGAAAAGGGTTCAGACCTAGTTTAGGGTTCAAAGCAGGTAAAGTACACCTGGAACGTAAAAGGCATGACTGCAAACTGCAAGACATCTTGTGACTATCTCCGTGAAATCGTAGTTTTTTTTCAGTGGTCTGACATGGATAGGTAATTCCAAAATCCATGTTCTTAATGATCCCACCCAGTGGATTATTGCTAGCTCAGGGGCCGCAGGACATGGATACTCCTTTTTGGGGGAAAGAGGAGAGGGCTGAAAGTGTCTTGTTTGAGAGGATCCTCCCATTTTGCGTATAAGAACCTAAGAAAGTGCCCTGGGTAAAGAAATCCCCAAGGATTATGCCTTGTGTTTATCCCCTCCATGATAACAAATCTGATATTGGACTTCAGAGATAAGACAGTTCAGGAGATAAGCTTTTTTCGTATGAATTTGATGCATTATCAACACTTTGAGAGAGGAAAAACAACCCTCTATAGAACGTAATGATCTTATGTGGAATCTTAAGAATAGAAAATTGGAAAAAATCCTTTATACAATAAAGCAAATCAACAAGAATTAGTGTACTTCCCTTCTTTTTGCATCTTAGCAAGCTGCAGTTTGACATGGTACTTTTGTGTAAGATACAAGTACCGTTACATATGATTCTTGCCAACTTTCCCCTCGGGGAACTCTGACAACTATAGTTGAAGGATCATATCTGTCCTTTTCTATCACTTGTCCAAATACTTGGGAATTAAAACCTTAAATTCCTTGGAGCAGTGTCCCCTGTTGATTTGAGCTTGTCCCTTTCTAAGTGTTCCTAAGTCTTTCTAATGCCTTGCAGGTGTGAGAGACATGACTACTTGGGTTTATACCAATTATTTCACACCTTTCTGCTTTTCTGGAAGTTTGAACATCACCATGTGATGCACAGTGACAGCCATGTCACTTTTCAGAACCTGTAACCACTTCTCAGAATACTGTAAAACCTTGGGATATCTCTCAGTGTGAGCCATCAGTGTAGGAAGAGTTCCAACAAATAAAGTTAAAACTCAAATTTATGAAATTAAGCATTTCAGCGAAGCACTATAACAATACTCAGCAGAGTACTAATTTTACACTGGGATGCTGCAGAAGTAAGACTCCTAGAAATACTCTAAATCAACACACAAACACATGGTATTTACTGATATTAAAAGTATCAACTTTCCAGAAAAAAAGAAAAATTAACTTATTCTGTAGGACTGAGAAAGAACACTCATGCAAATTTAAACAGAAAATTAACTAAAACCAGTTAATCACAGACTATTACAAAACTACTGAAGGAGCTCATCTGCACAATTACCTATTTTTGAAAATCCCATGCTGAGAAGTAAGTTCAAAGCAGTAGTTTGGAAAATCATAATTTGTGACAACATCCCAGGCAAAGCCCAATACTGATAACTTCAGCAAAAGCAGATAAAGGCAAGATCACACTACACTCTGAGATCACATTCTGATCCAAGAAGAGAAGTACAAATGGGGTGGAACATGAAGGGTAGTATTTCGATCCCTCCTTCATTTAGGCTTGCTCAGATTTCAAGAAGTATCAGTACCTCTTCATCTCACAGACGAGTTTCTGGGATGATTTTCTAAAAAGTAAAACAACAGATTTCATTTTCAGAGGACTAAGCTGACACAGTGAGATGGTCAAAACATTTTTGTTTATATAGAGAAATTTTGAGATGACCTAGGGAAAGTGTTTACTACTCAAAAACAAAAGACAAACTGAAAATGAAAGAAAATGAGATGTACCAAAACTTTATGAGCCATTGCAGAAGACTGTACAACAACTGAAGATATGAAGGTAACAGATAGACAAGCACAGATCAGATTATTTCCAGAAGATTAAGACCTGGTTTGGAAAATTGAGCTCTGCAAGACTTTCAAGGCAGAACTCCAATCTGAAGGTCAAATCAGCCAATAAGCAGTATAATATGATTTACCCTACATTAGAGCACAAGAAGTCTTCTTTTAGGTACCAACCAAGCAAGAAAGCAAAATATACTCAAATTATTTGAAAATTTTATGGAAAGAGTAACGAATGAATCAGTGCAATAATTTTAATATTACTGTGTTATACAAGACCACATGGAAAATAAAAGATATTTTTGACTTTTTATGGAGTCCATTCACTAAAAAATATCCCAAGACTCGAGGAAAAAACCAAAACCAACTTCCAACCAAAAAGCTAAACACCTTACACTGCCCCCCAGCTTAAAAAAATAAAAAATTTCCATAAAAGGAGTGTAGGTTAAAAGAAGACCTTAGAAGAATAACCTGATGTAAAGGGTTGATCAGTGAGAACACATCTGCAAGAAAGACTACATGGAAGTCTATGCAGAACTGGACCCATGATTGAAAAACTGTGGAAAGTAAGATGTCCTAACACAGAAGCAAAAAGATTAAGAGATGGGAGAAAGAGGGGAGTAGAAAAAGAATGAACAAACCCTCACTGTTTAGATGTATGAGGCAGGGCATTATTTTGTATTAACATGTAGTAATCAGCTTAATTATCATTATTTATAATATTGATCACAAGGCCAATAACAAGGCTAAGTGCCGGGTCCTGCACTTCGGTCACAACAACTCCACCCAGTGCTACAGGCTTGGGGAAGAGTGGGTGGAGAGCTGCCTGGTGGAAAAGGACCTTGGGATGCTGACTGACAGCCGGCTGAACATGAGCCAGCAGTATGCCCAGGTGGCCAAGAAGGCCAATGGCATCCTGGTTTATATCAGGAATAGAGTGGCCAGCAGGAGTAGGGAAGGGATCTTCCTCCTGTACTTGGCACCCTGCATACCGTGTTCAGCTTTGGGCACCTCACTACAAGAAGGACATTTTGGTGCTAGAGCATGTCCAGAAAAGAGCAATGAAGCTGGTGAAGGGGCTACAGAACAAGTCCTATGAGGAACAGCTGAGAGAACTGGGATTATTTAATCTAGAGAAGAGAAGGCTGAGGGGAGACCTTGTTGCTCTCTACAGCTACCTGAAAGGAGGTTGTAGTGAGGCAGGTGTTGGTCTCTTCTCCCAAGTAACTAGTGATAGGACGAGAGGAAATGGCTTCAAGTTGCATCAGGGGAGGTTTAGATTGGATATTAGGAAAAACTTCTTCACTGAAAGAGGGGTCAGACATTGGAATAGGCTGCCCAGGGAAGTGGTGGAGTCATGATCCCTGGAGGTGTTCAAAAAACATGTAGGTATGGCACTTAAGGACATGGTTTATCAGGCATGATGGTGTTGGGTTGACAGTTGGACTTGATGACCTTAGAGGTCTTTTCCACCCTTAATGATTGTATGATTCCTTATGATTTTCCAGCACTGAGATTATTTAAAGACAGGGAAGTAAAGGAAAAATAGGCAGAGGGATGCACATACTTCAATTCACTTAAAGTATGCACTATAGCAACAATAGTGCTTAGCACACAGCATGTATCCCATTAATAAATATCTTTTTATCAATGAAATCTCTCAGTGTATATAATTCGTCTGCTGTTACATAAGATGAAGAAAGGGATGCAAATATGCAAAAAATCAGAATTTTCAGAGATAAAAAATAGTATGACGATTAAAATAAATAACAATCTGCTCTGTCTCCAAACACTCAGCTTGAAAAGAAAGCCTCAAGCTGATTTTTTTAAATCAAGCTACAGATTTTCTATTCAATAATACTGATTTATGTGTCCTATTTGATGACTAGCACATACCCTTTCCCACAAGTAACTACACTGCGGGAGGGGCATACTGTTCTCTCTATATTAAGCAAGAAAATATTTACAAAACAATAATCAGATCAATATATATCACAGCCTCAAGATCGCTTCCACTTCAGACAAGTTTGAAAAACTGGTGCTCTAGGCATCAAAGCCCTCCTCTGATAAATCACATATAGGCTGCCAAGTAACTGGTAAACCATCCATATAACAAAGATGAATAACGACCTGTACAGAGTTTATAAAAATGTTCTTAGCAATGTCCTTAAATAAAAGTCATGGCAAACATAAATGAAGTGCATATAAAATAACTCTGGGAGCACACTGCTGAATGGTGGCCATAAATGATATACTGATGGTGATGAAAATGAACATGAAATATTAGAGAAAAAGCCTGACAAAAGAGTGTTTTTTCTGTTTGCCTAGATACTGTGGGAAGCATATACCTGCTGTTGCTCCTTAAATTGACTTCAGCTCAATACTGTACCTGTAATGAAATGTCATGTCTTGTCTTTGTTTACATATACAATGACCAGAATAGTAAGTCCTTTTGATAGGGATGTCTAGCCCTCTTAACAGTACAGAGAAATACAAGCAGAATGTGTTTTTTCTGTGGATCCAAACCTTCAATTCTGCCTTCACTTATGTCAGTGTTAGTCTTGAAATTTCTGCTGCCTTGAGCAGAGTTGGTTGGTATAATGCTGCTGAAATAAAGAACAAATAAGTTTGTATCTGAAAGGAAAATACTGAAGATAATAGAAGGAAGAATTCAAAAGAGTTAATCAATCAGGTACCCTAGACTGTAAAAAAGAGATGAAAATTGAAAACAAGCATGTCTGTAGCATGGCCATATTTGTATTGGTTTCCCACTTTTCTCCATTTATAATTTATAATCCCGTGAATTACTTATTCATTCCTACCTGAATCACAAAAAGGCATTGTGTGAATGTGCCAGCTGATGTTTACTAAGTATATTGAAAATGTATTGAGCATCACACTGGAGACATTTAAGGCATGCTTTAAAAATGTCAGCTTGAAAATTATTTTAGAACAACATGCTTGAAGAATAACTTCTGTCTTGGGTAATGAAATGGGAGCTGACCAGAAAAAGAATGACCTAGAGAAACATTAAATAGACAAACAAAAAAATGAAGGCTAATTCATCAACCTGACACTCAAAAGCCTTTACAAGAGTGAAATAACGAGTGGAAATAGTTGATGTGCTTTGTGTCTGAACGGGTGGGAGAATGAGAAGACTACTGAAGATAAGAAGTTCTATATGTCATTATATTTATGTTCCTGAGGTTCAGTTCCATACTAGGCCCCTAGCGGTTCACTAAATTGAAACTACAGAAAATGTAGGCCCAAATGTCAAAACAAAAATAAGTTGATGTACGTTACACATGCAATGTATACCCAATAGGAAGCGTAAGTGTCAGCAGTCAGCTTTGTTGTTCCTGATTGGTAGAATATAAATCACAGTTTTACTTCCTTCCCATCATAAAACATTCCTTCCTAAGTTTCAAAAAACTAGTTTTCATTGTGAAAGGCAGCATGTGTGTTCTTATTCCTCTGAGTAGGCTCAGTTTTATAACTTTTATCTTCTCAGTGACTACTGCATTTCTGCAATCCTGTTCTCTGTAAGAGCACAAATGACAGACTGTTTCTTGGAATTCTATCCCTTAGTCAGGTTTTGTGATATAGAAGATCAAGGAAAGAAAGACACAGATCCTGGCATTGCATCTTCTGTCTCACTCAGAGATTGTATTTTTCTTTGGTTGCACGTCTAGCTTTTTCCTTTATTTCTTTTCAGTGATGAATGATAATTCTTTCTGAGGAACCATATTATTCCACCCATCTCAGGAACATATATTATCTTTAGAACTTACCTTCCAATATTGGCACTAAGGTATATCATGGTATTTTCTATGTATCTGAAAAGATATCCCATTCTCATTTCAGTACTTACACAGACATTGATTTTATTCTGGGTTGAGGCACTTACACGACACCCATCACAGTGACAGTATAAAATGGAAAGGGAATAATGTTCTCTACTGTCTGATTATTGTTGAATCTATACCAAATTTTTTATTGTTCTATGAGTTACATGTAGTAGTAGGTCTGATTCTGCAGTAAACTGACACAGCACAGTTGATTTCAATGGAAGATGTGAGAAAAAAAATCCACAGTTAAAAGCTGGGTTCAGCAGTACCTGTATAAACCATACATTTCAATACCACTTTCACATGACCCTGATTTTCATTTAACTCCACATTGCATACCAATAAGACCAGTTAAAAAAAAATTTTAGAAGACTGCCATGTCACAAGCTTAGCATTGTCATTCTTGTTATTCCTGAAGTAAGAAAAGTGAAAGGCAGAAGAGATAATGGTTAACTTTCCACCACCAATGTAGGGAAGGCCATATTAACTTCTCTGTCTAGAAATGAGAATGGTAAATTTCGTCCTCTCCTGATATATCAGTCCTAAAAGTCTTTGTCATATCTTCCATTTAACATTATAATTTCTGTAGTACAGATGCATACTGTATTTTATAAGAAAAACTTTTTGGTATTTCTAGCTTGTATGCTGACAGGTGTTACCTTGTAACCCATTTACAATTATGGAAAAATATTTTGCCTATTGTGGAAAGATTAACAGATTGTTCATACAGCTCATCTCTTCACAAGGACAAGCAGCTGGAGGTGACTGAAGATTTTGCAGAATCTACAAAAATGGGATGCCATTTTTACATGTGTCTTTCACAGTAAAATATCTTAATTAATTCCCCTTCTCAGGCTTGTAGGAAGATAACTCTCACTAAATTATTGAAATTAGTTGTTATTTGTTGTCTTCTGTAATCCGAAATGGAAATAATATGGTCTAATAAAACATCATTACATTTGTGCACCTAGAGAGTGACCAAAGGTGTGTGCCTCTCTTCAAGAAGGATTCTTATTATTAGGAGAAATCAGTAATTTCTATCAAGTTTACTACTGGCTCTATTTATGTCAAAAAAATACAGTAGGGTCATTTATTCTGTTTAGTAGAAGCAAAAAGTTCTTCAGGTTTCCTCCACAACATCCCCAAAATATTGCTTCCTCTCACTTCATCTCTCTTTCCTAAAAGTCCCTTTTCAAGGCCTCTTCTCAGGTCTTAATCATGACTCCTTGCCTAGACCTTCTGCTTTGATCTCCTACCATGTGTCCTTTTCAATAGCCATATCCTTTTATTTACTATCGTCCTACCATAAGCCCAAACTCTTAGCTGGATCCTGCTCCATTTTAACAGATACTTACACAGTGCCTGAAACAGAGTATCTGAAACATGTGATGGCATTAATGAAGCCTGTGACTGATTTCGGATCAAAGACTTTCTTGGTCGCAGTCATCATTGGCTCTCAATGTATTCCACAATAAGCCACCTTTTTATAGAAAAGATTTTCAAATAAGCCTCCTAATCTGTGTGTAAGGTTTACAAAGCTGCTGCCTTTTGATGTTTAAAATACATTTTGCACGATGGACATATCTTGTTACCCATACGGCTTTAATTTCTGAGATACTTGGTTTTCTTTCAAATGTTAATTTCATCACATCTCTGTGAGATGTCATGCTTATTTCAGAGAAGAGGAAATGAAAAAGGGAAACCTAAAGTCTAGGAGACAGCTTCTAATTCAGGCATCTAAAACTGTTTCGGGAAGCTAGATGCCTATCAATAAGTCATTTAAAAAAATTTCCCATAGCACCTGGCATCTACTTTTAGCAGGTACCTTAAATATCTGGGATGTATGCCTTCCATACAGGACATCTTGAAATGGTATGTGTCTGACCCACGACCCATCCAGTTATCTGTCTCACCACGCATCTCTCCCTTTTCATCTCTGCCCCTCCCATTTGTCTCTCTCTTACACACACAAAGAGTTATTCATCTTACACACAAACACCTACTTTCCATTGAACCAGTTTACAAGCTTGTAAGTTTCACAGCTGAAATTCCGAAACTTTTTTGTAATCTTTCTTTTCTTGTTAACTTGTAAACTCTCAACAAGGTACTTTTAGAAGCAGCATCATCTCTCATACACCAGGATTTGCTCGAGCTGCTAGATGCTCATTATCTTATGTCTTCCTTTTAAATTGCTGTACGTATCAAAGAAGTAGCACAGATTTCTCCTCTTTCCCCTGCATCCACTTCATCCTGCCCATATCTAGGCAGTGCAGTTCTTCTACAAATGCTTTTCTATTGCATATGTAACATTACATAATATTAGTCTTGCAGCAAAAGTTTCCGTCATTATCCAGAATGCAGAAGAATCTTTAAGTCCCTTTGATGCACTACAGCTCACATCACATCATATCACTGACAGCCACACAAAGCCACATGTTGACAGAATCAGACATAACAAGATACAATGCATCAAATCTCTTCAGTCTTATACTCAAGCTGCAAAGACAAATGCTATCACAGAGGCTTGTAAGGCTGCTTTATAAAACTCATCACTGGAAAGCAGTGCATCTTGCAGCAGTGCTACAGTTTAAGTGCTTTGGTAGAGCACTAATATCTTGTTTGATAGCATAATGGCAGTACAAACTTACTGACATGGTGGAATGAAGTGTTTCTAAATATGAAAAGGCAACATAATAAATCTAGTGGCACAAGTTTGTTACAAGGAGCACTATCAGTGAAATACAATATTTTAACAACTTACTTTCCTACTGATTTTTCTGTTCACATCCCTGTCAACTAGCATCCCATTTAGAGTACATGTTATTTTCACAGCACTCCCTAAGCTAGGCACATCCAAGAACAGCCCATCTGTTCACTTTTGAAAACCTTGTAAAGGAGTATGATTCTTGCTTACCCAAAGTTTCAGACTCCTTCTTAAGGATCTTTCAGTCCTGAAATCTGTCCCTCCCAATACCTAAGAGTAAAACATTAAGGTGCTATACCAGGATTAGTTTGCCTTACTGGAGCACTTTAAAGTCATTGAAAGATGAAAGGTGATATTTATTTAATGTGTATTTTGATGGGGTACTCCAGTCAACTATTGTGCATGATCTGCAATAGTAGGGGGTTTTTAGATTCTCTCAGGATGGTTTACTGTCCGATTGCTTGTTGGTAATAATAGTCAGAGTAACAGTGATCTATATATTAGAAAAATCTGGTTAAATATTACTGTATATTATAAACACATTATGACATCACACATTTATGTACAGAGCATTATATGTGTATTTTCTTTAGAATATGATCTTTAAATTGCATCGTCTTAAAACACTGTTCAAAATGTTTGTGTACAGATGTTTATCTTCTAAGAATGGAATTTTTATGTCAGTTGATCCATTCGCTTGACCAAAGAAAACAAGCAGCAAAACTGAATTAAGAATGACATTGGTGGGCTTCTCTTTCAAGAAAAAAAAAAAAAGAATCAGATGAGAACATTTGAGAGCAGTTGGGAAGATGTCGCAGTGATGACATATACTTGAAATAATGGAAGTAGTTTGCTAGTCTGGAGTCATCATTGTTTCATTTACTTGTATTTCGTCACCTGGTGATATAAAACATACAAAGAAACAAAAAAATCTATGCAATTTTCATTAGCAATCTATTGGTTGGCAAGTAGCATTGAAATGGAACTTTCTCAAATCTGAGCGCTCCCAGAAAGAGAATATTAGTTTAATTTCAACATTGTTTGGGATAGTACACAAAATTAAAGACCTAGCTGGAAAAAATAGGGGTCTTGATTCTCCAACAACAAAAAATAGTAGAGTTTTTCTAGTAACCACCTGATGTATTTAGAACCACACAGAATGGCTTTCTCTGTGTGTCTCTGTACAGACAATTTCAAGTTTTAACATTAAAAAGTCCATCTTCTGGAGTTTTCTTTAAGCACCTATTGTAGCTGTCAAAGGGCAAGGGTTTGTCTTTCACTCCAGTGTTAAAATTGGGCTTCTGTTCTTAAAATGTAACAATGTAAGTTAAGTATAAACACTTCTACCTTTGTAGGATGCTGATTGAAAAGAGGACCTTTTAAAAAGCTTTCAGCTAAAAGTAAGTTCAAAAATTGTATATTGATTCAAAAACCCACAACAGTTGAAAACGAGTGTCTTAGAAAGATGTGGCACTTTTAAGAACTAAGCTTTATTCTTTGTCATCTTCTCCAATTGTACTTTTTTCAGGGCCCTTTCTGCATGAATAAAAAATCTCTCTTCAAAGCCATAATTCCTTGTGTATTTCCAGTGTCTTCTCATAAATAAAAACTGAAAAAAAAACCCCCAGATGATTCTCAGAAGTCTTTAAATTCCTAGCACTTTGGGAAATAAAGACAATGGAAGAGCAGAGGCAGCAGCTGGGTGAATACCTCTTGATAGCCAGGTTAAGGGAATTTTGTTTATGCAGCAGTGTCCATTCTGAATGAGGATTACTGAAATAATGACATCTTTGCTCAAAAGTAAGGGATTTTGGAAGTATTTATACTCAAGAATGGGATTAAGGAGACTCAAGAGAGGAAAAATAAACCCTTGCAGTAACCCTGCAGTTCTCTAATGATCTTGTGGTTTAAGCACTCAGCATGAAACTATCCCTCTGTAAACAAAAATGAAACCTGAACTGCAAAATTTGGATCCACATCCCAACAGCCCCTCAGAAGTACACAATGAAAGACATTGATCTATATTTTTTTGTCTATATGCTTTGTCTCTGTCTACATTTATTAACTTGATTTTGGTGTCATTTATGGTATTGAATGAAGGAACTTGTTCTATAATACCAAATTTATAATAAGTTACAGCATAGTAGTTAAATGAAAGCATTTTATGGGAAATTGTTAGAAACACTAAAGAAATTCAGGAACATGAGTGCTCATTGAAGATTAATGGCAGAGATGCTTCCAAATTTTTCATGGTCTTAGGGGTTAAACTTCATATCTTTGGAATCTACTTGAAATTTAATGGACCAGTTCATGAACTACTTTTCCAGTGACCTATCTACATGCAAGCTCACAATTAACAAGACACAGAATTCTGCTGAAGGTGTGGAGTTTCTGAAATCTAATAATGTCACTCTGTAACGAATACGTCCTTTCCAAAAGAATATATGCAAAGAGAGGTGAAATATGGACTGTTCAGTAAAGTAAAGAACTTGGAGGAAAGAAGCATCTTCTCAGTTTTGAATTAATGAAAAAAACGCCTTTCTCTTTTTTTTAATAAATCAAAACAACAAGAACAACAAAAAAACACCACAATCCCCTCAGAGGGTTTAAAGTTATAAAAGCCTGAAACAACAAACTTTCTAAATGACCTATCAAAATCTCAGAATCTCTTCAAGTTTTATTCCATTGATTAGAGTGTTATTCAGTAGCTGAAATCCTCTATTTTAAGATTGAAGAGATTAGAAGACCATTCAAATTGCCTTTTAATGATATATTTCTTAAACATTGAATTATGCTTTACTTTCCATAAATCTCAAGATTTTAACTTAAAAAATGATACATTCATTCTTAACTTAATTATTTGATAAGATTAGAAATAAATTATTAATCTGAATCTCAAAGAAATCTCTTTTTTGTCATATATTAAAAAAATCATTTTCCTGTGCTTGTGGAAGGAAAGAAGTGGTAGTCTAACAATCTACAACACGTCTTCAGTGACAAGGAAAATCCGTTTGAGAAATACTTCTCTGTATTTGAGGCATTTCTCCATAAATTCTGTTGGTTTTTTTCTTTTCCACTTACTGTGACTCCCACACGAAATCAGATTTGTCTGACCAAGAAAAGGCACGGACAAGAGCAGGGCTAATTAACATTGTTCCATTGGTTACTACATAATGAAGTAACGATATTTGTCAGAGGTCGGTGTCACACAATCTTTTCCTTTCTCACCATACTGCCTGCTGAGTAGTTCCAGTGCTAGCTAGATCCCTGCTGTTTGGGGGACTTGAACAAAAGGTAAGCACTGGCACCAAGTACAGGTTGTGTGGAGCAGTCCTGTCCTCTGCCTGTAGAGCAAAGTTGTAGGGAACACGTAGCAAGAGGTACAAACCACAGCCCATTAAGATCAAACCAAAGTGAACATACTTGAACACAAAACAGAGCAGTGAACCTCATCAACAGCGTCATGTAAATATTTATCACTATCTCTTGGGAGTGCATGGCTAGGTGAGTGTGTCCAAGAACCAGAGCAAACTGTTGGTTAAGAAAAGGATTGGGTAGGATGCTGGGGCTTGTTAAGAAAATAGTAAATTTTCATACTACTCCCCTGCCTAAATCACCAGTCTTGATTACATCTTTTTTTAATTGATCAGTTGAGATGTTGTTCATTCAACTCTGTGCTGTTCACTGCAGATTCAGTAAGGTGGCGTCTTTTGTTACACTGTTTTAGAGCCAACATTGCATCATCTCAAGAAGAGTGAGAGATTCAGAGGAATGAAAAGTTTAGAGAGAAGAGTTCATAATGGAGCTAAGTTATACTTAGATACAGTATTATTGACAGAAAGAAATGAAGGTAAAGATAGAAACAAGAGTAAAGAAGGGCTGAAGAACATGAAATAATCTTCAAACAAGTTATAAGTATGCTGACCACATATAGTATGTGTGAACAAATAGAAAAACTCTTGTCTTAATGAATAGCACAGATCAATAGCTGTAATGCTGAAATACATCTATTTCTGCCCCTGGCAATGACTTTTAGAAATAAGCTGATCTTTGCATTTCCAGTTTAACAAACATGACTAAACAGTCAGATGTTTAATAAGAATTATAAAGTAAGTAAAAGAGAGGGTTAGCTCTCTGTACAATTCTTTGAATTTTTATTTTTATTAGACAACTGATAACTCTCAAAAATTCCAAACTAGCAAATCTTGTCATCTCTGTCAAAAACAAAAGAGATGTTGTTCAGATACAAATCTATCAATTCTTGATATACCTAACAATTTGTCAAGAAGAGTCCCATTCAGTGAACGCTTGTGTGAGATTATTGCAGCAAAATTACAGAGTTGTGCAACCTATTGACATCACTGGCTTCATTCACAAGAGACCATTAAATGGTAACGTCTTTTGTTTATTATTAACCTGAGATAAATTTCAAGCAATAGTTGAAACCTGAAAAGTTTTACTTTATCTTTGGAAACTCTGATAAGTTCAGCTCCCTGTTCCTCAGGTATAAATAAGTCTTACAGAAAGAGTTTCCATTATAAATACCGGTCTCAGTATGTTGTTTACAGACAGGATGAGCCCCTGTGATCATACAGAAGGGTGCGCTGGATTTAAAGTAACACAGAGTTGCACAAACAGAGGAATTTAACCCATAGAGAGCAGATGTTTGAATGCTTGTCATCCCATCATAGTGGGAGGTAGTCTCAAAAGCCAAATGACATCTATATGGATCACGGACACAGCACTGTGTTTTTTTCTTGGGATGAACCTTCTCTCTTCTAGTCAGACTGTCAATCAACCCTGGGTACCTAATGATGAAGGACGGTCAGGAAAGGGCATATCACCCTCCTGCCTTCTCCACCTTTACCTTGATAAGTGAATCCAAAAAATCAAGAAGAACAAAGTTGCTTTATTTATTTTGCTTTTTCATAAAAAAAGAGTAATGTGCATATCTTGACAACAGTAATAACAAAAAAGACATTTTGTCTTTAAATTCTGTCAATAAAGTATCACAAGTCCTTCCCCTTTAAACACTCTAGCAAGTGTTTAAACTACTTACAAAGACTGTTGTTAAATATTTTAATCATATTTAATTATGTTTTTAATCAAATTTTTGTTGTGGAAACACGTTCATTCCAAAGTTGCACAGCACTTCAGTTGTGATGTTAAAAGCAGTGTAGAAAAGTACAGTAAGTATGACTACTTTTCAAACACATGCAGTTCATGGGCAGACTCCCTGGGCTAGGAGGGTCTATTTCATATAAGAAATGAAGATAGTAAAAATGCTTTTCATTGTTCTCCCGTAGATCAGCACTGCTGAATGCCAACTCTATTTCTTTTTAAAAATACTGTGCTTGACAGAAAATGGGTAACTGCAGGTTCCAACAGCACTCAGGCTGACCTTAGACATGTTTGAAAAGATGTAAATACAGTTATTACCTCCTTTAGTTTAGACATAAAATGTATGATATTTATTGCCAAACAGAATAATTTCAGTTAACTTATGCAACTTCTTTTTGCATTTTCTTTAACTAAAGAAACTGAACAATTCATTTAATCTTTCCTCATATTTCCATTGTCTTTCAAGGAGCCATTCTAGTCCAATGATTCAAAATGAATGATTATAGGTAATTTGTTTATTTCCTTTGTGAAATCAATTATAAGTAAGCTTGGGAATTTGCTAAGGTTCCATTAAAATTATTCCAAACTTTGATTCAAACAAGATTTTCCAATAAAAGCCTTAAAATATGTACGTGATTAAACTGTAATGTGTTTAGAAGTTTCATAAACATTGCTATAATTCTTCAGATAAATGTTGTTCTACTAATAGCTGAAGAAGTTAATTACATATAATCTTTAAAAAAAACTTCCAATAAGATTTTTTTGTTAAATTTTAAACAGTAAAGATTAGGAAAAAAAATCATCCTGTACCAAGTGAGAGAAAGATGCAAAGAATCAGCACTCATATTAGTTCATGCAAAATCTATTTTATAGTATAGATGATGAAGTGGACATTCATTTGTTTTTTCCAAGGCTTGTTTTCTTCTCATGGCTGGAAATTCCTTAGCTACTTTTTCTGTTCACTTGTGATTTTTTGACCTCCTGCAGCCTGATTGGAGTCTGATATAGCTGAAGACAACTCAAAATACTGCACAAATAACAGCTGAGAATAGACATATAAAATCTACCCTATGAATGCGGTTAAATCCACTATGCACCTAGCACAAAAACAATCCAGACACATCTTTTAAATCTGAGGTATTCTGAATAAGTCATATTTCTGGGCATTTGCAGTTCAATGGCAGAAAAGCAGCAGAGAAAGGAAAAATCAGGAAAGCATTGACTTTTCTCTCACGCAGACTTGTTAACCTTTCTGTTCATGCTTTCTGTTAATTCCACACATGATATTGCTAGCTTTATGGTGATGACTAATTTTCAATATTTGTGGGGTTATTGGCTAATTTTCCATTTTTCTGGTTACCTCATTACATTCCCTGATGTTATCTCTCTCACTGATGAATTCCGTCCATCTCATAAATAACTGGCATAATCCACTGATTCCTCGTGCATTGATTTAAACTTTTCATTTTGTTTGAAGTAGTTAGATTCATTTTCTTCTGGCATTTAGTCTTTTGTCACTCTGAAATTCTCCAGTGATTTTAATTTAGTTTTCTTATATGCACATGACATTTTAAGACAGGTAGCAACTTTGCTTCAGTTAGATTCTATTTTCAAGATCGTCCAGCCTTGTGCTTACATGTATTTGCATGAAAGAAATCACTAAGAGGCATGAACACGAGTATTTGGTCTTATTGTCCTCTACAATACCTTATAAGAAAATCAAACATGTATTTTAGCTTCCACATGAATGAAGACTATCTAACATTCACATTTTGGTTGCAGTTATCTAGGTATTAATTTTTTTTTTGGTAGCTTATAGAAAAATGGCTGGTTTAAGTCTCTCATCCTGTAGATTGGATTCAAAGATTAAAAAAAAGAAGTGAAAGGGGTAGCACGAAGAAAATGTGAACTGTAATATGAGAAACAAGTGGGAAAAAAATGAGGGGAAAATGAAGAAACATCCAGCTTTGTGAAATCACAAATCAGAAAGAAACATGTAACAAATTTCCTTTAATATCATGTGTGATGCCAAGTGCTGCGGTAGCCCATAGGAACTAGTAGGAGAAAAGACACTTGTCAAATATCATGCAAACATCAGAAATGATGAAATGGAAAGGATTTCAAATTAATCTGCACTTGGGCTTGAATATCTCAAGTGCATTACTCTTGGGTCTGCAGCTATAAAGGTGAATGTATGAGCAGAGTAACTTCAGTGATAATGGCATACTTGTAAAGATAAGAAGTCAATCTTCTTGTTAACATGTGCTTCCTTATAACACTGGGAATAACAGCACTCTGACTGGAAAGCGTACTGGGTTAGCCCATGTTATACAACTGTTACCACAAGGAATGAAGCATCAACAGTAAAGCTCTTTTGATAATGAAAGCAAGTTTCTGCAAAAACTCCACAAGATATTGTGATGGATGCATGCAATCCATTGCCCAGACTGGTGGTGGATTGGTGCAGTCTCTGGAGGAGGTAAAGGCCTTAGCTGCACTGTGAACTCCTCTAGTTTCAACCTGTTCTCTGAAAACCCACAAAAGAGCAGAGTGACACAGTAAGCATTGATGCATATGAGCTTGGAACACCGACCATGCCATTAACTCATGAACAGCAGGCAGCTTTTCTGAGATGCATTTATCAACGAACAAAGAAAGTAGTGAGTACAAGGAGACTCCTGCAAATGTTTCCATCACGTTTAACCTGGTTACAAGTCAATGTATTCATCCCAAGTATATGAAAGCCAAAGTGAGACTTCTTTGAGATTTCCCTGCTAGGCAGCGTGGCTGTATGGTGCTGATTTCCTCTTGAGCTGGGATGCCCCTCTGGTTGGTCCTCGAGGCAGAGGGATCTTTCAACAACGGCAGATCTTTAGTAAACAACCAATATCTCACATGATCCTGTAGTACGATAACTTCAGTTTTGCCTTGGCAACTTCTAGTGCATGCCAAATTGATGCTAATGAAACATTCATATATAATCCTTTAGACATAAATCGTTGATCAAGTCTGAGGCCAGCTCTGGATCCAGCTGCACCTAGACTCCTCTCTGAGAAGGATTTTAGAAAGCAAAGGGGTCCTTTCTGAACCTCATGACTCAAAGGGAGTGTCTTCCTTACCCTTTATGTCTCTTGTCTCTCTGCAAATCATTCTAACTCGAGGATAACTCAATTTTCATTTGTATGTTTCTTCCATGTAGTAATTAATAGAGTGAACCTTCCTCTCAAACTTCATTAAGTTGCACTTTTACAACATTGTAATAAAACCACTTTTGCTAACACCTTTGACTGTGGTTCTTTAAGCAATCTAAATCACCCTTTCATGACACATTGGTTTAGTTGGCAGGATTCTAAATCAGGATCTGTGACAAATGCTTTTCCAATTTTCTGGTAAAGCATGTCCATCGTATTTTTTAAAAAAAGTATTTAATAAGTAAACACTTGTGTTTGCAGTGCCAAGAATGTCATAGTAAACACTGCATATACTCCTACAGTCAGTTTGACATTCAGTTTTGCTGCAAGAATGCCAAAAGGTTCTGCACTACAGAAGCTGGGAATTATAGGAACTTCTTCGTAGCTCCTGTGTTACTGTAAATTAGTCATTAAGAATATTTTCCTTAGTCATGTTTAATAAGTTAGCACGACAATACCACAACATAGCATGGTCACAATGATATAGATTAGTAATTCTTATGGACACAGAAGCAACTCCGGTTCTGATTATTTTACCATAGAATGCAGTAATGACAGTGAAGATTATTCTGCTATGCAGTAACGATAGTGAAGTTTGGAAAGGGACCCATACTGAGTCCGTTTCTAAGCTAATGTGTGGGATATTGTTCCTCATATTTGTTCCTAACAGGAAAAAAACCATTGGTACACACAATCTGACTAAGACAGCAGTACTTCTTCAAGAATTTATTTAAAAATTTGGAAATTCCTGGAGAGATGGTAGGTGGGAAATAGCTATTTTTGGGCTTATTTAGCTTTGGCAGTAGTATACAATATCTGGGAACAGAAGAACAGCCACAGGTTCATGTAATTTATCCGTCTTCTGAACTACAACTGCATGCAGTCAGAAATATCAGAAAAGAAATTATTTTCTCCCATCTGTTTCTGAAACCCCTACGTATATTGATAAGATCTCATTTCAGTAATTTCACCAAAGTCATTTTCAGAATAGATATCACAATATGGCTCTTGGGAATGTAACATCATCACGTAGCTGTAAGGAAATGAATATGCCTTTAAGCAATGAAATATTGATCACCCAAAGAAGTATAAAACCCATGCATTAATATAGACATGATTTAGTCTGTCTTTTAATGGCAATAACTTAAGTCAATGGAACAGCAATTTGAATGTCTAAAGCCAGTGCTACCAAATAATAATTTTGGAGTGAGTTCCAAAGTCTTTCTTCATACCTTCCTCTCAGCTAAGCTCTGGTCTCTGTTTTGTTTCCTTGGCATCTTACGGGACTCTTTTTCCACTGCATATGAGTTTGAATGAACTCTATTTACAGTGTCAGACAAGAATTCTTAATTCTTCTTAGAGCCCTGAAATGCGAATGTATCGTACTTCAGTAAGTCATAAAACTGAACAAATACTACCATGGAAAAAATAATTTTATAAGTGAGTTTAAATATTAATGCTCAGTACGCCTTATTAAAATTCAGAGAATTAAATAAAAGTGAGTAATATTTCCCAAACATTGTTTGCAGAAGAGAGCTTAAAAGCTAACAATCTTTTTTATGCAAAAGGAAAATAAAACATACTTGATCCAACAAGAAAAAATGGTTTGCTGCACATGAGGCCATATAATCTGGAATTCATCACATCCTGCATATTTTTGGAAAGGCTGCTATGGTGTAGGCCGGATGGCCAGATACTACAGGAGGAACGTAACTCTTTTGACTCTTTTTAACAAAGAAAAATGCTTCCATAGAAAATTTGATTTTCATAAATCATTTATTTCTGCACAGTTCCTCAGCTGGCACCTGGTGTGTTACCATCATTGTATCTGAAATGTGACTTTGGAATGTAGTAGCCTATTGAACAAACCCCTCTTCAGGCAAACTGTTTATTTCTTAACAGTGACAGCTTTAATTTACCTTAAATTCTCACATCTATTAATCTCTGTGAGAATATCTCTGGCTCAGAAACAGAGCGGAGGACAGTGGAGTCGAACTATGTCCACTGAGGTCTTAAGTTCTTAATATCTTAGTAAAGCTGAAACCTTAACCTCATTTAAGTGATCAAATCCCCATGTAAAAGAGCTAGGTAGCAGCTTTGTAGCTTTGGACCTTGAGGCTGAAAGGCGCAAATATATTCCCTGCAGTTATTTGCATGCAGACTCTTCTTTAGATGGAAAAGCAGCAGACCATAAGGGAGAAGGACAAATACATTGACAACAGGTACATACATATAAAAGTGTTAGATTGTGTGATTAAAGGCTAATCACAATACATACAGACATTGGTGTAAGAACAAGTAACATCACCAGCAAAAATGGCACCCACTGAACTGACTATCCTAAAACTATTGAAGGAGAACTATGTGACCATTGTCCCTGAAGGGAAACCCACCAAGAAGAGTCAGTGAAAGAAACTGCCAGTTACAGGGGGTGATTGCCTGAAGAAGTATGGGACTTGCTGTGGGAAGAGCAGTTGGTTAGTCTGTAAAACTTATTCAGAGGTTTTTATGATATTTTGGTTGGGTCTGGATAAACGCCAGGTGCACACCAAAACTGCTCTATCACTCCCCCTCNTCTGCTGGACTGGGGAGAGTAAATAGGATGAAAGGCTCACGGGTCGAGACAAGGACAGGGAGAGATCACTCACCAATTACCATCACAGACAAAACAGACTGAACTTGGAGAGAAAAGGGAGTTTAATTCATCACTAATCAAATCAGACTAAGATAGTGAGAAATGAAACTAGATCTTAAAACACCTTCCCCCCTACTCCTCTCTTCTTCAACTTCACTCCCGATTCTCTACCTTCTCCCCCTCCCCAAGTAGCACAGGGGATGGGGAATGGGGGCTGTGATCAGTTCATCACACTTTGTCTCTGCTGCTCCTTCCTTCTCAGGGACAGGACTCCTCATACTCTTCCCCTGCTCCAGTGTGAGGTCCCGCTCACGGGAGACAGTTCTCCACAAACTTGTTTAACGTGAGTCCTTCCCATGGGCTGCAGCTCTTCACAAACGGCCCCAGCATGGTTTCTTCCCACGGGGCTGCAGTCCTTCAGGAATAGGCTGCTCCAGTGTGGGTCCCCCATGGGGTCACAAGTCCTGCCAGCAAACCTGCTCCTGCATGGGCTCCTCTCTCCGCTGGTCCACAAGTCCTGGCAGGAACCTTCTCCAGCACGGGCTCCCCACGGGGTCACAGGCTCCTTTGCCCCTCCACCTGCTCCTGTGTGGGGTCCCTTCCATGGACTACAGGTGGCTATCTGCTCCACAGTGGACCTCCATCGAACACAAAAACGATCAGAGGGATGGAACATGTCTCCTACAAGGACAGGCTGAGTGAGTTGGGGTTGCTCAGCCTGCAGAAGAGAAGGCTTCAGTGGGACCTTATTATGGCCTTTCAGCACTTAAAGGGGGCTTCCAAAAAAGATGGATTGAAACTTTTTAGCAGGGGTCACCAAGAGGAAATCATGCCTGACCAATCTGATAGCTTTCTACAATGACATGACTGGCTGGGTAGACGAAGGAAGAGCCGTGGATGTTGTCTACCTTGACTTCAGCAAGGCTTTCGACACAGTCTCCCATGATGTCCTCCTAGGGAAGCTGAGGAAGTGTGGGCTGGATGAGTGGTCGGTGAAGTGGATAGAGAACTGGCTGA
>Ga0065711_1031079_pt1 | contig 30633 bp, 18 predicted proteins | sample Hoacrofraction12_FD_59098 | JGI IMG/M metagenome (GOLD analysis project Ga0065711, IMG submission 59098) | Hoatzin crop microbial communities from Cojedes, Venezuela - Epithelial fraction 12 v2 (version 2) | ecosystem: Host-associated > Birds > Digestive system > Esophagus > Crop | place... | reverse complement strand
GTTTGCTGTTCTGTCAAACTGCCCTTATCCCGACCCACCAGTTTCTGCCTCTTTCTTTCCATTCTCCTCCGCACGCCGGCGGGGGGAGGGGCGGCCGCGTGGTGCTTTTGTTGCCGGGCGGCAGCCAAAACCAAAACAAAGGTACAATTCAAGTAGTTACATTTTTAAAAAATAGGAAAATAGGAAGACACACAGTAACTTAGAGAAGTATCTCTGCTCTCTCATGTGAAATCTGAGACCTTGAACAAACAGTCCTACCTTCCTCCACAAATGGATATCACAATTTGAGATACACTGACTGAACAACCACTCTCGGTAAAATCAGTGCTCTGGGATCAGAATTTTATTTGTTTCTTCTTCTTCATCACCCGGGGTACAAAACCTTTCTCTGTTTCCTGCTTCCAGCTAGCATGACAGAGGAATTTGTACAAATATCACAGGAGGAAGAAATACCATACGTCCAGAAGGAGTTCTAATTTATCAGGTTCTCTGGGAGCCCCTGAGGTGTGTGAGCTGCTTCAGTCGGTACTGCATGTCTATGCAGGGCGAAGAATAACACTCCTAATGGCACTATGCTACCAAACACCATGAAAAACCCCCACATATGGAGCATACCCTTATATCACAGCAATTCCTCTCTGCAGTAAAACAGGATACTAGAAAGAATGATACTGTTCATAAACCAAGGTATTGAGTACAAGTCAAAGGAAATATTCATGCCATATAGAAGTAGTGGAGAGAACACATTTATTGTACACTTCCCAGCTTATTCTAAGCCGATGTGATAGTAATGAAAGGTACAGGAGAGGGCAGACAATGACAGGGGAATGTTGGATTTTTTTACCTTGTCTAGAGGATTAGAGAATCTGAGTGCTAACAGGTTTTTTTTATCTTGCAATACTTACATAAGATGTAAGATATCTCTAGAGTAGGCAAAAAAAAGCTGTTCTTAAGAACCAAGCATGTTCTATCTACTGCTGCAGCAGACAGATGTGTTTCACTAGTGTGCTGACTGGGAGATGAGTCATGAAAAAAACCTTTGAATCACAATTATTAGAACAGCAAATTAATTTATTCTGTGCACCCTTTTTCATCTTCATCATGACAATGCCAGTGGCAAAGCTACTTGGAAAAGTGTATCAACAATAGAGTCTCCTTATCAAATTTTTTAAAGCCTGATTTTCCTTGCTAGGGAAGTTCTTCGTTCTTGCAGTCAGTATCATCCAGAATAACTTAACATGGAGGCACAGATGGAGACATATGTCTAGACTGCATCAGCTTCCTCTATATTACTTCTTGCAACACTACGGAAACAGTTTATTCCACAATATATACTCGGCACTTGTTTAAGCAGCAGTTTTGTCGTTCCCAGGTTTTGGTGAACTGTGAAGCCCTCCGAGATGGGGATTTTATGTGTCACTTCAGTGTAAACTGAGGCGTAAAATAGTTCTATGATTTAATCTGTAGTCATTAGGAAGGATAGGAAGTAAATCCAGGACTCACAACTGTCACGATTTTATCTTTCATACTAGAAATCTTGATGCATATGAAGAGGTCTATGGAAGAGCAGAAGGAAGGAGATAACGGAGAAATGCAGCCTGCCCACAAAAATGGTAACAAAGATGGATTTCCATAACATTCAGCACTGCTAAGGCAAATGGGACTGTTTCCACTGACTGTAACAGAAAAAACTTTTGGCTTGGTGCTGAGCGATTTTGAAAATGGTGCTTTGACATTTTAGGCCTGATACCAGACATCTTCCCTGACATTATGAAACACAGCGAGGTAATATTACAAATAGGTGTAAAAAATAAATCCCACTTGGAAAACATAAATGACCTTTCAAAGCCTGAAATCATGTAATAATAACTGGCCTGACCCATTGCTGAGGTTTTATTGTTTGAATTTCACTTATGTTTTTGCCTTTCTCCCTTGAATAAAGTGAACAGTTAGGGACTAAGATCGCAGAACAAGTGCATGCCTCCTCACCAACAAAATGAAAAATGTCTTGAAATAGTTCCAAATATCTAATCTACTGAGGGGGGTAAATCATAGAAAGGGAACAAACCAAACCCTCTCACCCTGCTTTCTCTAGGGTTTGCCTATATTTTTTGCTTCAGACAGCCCATTTCTAATGAATCCAATAATCAGCTGGAACTTGAACCTGCTCTGCCATCTCTCACTGTTCTTTCAGTTCCAGGAAAACCAAAGCAAATTATATTTTTCTTGCTCAGCATTAAAAAAAGCCATAATAATACTAATGTTTACATCTGGTTCCAAAACCAGTTTTGAGCTTCGGTCAAAACAGAGATGAAATTTAACACACATAAGGTTCAACTTTTCGGGACCCCATAATGTTTTCTTGATTGTTTTTTTCCAACTCTTTGTTTCCAAGAGCTTTTCTGTCCCCAAATCTGGTACTAGTTTTCTTAAATTGGGATTATTAGAGCAGTACCTACCCCCAATACAGTTGCTTGGTATTAAGTCATTATGGCATTTTAATAGCACTCTAACTGCACCCGGATAGATATTTGTGCTGTATTTGTACTTAGCAATTTGTATTGCTTAAAAACACTCATACACAATGATTTTGGTACAGCTCTGCTAAGTGTGTGGATCAGTGCTCAGCTCTTTGTGAGGAGACAATGGCAATGCTCTCTGAAAGCAACATCCATGTTGTTTGCTTTGCCACCTTCTTCATTTTACAGGTATGCCATTGCCAAGAGTATGCTAGCATGCTAGATGGTATCCTTTGGTGACAGGATCCTGAGTGGTGTTTTTGATGAATTATAGCAATGTAGCCCAGAACTTGGTATTTTAGCAAGATTTTCTGTGAATAACAGCACTAACAAAATGCAGTTGTTTACTGATTTGGGTCCTGTGTACCCTACTTTCTCCTCCTCCCTTCTCATACTCTATCTCTTCCTGTGTCTCTTAACATCTTAGCTTCCACAGTTCTTCTTGTCTGTTCCCACCTTCCCCAGATGTTTGGCTGAATGAGTGGAGTAGGTACTATCCTGGTTCAGACTGGTGAGACAGTGTATTCCTTCTGAGGCCAACAGGCCTGGTCTGCATTCCAGTCTAGGAATGGTTAGATTTTGTTCCATCTGCTTTTCCCTCCGTGGAGGCACTTTCGACCTCCTTCTGTCCCAGCTGCCAAGTTCTGTTAACTTTGTTGGAATTCTGTATGTTTGAAAACTCTCTCCTCTTTGGTCATTTTTCCTTGATAATGGCAAACAGATTCATAAATTAATTGGAGAGGATAGACACTGACAGACAGAAAGGTAGACAGGCAGACAGCCTCATTTCCTTAGGAAACAAGGCTAAAAAATGAACACACTCCCTAGAGGTTTTGATAGCAATGACTTTGGTACAGTTGCCCAGATCTACCTTTAATTGGATACTGTTGGATTATGTTCCATTCTTCCTCTCGTCCTGACCTGCTCATTGAGTAAATAGAGCCATCTGCCAAAGCAATGGCTCCTGAATTAGAGAAGTGCACCTTCCCCCTGGGAGAGCAAAGTAGGCCAGCAACTCACTAGGGCTTTCTGCAGCTGAAATTATTATTCAGGTTTCCACACTGCAGGAGCAAAGGATCTGTATCTAGCTGAATAATCTGGCAGGAAATGTAGCTAAGTCACAAAAACATATTGGCTGAGATCCATGGGTATCTTATATAGAGAGTTTAAATTGACATTTTCAGATAAAACCTTGTCATTCCCTTTCCCAGCTCAAAACTTTTCTTTATTCAGTGAATGCACTTCTCAGACAGCAGCAAACTGTTTGCTTTGGATCCTTAGCCAAAGCAGAGACATTAAAAGTCCTTAGCCATACACCGCAAAACTCTACACTGACTGTTGTTTGAACTCTAGATGATCAGGAAATCAGGTTTTTATCGTGTGAAAACATGGGGTGCTTGTTTTTTTCCTTCTTTTTTGTCAACAAAAAAATAATTCATTTTTCTTTTACAAAAAGCCCCACAACCAGGACAGTTTAGATTTCTCCAACTACTGTCTTTAAAGAAGAGGGTTTGTATTTCCAATGACAAGTATTTTTTTTAGAAAAATATAAAACATTTCCCTAGAAAATAGCTTTTCTGGGTTAGAAGTTTCTTGTTAAATGTGTTTTTTCTATAATCTCTGCTGGTAACTGTGGTTTGACATTTTGGCAAAGATGTAGGAGGACTGAAGTCATTTCAAAGCCTCCAGTCGTTCCTCTGACAATCCAGAGGGCTCATAGCAAGAGGCAAAACCAGTCGTAATCTAAGTGGGCGAGAAGCGGATGTGCACAATTAAGCAGCCATGTGTCATACAGGTTAGTGCCAGGAGGAGAGACAATGCCAATGCCTCACTGCTTAGTAAATCCACACCCCTTCGGAAGCACACTAGCTGGAGTGAGAGAAGCAACTTCCCAACTCCATTTTACCTCTGAGGTGAACCAACTAGAAATAATAGGTTCAATACAGATTTAGTTTTAAATAAATTTTAAATAAAGATTCAGTCTGTCAACCCATCTCACACTCCTTTTTTCACTTAAATAAGCCATTCTTCAGTTACCTATGCAAAAAACAAAGCAAGTAAATGTTTTTCCCTGAGGAAATATTCCTTTGCCATAATGAGCACCCTGTGTTCTCCTACAATTGTGTAAGATTATGGGAGGCACTGGCAAAGGCCTGGCAGAGCAAAGAGTAACCATCTAGCAAAAGGCTCTTTGTAAAACTGCCTGGATTCCATGCTATCCACACAGACTAGCCCATGCACGCCTTTGAAGAATAGCGTGTCCTTGATGAATGTTACTGATGCTACCACAGGGACTGTCTGGGCACCTTTTTCCTTCACCATGTTCTTTCCACATTATTACAGGATGCTGTGGGAGCATCTGGGAAATCATCCCAACTCACTTCTTGGGTGGACTCTCTGCCCACATGCATGGGAGGTTCATACCCAGAACATTCAGCCAGAGCTGGAGGTGCTTGCATCATTTATTATCTTTGGCTTGCAGAGCCTACTTTGAGCAGCTGGGTAAATTCACCAGCATGGAGGCCAACAGGTGGTGTAGCCTTATGGTAATGCTAGGAAAAACTTAGTTACCCATTTTTGGAATCCAGGATTCATGAAGACTTAAATGAAGTGCTACTACAAATCAGTTCTGCTAAACCAGTACGAAGGGCTGTGAGACACCATTAAATCAATTTAAACTTAGATTATATCAATTTAAATTTAATTAATTGGGAACAAATCAAACTTATGCTAAAATAAGCCTTCCTTAAACCACAGTAAGAGTGGCCTTCTCTAAACTCATTTAACTAAATCTAGTTGCAAACTAATTTAAGGTATGGTTCTGACACCTGTATGTAGAAAAAAATCTGCTGTGAACATCACAAACAGCTAATGAGGGCTCACACCAGGACTCTAAAGACAGATACTTTTGAAAATTAGATGTGTTCAGAGAGGTTTCACATTCTGCATTTTGTTTTCAATCTGGATGTATAAAGGACCACTCGGATTTCCCAGACCAAATCCACCAGTTTCCCACTGCTTCTAAGAGATTTCTCAAAATATTGTTCAGTGATTTGTTCCAAGACACCACAGGCATTTTGATTTAAAAAAACCCCAAATTACTTAAATAGTAAAGCAGCACTTTGCCATTCAGGAGCAAAGCAAGGACAAGTAGGCCATGAAGAAATCAGTCTTTAAAGCAGAATGAGATAAGAGTCACCAAGCCACTATTTAAAAAGTGAGGGAACTGCCCACCTCCATGCTCCCACCTGCCCTCGGGATGCTCAGAGAAGCGTATGGAAAGCTGTGGCAAGAACATGAGAAAACAAATCATTTAGGCAGCAAAGTCTGAAACTGTAATGAACATAAATATTAAAAGTTTCTTAAACATGAGGCGCTTTTTGTCTTTCTTGTTTGAGTCTGCTAGGTACCTAATGGTATGTGATAAAAGCAGTTAGGCAATTATCTTCCTCTGTTCTGCAATCTGTGTAAAGGCATGTGGAGAAACATCATGTCTGGTTGCAAGTATCATGCTGTAAGTTCTGGAAATCCACATTCTTAGAGCCCAAACAGACATGAATTGACAAGCACTAGCCATTCCTAGAGCAAACGTCAGATTCAGAGAGCACTTCTCTTCAGATAAGTGCCTCCGTTCTCCATGCACATACGCAAACCAGGTCTTAGTCCTTAACAAGACAACAGCAAGCACGTATGGAATCTCGAAAGACTGATTTTTCCTCTTTCTGGTTGCTAGACTGGAAGGCCGGTTAAGAAAACTCAAAAAAAATATTTCAGGAATTAGGTTCTTTGAATCACATATAGGGATCTTAGGTTTCATGACACGTAAACCAAAAAAACCCAGTCTATCATAAAATCAGCCTACAATAATATTGCTAAGTCTTACAAGAACAACATACTAAGAGACAAGACTGACTTATGTGAGAGTGCCGATAGCTGCTCTGGATAATGTTAACTTGTTAAATTTGGTTTTAGTTTGAGCTAAATTGTCAGATTTCATTTCTCATCAATCCCGAATTATGGTCTAGTCCTCTAAGGCAGAAGACACAGAGACACAGAAAGAAAAAAGGAATACCCCAAATTATTTATCTTATTTCTGTAAAATCCTTTAACCCATTCTGGTTAGATAAGGAAGTCTAAGATATTAACTATAATGAGATACAATTCCAGTATTTTGAAGTGGTAGTAAAGCTAAATTTAGATGCTAGGATTTTTGGCTAAGAAATCTCAAATTATTATAACTTTCCTCTCTGCTCAGGATCTGTTTTCATTGTACCCAGGACAGCCTTACCTTTCTAATTATATTCACTATATGTTATTTTACACTTACTTCATACTAACCAGGGAATTATCTTGTACATTCTTGTTTCTCAGAAATTATAAAAGGTTTGCTCCCTACTAACCCACCCACTCAGAAGCAGCGTCTTCTCATGTTTTGCTTGATAAAGCACATGTGGTCCTTTCAAACAGTCTGATTTGACATCTCGAATAGATTAAAAGTCATATCAGAAAGCTATCTGTTGAGTGACAACATAAGTACTTATTTAATAAGTATATTAAATACATATGCATGGCTATATACTGTACATGCAAGGTTTTAAATATATACCCTAGTTAACTGCCATATGGATATGTTGTTGTGGAAAAAAATATTTATAAAATGTTTTTTCCAAATGTTTAATCTACAGCAGATGCGCCTTGCATTCATCTGTTTGGCTTGGCATTCACTACAGGGAGATCTTATTAATCATACAGACCTCCTGTAGTAGAGGAAACAGAGGCTATTACAGGATTCATCTGTTTATGACTAAACAGAAAAAAAAGATCTTCATCAAATGAGAGATCCCTTTCTGAAAGCTCTCTGAAATGTAGAAGGTTGTGAGTAAGCCACATGCTGTTTTTCATCTCCCAGCATTGTACCCTTACTCCTCCTCTTCATACTGAAATAACAAAGCAAGACAGGCTATATGTATTTGGAGAAGGAGAGGGGAACAGAGGAGCAGTAACTATGGGGACAGACCTGGACAAATCCAGATTTCATTTGCTCCCTTTCCATGCTAAGATTGTGAAAGTTTTTTCTCCTGACCCATTTGTTATTCCATTATGTTTGGAAAAATATATAGAAGAGTTTATGGAAACTGCTTCAAAGTCTAATCTTACTCTCGACATCTCCAGTACATATCTCTCAGCATCGCTTCACATGGGAAGTCAGTGCCAACATTTACAACAAAACTCATGACTTTATTGCTTCCCGTAATTTTATCACTCTTCCGTTTCACTAGTTCTGTCGTGACGAAGGGAGTAGCTGTAGCTGACCTTTTGAACTGGGCAGGGAACAAGCAGAGAAAGCCAGTGAGGACAAAGAATTAATTTGGTCCTGCTGAACAGAGAAGGTCAACTATCCTACGTGCATCAGTTGAATGGAAGCCAAACAGGAGGTGGCAGCACCCAGGCATTTGAAGGGTCTACTTTGAAACTAAGGAAAACTTCTTAAATCCCCTTTCTACTTGCTGTACTTCATAAGCAAATTGTGCATCCTAATGATAAAAGGACACGTTCACATTTCCTTTTCCTTATTTCTTTTAAAATTTACTGTTTTGCAGACATATTATTAGAATTAAATATCTAATTTGTAACAAATCATTTATCTAACAAATTGCCCTTTGTCCTTATGTTCAAAATGCACACTGACAGACCACCATTTCTGGTTGTCTGCTGGGCCCTTAGAAGGCCAACAAATGTATGCATATCTGGGACAGACAGTTTTATCACAAAGATGGAACTAAAATGTATTCAGAGGAAAACCAGTTAGATATTTGATTGCCAACAATAACCTCCAAGTCGGTAGATGAACTGTGGTAGTCTTTGTGTTTCCTTTTTGAGTGTGACGATCATTATGCATTCCTAAACAAAATAACATGTTGGTTCAACATTTTTACTCATAAAACGTGAGCACAGAGGATTTGTAAGAATTTGATTGCAATAGAATTATTTGGAAAATTTTGTGTACTCTTTAATTTTTAGTGCAAGATTTCTTATCCTGTTTTGTCAATTGACCATGAACATCACATGTTATAAATTTTGTTTCCTGACTGGATAAAAATGTGGCAGATTGAGCATGACATATGCTTACATCAGTTCTTCAGAGTGAAAAAGGGAAGTGGCTGTTTACGAGCTTTGTTGAACAGAAGCATTAAACTTGATTTTAAAACTAAGCAAGCCCTTATCTGTTCCGTTGGTTTAGAAGTAAAGAGGTCAGGTTTGCAAGGGCTGGAGGAGCTCTCTATGTTCCTGTGGGTCATTAAAGCCGAACCACCTTATTTTTCTGCTTAAAAAGGAAAGGGTTATGCGTGTGACTGAAGTAAATATAAAATGTGACTTCTGTTTTACACAGCACCTCTACTGTCCAGCCATCCTTAACATCTACAGGCGGGTGTGATTAGAAACTGTATTTGGGGTTACAGCCAAATGACAACTATTCCCAGTTTTTCTCCCCTTGAACTACCAATATACATCAACTTTAGAAGCAGCTCCTCCAGCACTCCATTCCTCATCTCTGACACATGTTGGTATGTGGTAAGACAATTTCTTGCTCTGAAAAATATTTGCCGTCTTTTAAATGGTATCAGCACTTCCTTGTCCAAAGCTGCCTTTCTTTTCATTATTCATAATTCCTTTCTTCATCAGCTCCTGACTCACCCTTCTCCCTGCTTCTCCTTCAGCTGTAATTTTCTCAGCCATCTATCAAGTCTCCAATCCTAGGCAATCCGAGTCCAGATTTGCCTATCCTCCACTGATGCAAATCAGCATCACTTAATGATGGCCATGGAGCCTCACTACTGTTCTAGTGCAGACATTGAGCCAAATGACATTTCTCCATTTCTGGAAAAACAGCTTCTCATTTGCTCCAGTCCAACATGTGAACTTTCTCCTCATTGTGCAGGTGTAAAGTCTGCTGCAGACAGTGTCTCTTATTTAATAGAACACAAAGATTCCTTTATTTTACAGTGACCATCCATATTTGATGATGCTGTCTCCTGACCCTTATTAATTCTGTACATTGAAAACTGCACTTCCTGGACTAGTCATGCCCCTCTCCATTTTCCATCCTCATCCCAAACTTCCGAGTGACTCCAGGAGGGGATTACAAAAATTATTTTGAAGGAACCTGATCCTGTCTGTGATCTTCTAAAATTACTTAACTTCCTCATTAAAACCTCCTCTAATGTGCAACAGCTGCCACAGTAAGCCAGAGAACCATATGCTGCAAATGAAGAAAAGGACATCACAGAGCAGATTATGTTGATATCATCTCCGTGACTTTACACCACCAGAACCAGTGATGACTGAGGACTGTGCAGTGGCACATCCTATCCACACCTTGGAGACTAGGACTATGCACGGCAGCTAGTAATGATACGGATTTGTGGGGACGGAGAAGGAATAATGGGCAGGATATAGTTGCTTTATTCTCATGGCTAAAACTTTGCTTGAGGTCACAGATTGGCCTTTGAACTTGATGTAAATCTGTGCTTGACTCATAAGGATGTTCAGTTTAGCATCTTCTCCACTTAACAAAGTTCCAGTCCTCACTGCACTTTTCATATAATCCCCCCCATTCGGCCTGGTCCTTGGATTCACTCAAGGCAACTGCTGCAATATGCAGCAAGTCTGAAGACTCTTCCCAGTCTTTTTGCACAGATGACCGAACAGTAAAGCTAAGTGCATCTTTGGGTTGGTGGTGATATGCAGGCCAACCCCAAAAGCAACAGAATCTGAACCATTATCTTTATCATTGCCTTATTAGCCCTTTGAAGAGCAGCATTTATGTACCAATAAAATGAGTGTTCACTGTTGAGCCTAACTGTATACCCACCATCTGTTTTCTGACTTACAGTGCCCATCTTTTATTGCTGACTGGCTCTCAAGTTTTGCCCCAGATGTTCATACAGTCTGTGACATCCACATGACAAACTTTTCTGTCCTCAGTGTGAAATTTGATCTCAACTTTGGCAGTTCAATTTTACACTATAGCATACCTCTAAAAAGGATAATCAGCAGCTGCAGCCAACCGGAATATTCTGCGTCATCATCCACTACTAAAACTCTTTTGATATAAACAACAGAGTCTTTTTAATAACAATCCTTGCAGCAGTAAAGAAGCATGTCAAGTAACATGCCAAGAGCAGGTAATTTGCCTTATATAGACACTGACAGGTCAAAGTCAATTGTAGTATTTCAACATGCACATCTCTTAGATTTATGTCAGAACAATTCCTTCCCAGAATCCTTTTGGATGTGAGTGAAAACTCTAACGAGGCTCTCAGAAGATGGACTCATCAACAGAAACTGTCATGACATGCCAGCTGTCATTCCTAAGATGCTCAGCCTGTTGATGGAAATTAGAGCTTCCATAGTAGCTTTTTCAGCTATTTACCCTTGGTTCAGTTTGAATGGAGGTTAGAATATTTTGACAGCAAGCATAAGAAGAAAGAACCCCAGTAACTAAACACTTGGGTACTCAGGCAGGTCAGCCTCCAGTAATCGCCTCTCAATCTCAGACTCACACAACACCTACATTATAAGGCAGATAAGAAAAGTTTGTTTCTATTTTCTACAAAAAGAATTTAAATAGACAAGTTCTTTGCTATGATGAAGGTTCTCACAAATGTGAACATCAGAAACAGGATTTAAACACGGTTCTGATGTTCCCTCCCACCTCCACAACTTTATTGTGGATACACTTTTCTCTTTATACATCAAACACCAGGAATGCAAAGGAAAGGTTATAAGCAGTCCTAAAATGGGGCTTTTTTTTTGGAGAGTTGATCATTCTTAGTGGAAAAAAATGCTAAGAGAGGTTTTGAAGTTATTTTTTTCAATCACATTGCAGGGTACTGGGAAGAGAATTTAACTGGTGTTCTCCTGGCTTCTTGTATTCATTGTCTGTTCCACAATTTCAGTGACTGAGAGTTTCGTCTAATCTCCTGATTCCCAGCCCAGTGCTCTTTCCAGCTAACACTCTGCTTGGAAAGGTTTAGAAAAGAACTTCTATCAATATGGATCAAAGTGCACTGGCAAAATAATGTGTAAAAAATAGCAGTGGAATCTTATCCCAAACCATGATTGTTTTTAAATCGGAGTGTCCTACATAAAGTCCTGTAATATATAGCCATGTGTTATAAAATGTGAAAGTCAGAAGTGATGAAAAACCTAGGTCTTGCAAAACTTTGCATCACAAAAAAATACAGTCAAAACCTTTCTTTAATTACCTGTATTTACCTGCATGTTCTTTGAACTGTGAATCTCCTCAGGATGCTGACAGTACCCGCTGAGATCCAGAAGGTCATAAGCAGTACTACAGACCCAAACACATGCACACCAGAGGCAAAGCATTTCCATGCTGATTTGGATATCTGATTGTAGCCGAGGATTTGTATCATTCATGAAGCTAAACTGGAAGAACCCATGGAATGACCTACAAAAGCAGTCATGTGAAGGGAATGGGCATTGTGTCCCGAAAGCTTTCAATCCTGAAATTATTTTCTGGTTAAGGCACTCCTGTCTAAATTCTACTTGTAGTTGTCATCTGCGTTTCTGAATTATTAAGGTTTGTTTTCAAATGTATCGTATACGGGAAAAATACCACATAAGTGCAACCCAGTGCTTGAAAAACTGAACTAAGTGAACTTACACCAATTTGTATTGTCTAAGCATCTGTCCCAGTGAATCCAGATTTCCTTACTCGGTTTGCCTGCTTTAAACCCTAACCTGCGTCTCGCTAAATGTACATCTTATATACCCGATATTAACTAGATCAAATCAGCTTCATTAGCTGGTTAACGTTAATTCAAGTTCATGCAGCATCCTCTGCTTAAAGTGGGCACAATATTTTACAGTATCTGAAAAATGGCTCAGCTTAATAAACTGATGGAAGAAAAGATTCTCTAAAAAGAATCAAGGGACAACTCTTGAATCTAGATTGCAGCATTACCCAAAGAACATCTGCACACAAATCCTTCTTCAAGGCAAGTGCTGCACAACAAGCAATTCACTAACAAAAGAATTTCAATAGTATTTGAAATCCTTTTCTGGCTTCTACAGTGTAAATCTGTGTTCTCATCTACAAACAAGAGAGCTCAAAAACCATACAGATGGGTTCCACTGTGCAAGCACCAGTCCTGTGGCTGTGACAAGTCTGTGCTGTAGATCTTGTCCCTGTCATGCATCTCTGTTTCTACCTGCACCTCTTTTGCCTCGCTGGTACAGACAATTGCTGTTTCTATGCATAGCACTACCGAATGAGTCTGGGTACATCTGGAAGCGCAGTATACTTTCGGGTTCATTTCCTGAAACATGTTAATATCTTACAGTTCATAGATTTTTTCAAATATTTGATATACACATCTCACTAAAGATGGTTATACCTAACACCCATATTTAGACCACTTGCAATTTATAATTATCCTTTTCTAATTTGTCCGCATTTACATATTGTAGCCCTGTATATTTAATGCCACATTTTGAACTGTAGGAAGAAAATCGGCATGCTTCAGCTCTCTTTTTCATGGTTCAGACATGTCTGAAATGTAATGAGAGCAGGGATTTGTCTGCCCTGATTTAATTACTACAATCCAGATAACTCTGTCAATCAATTTTTCTCCTTGTGACTCCTGGCAGGGTGAAAAATGCCTTCATTATGAGGACTGATCATTAGTGGATGTGAAGTTGAGAAGATGATGAAGACGAGTTGTTGGCTCTGGCAGAGAATTGACCCATCAGTGTCATTAAGTGAACTCCGGCAAGCCCAGCAATTCCCATGGGGCAAATCATTGAATTTCTCAGGAGCAAAGGTCTGTGTCTGTCTACACCAAAGCACTTTGAAAAGTACATACATGCAGTTTGCAGTAATCTGATGGATAACTAAACAGTTACACAGGCAATAACTGATTTGTCCTTCCCTTTTCACAAAAGAAACAACTTTTAAGGTACCATATTTTAGATTCCTTTTTATGTGACAGTTTAAATAACACTCAGTTACATCCATTGCCCTTTCAACTCCCTATTACAGAAGTTCAGCTCCAAGCTGCACCAACCTCCCAAAGCCCAAATGCTCTTTATTAACAATGTAAATTGCAAATCTAAGTCCTTTTCCTTCTAAAGATTGAAGGACAAGACTGAGTCACTCCAAGCACTATATTAGGGTGGGGGTTTTAATCAGTGTTGTTCTTCCAGCAGTAAAAACCGAAACTAAAAATACCCTGCCATACAACAGCCTGAGTTACAAGCAATTTAATGACAAATGAGCATTATCCGCTCAATGTTTTTTTCTAAATTATGCTTTAATTGCAAAAGGTAATTTCATATAATTGAGTAATTAATCATAAAAAAATAAAAAGAAAATAGAAGCAACAATTAAAATGCCAAAGAATTGCTAACAGAGCTATTCACACAGGGAAAATTCTGCTGGAATAAAAGACGTACTCAAGAGACCTACAGAAAATTTTGGTGACCAAACTAAGAGCCAGTGTGGGTGTGAAGGTTACAGACACATAGAATGGTTTGGGGTGGAAGGGACCTTACAGATCATGTAGTTCCAATCCCCAATACTACTTTAGAATAAGGTGTAAAGTACATTCTGTGGGGATCCAATGCTGACTGTGTGTTACGGATCCCCATGTACCTTAGTCCAGCCTCTTCAGTTGCAGCTTTGAGACTGCAGTCAGGCAGTTCTTCCAGTCCCCAGTTCAGCTCCCCGGCTGTGTTCACCAAACTGATCCCCTCCACAGCAGCATCTGTCTGATCCTGAGAATTGCTGTCGCCAAACATCCCTAGACTACATTTTCTCTGGAGGACTGCACCTATTAACTGAGTTGGTTTGGCTGCAAAGACACTGATTTCTAGCACAGGTTCCAAACTCCAGTTTGAAGGGAACATAAGCATGCAAGTGTGCAAGGTGAAACATGCATGCAACCTTTGGCAGCAGTGGGTACAGAAGGGAATATAGCTTTATGTATTTTTCTTATTGAAGTTATTGAATTAGGTCTTAAAACTGAGCAAGAAGGGACAGTGTTGCTTTGATGGGAAGGGTGCTGGCTGAGCTAATTGATTCAGCAGTGAGACTGTTTGGAGCAGCTTTTTAGTGCTATGAGTCAGAAGAGCATTAACTTTGCTAAATAGTTGGAACTTTTCCTACAGCTTACAAAATCTCCAAAGTATTTTTCCATCTTGATGCCTAAGATATACTTAACCACTGAGAAGGCTCTCTCAGGCACTGTTGTGACACTGACATCACTTAAGTTCTCTTTCGTTCCTAGCCCACAGCTCTTTTTGAGAACAGCCTGGGTACTTTCTTCAGCATTATTAGTTCCTGGATGGGCACTATTTAGAATAAATTCTCCTTTCACTACAGTGGTTCACAACTAGAATCATAGAGGCTGTCCACAGTCAAAACCTACACAAGATCGACTTGAAATAGTATTGAGGGAGCCCAGTTAGGCATCTAGGGCCGTAGTATCAAATCACAATTTAAGAAACAAGCCCTTTCCCAAATATTGTCAAAGCATAAGAAAAATGAAGGAAAGGAGAGTAAAAGCAGGGACATGGAAAATTGACAGTGAAATCTTCATTTTGTAATATCACGTAAATCTTCGGTGTGACTGGAACTGGGCTTTCCATAGCAGCACTGAATAAACACTGTGCTCTGTAGGTTTGCTGTGGTAAACATTTCTAAAGCGGAATTCTCTTTTACTCCTGATCACTCCTTTCATATAACAAGGCAGGGTGCAAAATTACTTTAAAAAGTCAAATTTCATTTTTCTTCCAGCCTCCCTTAAATAATGTGGGTTCTTAACCAATGCAGGTTCTTAACCAATTTTCTTCAAACTTTCCAAAGCAAGTGACATTTTGGCTGAGGGTAGGCATGAAAGGCTTTGTCCCAAAATATTTTTTTTTTCCAGAAAGCTAAAGAAGTGTGAAAATGTTCCTTCCCTAACTGAACCTGATATTTGGCCTCATGACCTATCTCACTTCCAGCTCTCTACTCTGCACCTTTCTGTAAATAAAATATTAGAGAAAAAATAACCTGGCAGTGAAATGAAAAACAGTCTTTCGAAATGGAACTGATTCTGAAATCTGAACATGGAGTTGTGATTCTTAGGCCCATGCTAAAAAGACTAGAGTCTGCCAGCTCTTGTCCATACCATGCTCCGTATGCAGTTCCAATGAAAATCACTGAGACCATCTAGTAAGGCAAGGTGCTTCATGATTAAAAGCAGAATTTAGGACCAACACCCAATATACAACACATAATTTGGGAGAATGATGAGAAAATCAGGAAAGGAGGAGTATGGAGCAACAATATGGCAGAGGTGGTGTATTTTGTGGAATACGTGAAAGACAGAAAAACTGGCCAAACTGACTGCTCTTTTGCTTCAGTCAAGACAGCAGGCGCCTTCCCAATTTCTGCCTGCTTAAATATCTTGTATACCCAGATCTGTGGCTGTAATTTGAGATGGCATGTTTGAAAGCTGTTCCCTAAATCACTTCTGGACTGGAAAAATCAGAACTGAGAGGTTCTTTAAGCAAACCAGTAATGTTTACTAATCAGGAAAACTGTATACAATTCAACATATTTACATTAAACAAGTCAACCAAGATGCAGCCATTGCACCCAGAGTGCATGATGATACTTCGGAAGCACTTGCGATGATGGGTCAGGTTTACCCATGGTGTTGTTCCACTAATTTCACTGAAGTTATAGTGGCAATGAACAGGACCCATTTCTGAAGGCTCAAAGCCAGTAAGTAGTCTGCAGTGGGATTCTGATAAATGCTGCCATCTGCAAAATGTTATATCCAATGCAGGGGAGAAACAGATGGAAAAGCTTTTCAATCCAGAGTACTAACTTAAAATAAACATCCTTAAATGTACCTGTTCCTTCAATGGGTATTGAAGAACAGGCAAAAATAAATGAATGAAATGAGGGAGGCTTATAAATTCTTTTTTCACAGTGACCAAAGTAAAATCTCTTGAGCTCATATAAATCTTCCTCATGCAGGGATCAACAGCTTCTTGTTTTCAGGGCAAAATGAGCATGTAAGTCACAATGGTTCCTGAAGATAAAAAACACGTGCGTGCCCATTCTGTTTTGTTCTGATGAGAACCCCCATTTCCCACCTAGTTATCTTCACCTCAGCTCCTTCCAAATACCACAGTTGTTGCAATCCTCTTCATAGCAGCTGCAAAATTTCCCTCCAGAGGCCATCACTGAGATCTCAATAGATGGCTGAGGCTGGCCATTAAGCACTACAAAGGGCCTACTTCTTTCTATCAGGATGCCCTAAGTATGCTGCCTCTGTGAACCAGAAGTCTAGATTTACAGTAGAGTTTCTATTGGTTAATGCACATATTAGCTCCCAAGCTTGGGAAACAGCATAAGATACAAGCCTCAGTCTAACACGCTCTTTGAACAAGAGTAGAGACGAAATACACTGCCAAATGGGAAATGGTTCTGCTTTTGTCCTTTATGTCAAATACTAAGGGAAGACTTTGCATGCTTGTGTACATAGATGTGAGTTAGCTTTGAGCCCAGGAGAGCAAGCATGCAAAGATAATGCTATCCCTGGTTTCCAAAATGAACTTTAACGTCTGGTTGCCCTTCATTATAAAGACACCGTTTTGCCTATAAAGTCAGGATCATTTTGTTCAAGAGAGCTGTATGTCTCAGAATGCAAAATAAATGGCCACAGTCTACAATGCTGAAAGGACTGAGTTGGAAAATTGCAAATTGAATGAGGAGAATTACTCTGGCTAGACACACATGTCATTAAGAATTATTGGCATAGGGGTTTCAACAACACTGGATGCCTGAATGAGAGAATTTCAAGCTTAGAGGAGACAGATTTAAAAGGCTTGAAGATAAACTAAATGGGCTGCAGATTGCTTTATCTGGCAAAGCAGTGTGCCATGAAAATGTGCAATACACAATAAAACATATGTAACTAAAACCTAATTTTATGAAGGCATTTAGGAAGGTAGCTTGGACATGCTTTCAAAGAGGTGAAACTGAACTGAAGAACAGATGTGGGTTTTACCTGATAAATTGCATCCCTAGAATTCAGGAGATAACAAACTGATGGTCAACATTTGAGTCAGCAAGCCTTAAAACTCTCCCAGAAGAATAAAAGATGTTTTTCTCCTCAGTCCTCTCCAGCAACTTTCTCCCTGTGCCATTTGCAAAAAGAAATCTCATGGACAAATCTTCAGCCAGCGTGAAATTGGTGTCTTTCCAGTGCAGTGATCTGAACCAGTTGAGGGTCTGGTTCCTGGACTTCTGAAATAACCTTGAGGCTTTTGTTATTACAGCTATATTTTGTAGCTATCTTTGTGTTGGTTGGTGTGCAGGCAGGGCAGCGGGACAACACAGGGAAAGCAGGGTGTAATGGAACTGCACTGAGGTAAACTGGAAACTGCTTTCAAATTATGACCCAGAGGCATCCAGACCTGATCCCTCAGTCAATGGACTTGCACTTGAGATGCAGGAAGTAAAGCAGTAACAGCCTCAGTGAATATCTCTAGAGGTTACACTTAGATGCCGTCTCTCCTTCTGATCAGTGACTTTTCCTTCTCTGCAAATTCTGGCATAAATAGGAGTGACTTCACAGAAACCAGTGGCAACATCTGCAATTACACGAAATCTGAATCCAAAAGGCCAGGACAGAGAAGCAAAAGGAAGTGTAAATGCTAAGGGAAACAAGCAGGTTTGGGTAAGCAGCATTCTTGGAAGCTCCTCCTTCAGTTTCACTACAGACTCACATCTCAAGAAGTCCCTTGATGCAGAACATCAGACTCTGTTTTTGAAGTCACAATGGCACCAATAACAGGCTGGAACTTTTTGAACCCTCTCAGCTTCTCTTCCTAAAATACTCAAAGCCATCCTCTTCGTTGTTTCCTGCTTTCCTCCCCAACACGTAATATACCTCTCCATCACTCTATGTCTTTCTTTGTAGGGCTAAACTTTTGACGCACTGTCATATGTCAGAGATACTCTTTAGTGCTAGCATTACTAATGGAAAAACCAGCCCTGTTGGAGGAAATTCATGTGGGCCAAATTTTACTTTCTATTACACCACCATCACTCAAGCTTTTCCATCCTGAAACTGTTCCCTTCATCCTGGCCTTTCAGACACCTCTTCCTGTTAAAAAAAATGTTAGAGGAAGGTGAGAATGGCCCCTTGGACATGTGTTCATGAAAATCTGTGGCAGCCAAGCATCCGCTCAGCCTGAGAACTGTTGTGTATCTGCAATGCAAATGCAGTATAACACATCTATCCTGCTGTAACTAAAAACCGGAAGCTGGCTCTGCAGATTCCTCCCACTCCTCCTGGTGCTTGTTTCCATCCATAACATTTTTTCCAGTAAGCACCTGCCTGACTCCTATTTAATACATCCGCAGCTGCAGTTTCCATAGCTGCCTTTTGACAGCACAGTCCAAAATGAATCATTCTCTCTGTGAGGAAGTTTCTCCAAAAATGCTTTTTCTTTCTCTTCTCTTCCTTAAGCAGCTCTGGATTCTCATTATTTCTAGGAGGTATAGGATTAAATTCCCATTAGAAGATCACCCATCCCCCATCCCCTTTCCAAACACCCACTCAGACTGCTACAGCACTACGTTTCCTGATCCTTTTTATAATAGTCAGGCTCTTACAACTATTCATATTGCCATCTATCATGAGACATCACTGACAACTCTGCTAAAGCTCCTATACGGATAAAATATATTCTGCCAAAAAATGCTTAGGACGAACTGTATTTTGTCAAGCACCTTCATCTATTTAGCACAGAATATTAATCCTGCCAAGTGTCTTAAAACATTCTACCAACAAACCTCCATCTTTCCAACATGGGAAAGCAGTGCATGGTAAGATTTCTTGTGCTGAAATTCATTTTTGCTATGTCTAATCACCAGTTTCTCCTCAGCATTAATTATCCTTCCCCTGCTTGTGTTTTTAAGAGTAAACAGCAAACATAGATCAGCCACTTAGTTGTAGGAATTCATCCCTGTTCACTTTGACCTTGCATTACACTTTTCCATTCTCAGCTGCTCAAACTCTCATCTGCTCAGTCACAGTCTAGACCAGAAGTTCGCGTGGATTCATAGGGGCACAGAGAAAGAGGTCTGTAAGAGAATTCAGAATTAATCCCATCCATTTGTTTATCCCAAGGCGAGAAATACTGTCTACATAATCATTGGCAAATACTCACTGAACCTCTTCAACAAGTAGCTACCTGGTTTTGGTTTGCTAAGCGAGCAACCAAATCAGAAGTGACCACCCAGACCTACCCACGCTGCAGGGAATCCCTGAATTAACTCCAGCTGAAACTACAACATCTCTCTTAAAAACACATCCTGTTCCAAAAACAAGTTTAGGTGACTGAGAGTCCAAAGGTCGAACACCCTCCTGGCTCAGTGTCCAACTTCTGAAACTACACAGCATAGCCAGGCATTCACAACATTCCTGCAAGTTACTATCTAGAGGCTAGTTCCACCCAAAACCCAACAACTTGTTTCAATTGCAAGCAACTGATACATTTTATGTAAGAGCAGTTACTGCCAAAGTTCTGGATAAATCAATATAGACTCTCAGGTGCAAGCAGAAAAGCTCTTAGAACACGGTTTAACCTGGTTCTCTCTTCTTCACATTAGTGAACAGTCTGTATTACTAAAGGCAAGGGGCTGTGCATGACCCCAAAGGGAGAAATCTGGAGAAGAAACAGGGCAAAAATGAACCAGCTGAAAAGCAAGTGTTTAGTGCAGAGCTTTCTCCCAATCAGCTGTACTTATTTCTCACGCAAGCCACGCAGTTCCTTAGGAACATCTGAAATTTCATGACGTGAAGTGTTCACTAGAGCAACATGTTTGCTCAGGACTAAAATCAGTACTGTATTAAGGACAACATCCTTTTATTTGTATCAGCGACTAGCCCTGGAAGTTAGGGAAAGGAAGGAGTACAAATAAGCAAAGAATTTGTGCAGTAATTCAAAATCCTGTCAGTAACTACAGTAAACTCATCACCAATGACCTTCATGCCAAAGATTTAATCTCTGTCTACAGAGATGTAAGAACAGGACTAGGATAAATCTTGTTGTATCTACCACATGTTTTATCATTCATAGTAAGATATACAGAGCTAATAGAAATTAATTTTGGCAACAGTGTAAGTAATTAAATTAAACAGAAAGCATTTTCTGTGCACTGGAGATGAAGTTGACGGGAAAGCAAAAAAAAAAAAAATGGAGATCGCGATACAACCACCTGGAACCTAAATCACATAAAAGCAAAAAAGAAGGGCCAGTAGCAGGAAATCAGGAAGGTGATACTTGAAATCTCAGTCACAACTGATGTAGATTCAAGAGTGCTCTTCCATATTGAAACATCTGAAGCAGGGAATACAAACAAAACCATTCTAGTAAAAATATTTCACATACTTAAAATTATTACCATGTGAATTTACAGACCTTTACTTTCCAAATAGTTTTATTAGGTATTTTCTTCTCCAGCTGAAATAACAGCAATGAGCTATTCTCACTACTCCTTTCCTGTAGTCCTCCCATAATCAAAGCAAATCAGCAGAAGAAACAACACGGAAAGGACAAGGCCACAGTCATCAAGATACTTTCACTCTTCCTCTTGCTGAGATTAGGAACTCATCTTGTTGAGAAGAGCTATGGCCTAGCTGTACTCTGTCTCCACTTTCTACTATAGGAATAGCAAAAATAAAGGAGGAGGGGGCAGGGAAGTGAAGCGTAATATCGTGCACTTCTGTTAAGTCACACAATCTGTTACCCTGCACTCAGATAGTGTTCCACGTCTTCCTTCTACCAGATCTTGAACACAATACAAAGCACCAGGACAGCTTGCCTCCCATTGAGCTCTGTATTTTAAAAGCAAACATTGTTCATAACACGCATGTTTTAAAAAGGGTTCATAACACACATGTTTTAAAAAGGGTGTGCTCTCTTCAGAGAAATGCTTTGGCACGAGGATATGGGCCAGCATCAACAGAGCTGATGTTTCAAAGAGTCTTCTGCCTTGAGAATCGTCAGATACATAGCAAGTACTATTATCAATTGGCTTCTGTTAAAAAAACACATTGCATTGCCCCTAGAACCATGGGCTCCTATTTAGTTCTGTGGTTATACCCAGCACATAAAGATGGAATCATACAATATGTTGGAAGGGACCCATAAGGATCATGAAGTCCAACTCCCTGCTCCTCATAGGAGTACCTAAAACTAAACGTATAACTAAGAATCATCCAGATGGTCCTTGAACTCTGACAGGCTTGGTGCCATGACCACTTCGCTGGGGAGCCTGTTCCAGTGAGCGACCGTCCTCTCAGTGAAGAACCTTTTCCTAACGTCCAGTCTGAACTTCCCCTGATGCAGCTTCATTCCATTTCCTTGTATCCATGATTTAGGCTTCAGCATCAAGCCCAAGCATCAAGATTTGCCCATGCTTGAGGGAAAGGGGTGTGTTCCATAACTGAATAGTGCGTCATCAAAATGAGCTGTGAAACAAAGGGCAGAAAACGAAAGTCTGTTGGGAACAGACTGGAGATACCGGAAGCTTGTTTGAAAACAGCATTTTCCCCTTTGGTTTCTTTGGGCCTGGTACAAGATTAGCACTCCCAGAACGGTGGATCTTTTGCAATGGCTAAGGAGAGACTTCCCCACATCACCTGTGGGCATGCATATATACACACACAGAAGTACTGTTGTAATGGGCGAATGAGAAACACAAGAAGCAAATCAGGATAACAAAAAATATCTCCTCAGAAGAGAGCTCCTGGCCTGAAGAGCATGTCTGCCTGCCAAAATACAAGCACTTGTCAACACCAAGTCATTTTTCCAGGTGGGCCAGGCCAGGGTAAACTTGCTGACAGCTTAGCTATTTGTTCATTTTGGGAGCAAAAAGTGCCTTGCATCTTCATCAAATGAAGCCAGTGGTTGCTGCAAGCAGCAAGCTCTACTGCAAATTCTAGCCTGTAATATTTCTTCCTTACAATAATGTCAGGTGCCAGTACACCTCCATAATAGTAACTCTGGAGACAACTAAGGCTTTTGCAGCCATGGTGAGTAAACGGAGGAAGACCAATAGCTGGTGGTATTGATTTTTGTGGTAAGTCTGCCTTTGTGCCCTGTGCTTCAGCCCAACAAAGATGGCTGCTGCTGAAGTAGCACCATGCTCTGATTCCCATTCACAATAAACCCCTGTAGACTATCCTCTCAGGAAAGATAGTATGTTATTCTGCTTTGCTTACTGCCTTACTGATGGCTATTTTGCACAAAGAAATGAAAGGGGAGAACGCTGCTTTCAAACAAGTTTCCTGCAGTTGCAGTCTGTTCCCAGAACTGTGTCAGGGAGCTCCTGGGATAAAATACTAGTCCTTGTATTCCTGCGTATCTCAGTGACTTGAAGCATTCCACACCTGCACGATGAAAATGCACTTTACTTGTTATCAACTTCTGTGGGCTTGTAGATTTTGATTCCCGTTTCCTCTTCTTGGGTTCCACTGGCAAACATTAGGTGCTGTGGAGGGGAGAAGGAAAAGCAAATGCAAATAAAGGAAGAGCTTTGTATACATCCGCAAAAGAGAAGACAGAAAAGGTCAGATAACACATATTAAAAACAAATAGCTGGAAAAATAAACAGGATGCCTTGAAAATTAATCAGATGAGTCAAAAGGGACCAGAGGATTCTCTTAAAAAAATAAAGGAATAATAAGGGAATGTAGCATAACATGGTTAAAGCAAGATAGATCTTACAGAAAACTCAGCTGCAGCAAAAAGCAGCAATACGCCTCTACAGAGGAAAAAATAGTTGCACAGAAATAATATAGGGAAAACAAATACGGCCATAAATTCACTCAGAGGTCCAAGGTTCCCTTGGAGGGGAGGTGGAGAAACGTTCTAAAAACCAAAGATGCTGTTAGAGTTTTCACAAATCCCTGATCCAGTGTTGGGTGATTTCTGTTTCTCACCATTTATGTTAGTCTCCTACATGTCCCAAGCCATCTGCATTGCCATATTTGTTTGACAAGGTGCGTATATACAGCAACATCTCTGGGTCACTGAGTACAAGGGAGAGTTGGTTTCCCATGAAACCTTTGATGAAAACTAGAAGTTTTTGAAGAAATACGTCAGTTTGGACAAAAATGTTTCTTCATGTAAGATATGGAGATAGCTGAAGAAGCCGCAGTTCCAAAGCTGAAATAACACTACATGGGCTAAAACTCACATTGCCCCGTCCTTGGTAAAATATGCAGACTATTGTCTATTCTGGGGCCTGTATCTATCTGTCTGTCTGAAAATTTTAAAAGGCCTTGCCGTCATTTACTATTGGAAAATAAATACACTTCAAAACCTCAAAATCTTTTGCTAAACAGAATGATTGTTTTCCTAGTCCAAGAGCAATACTCTCCTCTGGTAAATTCTGTACTGCATTGGAACCCCATGGCTTGTTCTCTGAATGTTGATTTTAAACCAGCTTTCATGGGCAGCTGTGGTAAATAAACTGCTCAGATGGTTTTTCAGGCCGCAGGGGGTGGGGAGGGACAAGGTCAGATCACACACTGCAGTGATCCTGCTCCAGCAGAGTAAGACATTCAGAAGAGCTGCATGTGAACTCCTCAGATCTCAGTTTAACAGCATGCTACCAGATCAGGCCTAAAAACTTTCATATATCTGAACTGGACTATTTTCCTAAATTCATGATACACGTTAGCCAGGACAGATGATGAGTGTGTAATGAGGTAAAGAGGCACTGGGACAGGGGCAAGGCATCTCACACTCTACCATAAAGCCATAAATGACGGGTAGGTATTGCAGTAAAATCAAGGGAAGAGAAGGGAGTCTGCAGATCCTGTATGATTAACATAAAGCTAGAGTTTAGTAAGTTAAACCTGTTACACTATAACCATTCTGTGGCTATGCTGGCAATCATGCTGAGGTGTATTTTAACATCTGTATCGTTTGCATATCTCTGACATAAAACTATAGTTCAGCTAGATGTTTATGGCAAAATTGTTACTTCCTCATAGTTACACTTAGTTTCAGACTTTATTTGCAGGCTGCAAAACAATAAAATCTTTGAAGACAAAAATATATAGGGTAAATAAATAACAAGGATTATGAGAAATCTCCATGCCTTTAAAAACATATTTATTTAAAGGAATAAAAAGGTAAAACACCAAAATGCTACATACCCAACTAAAAATAGAAGGTTAATGCTGGATGAAAGGCAGTAATTTCACTCCATGTTGCATGAAGACAAATTAACACAGAGTATGGAACATCTCCTGTATCCCAGACATGAAGTTACTGAGCTCATTCCAAAAAACAGGTTCAACTTTATTAACTGACAGCTCAGACAAAAAGACTGACATTTAAGGGCTAGTCCGGAGCCCTTCCACTCACACTCCTATTTTGCAGGATTAGAATCCTCTGGGACAATCACTATTATTTTCTATTAACTGTTGTCAGCCATCTGGGTCAGCCATTATAGGTTCAGAAGCCCAGGTCATCATTATACCACTTTTAAATCTGAAATAACTGCATTTGAACCAGTTTAGTAGCTCCAGATATTAACTGAAAGTTGAATGTCTCCTAACATCTTGAGGTCCTTTCTGAGCTTCATGAATGGTGTGTTCACTGTGCTGGTGTGCCATCATCCACTCTTGATACCACTACCCCACCACACTCTGCTTTCCTTGGTCTCTAAATAAATACTTTACTGCTGTCTCTTTAGCTGCCTGGCACTTATCGTCAGCCCTGAATTGACATACAAAGCCCAGCTATGACAACGAGAATACCACGAGAAAACAATCAGTATCTGAAAAAGGGCTTAGAATCACTAGAGGAAAAAATTAACACCATGCTGAGGAGAAAAGGAAAATAACACATTATACCAGCAGAACAAGAAAGTCAGGCCCTTCCCTTGGAAAAGCAAAGGGAAGTGCGAGGTGTGGCAGTGCTGATGAGAGGGTGAAAAGTTGAGAGTAACCATCAGTAATCATGCATCCTTCCCAGCACTCTTCAGTACATTATATTTGTTTACTGCTGCCTTTTTCTGCAAGCATCTATTTGTGTGGCAGTATGTAACACGAAGGTCCAGCTGTGACAATTTTTGGTCTAGCAAGAGGCTGAGCTGGGGGATTTAAGCATTTAATAGGAAGAAACATCTATCATCAAGCTGAGGTAACAATTTTTAAGTGACCTAAAAGAGATATTGTCCATAATTGATGCATGGTAGAGTAGTACATGACGGAATGAGAAACATGTATGAAAGCTGAAAATCTAATAAAAATTATATGGGGTTTTTGGTAGAGAAGTGGACTTAAGGGTACACAGAATGATCAGGAAAATGGAACAACAGAAATACACAGTGCTTTTCCTTCCCTATAAACTTTCACTGAGCAAATTAAAAATAGCTGTAGTATACCATGAATCAATGGTCTGAATCATGCTCCAAGATAATCCTTTAATGCACCCCAGTGCAGAGTGGTTAGCCTAAAAGGAGAAAATCTCCAGTGACTTCAGATACATTCTCAAATAAGTTACTTGAATTAGCCGAGATACCATTTATAAAGTGTCTGTCTTCATACTATGCAGGCAGCAGTTTTTAAAAATTCAGATGAGAATTGGAGAAGTGAGCTCCGCAACTTCCTTTCCAATCTGCTTTGCTTGTGGTCTTGGGGACTAACCCATATAAATATGAATATAATTAGATATTTAGAAATAGCAAAGAGAGCTCATTTGTTACAGAAACCTACAAAGAATAAGAAGGGGTTTTATAATCCAGTTTTGGATTTTAAATTGGATTCTTCATTGTCTGAAGTCTGTTAGTCATTATTCCCTGGGTGCAGCGCTTGAATTGACGTCTGCAAGTGTTTGTGTATGTATATGCCTCTAAGAAAACATTCCGAATAGTGAGATTCCCCAGGGAGTGCTGACACAAATAACGGACACAACATATTTTATCTATTAAAAAAACTTCAAGCTTTTAAGTAATGCCAAAACCCACAATTAAATCAATATTAGACACATACAAAGAGATGATTCAGAAAAAGTTCTTCACAGTAATGCACAGGTGGATATTTGCATTGTGGGAACAAGCCAAATTGAAATAATTTTAACTCTGCACATGCAGAATGTTTCCTGGGAGTGACAATGACCCAGAACTATCTTTTTCCAGAATTTGGAGCCCAGTTCCAGAAACTCTCAGGTGAAAGTAATTCTTTCCCAAATGAAAGTGTTCATAGTAGAGCCAACTGTAGTGAAATCATGTTTTAGTTCTGATCACACATCTTCTAGGTGTTATTCAGAAGACAGGTACACAAGTATCTTAGCTTCTGAGAAATCAGGCATCTATCAACAGTTTCTTGAAAAACTCTCTTTTTATACAAGAAGAGGTTCCTTCCTGATCACGGTCCCCATTTAATCTTTCAGCTTTCCACTGACTTGCCTTTTGATCAGTTTTCCAAAAATTTTTCTTCATTCTGTACGTAAGGGTACCATAAGACCCTTACTTATTTTTTAAGCTAACTGTATCCTGCCATGGTTAGTCTTCATCCAGGTTTGTTAGGTACAAATTGACACATATCCTATCCCCTTGTTAGCTGGTTATTTGAACACCAAAGTCAAACATGCTCAAATGTTTTCACACTGAAAGCTTTGGAAATACTGGTCACTTCCAAAGCATGTACCCCTTCCTAACCTGTCATTTTAGTCTGTGTTCCACAGACATTTAGTAACATTTCCTCACTTCTATTCAATAAAAAATATTTATGATAGGAATGGAGATTCACAAGAGTCAGACTCTGGAAATAGTTACCTATAAAAATGAATGATTCCTCCTCTGCTCCCAGCATTTTCATCGTCCACTTGCACTTTTTTCTTATTTTCTTTTTTGAGGGCTTTGATATACAGTATGCCCAAAAAGTAAGTCAAGACATATCACCTGTCTCATTGTTCCAGATGATAATTCACTTTCAGGTTGAATATTTCACTGGAGGTTGCTTGTTTGTCTTGGTTTTATTTCTTGTCTATCATAACAAGAGAATATCATAAGAAGACTGGATGGAACACAATCTGAGCACACTCTGTATCTGTGGTGTAAGACACCTTCACGACAGCATTTAGCATACTACTGGAAAAATTATGCACATGGTGAGTTTTATGTTGCTCTCTGCTTTGCTGCTACATCCATGCAGTCTCAGTGATTTCTGAGAAAGGGAAAATGAAGAAAGGAATTGGTCATCATTATTTGCAATATAGCATCTTCTACATTAGTCAACACTGTCTCTACTACCCTTCTTGGGTTGTACTGTCACAAATGTGGGTCTTCAGATTTCTGTAGCTGGGCTTGCCAGTGCTAAAAGGCAATTGTGTTCTTTCTTTTGTTGAAAGAACAATACATGTCACCAATAATCTCGTATCTCTTTGCAACAGCTTCAGAAAGCAGGTGGATTTATTTTTTCCTACATTTGCAATGATACACATAAGTGTGCAGGGACTGGAAAAAAAACATCTTGAAAATTTTTCCTATTAGACAAATCCTGGTCCTTGCAAAGAACTGAAGGAAATGGCTTGTGCACAAACACATTATGGAAGGATTTGCTGAACAAATTCATGTCTATAACCAGGACAAGGCATAGAACAGTCTTGGCTTTGTTCTGCAAACAATCTGCATCATTATTACTAGTCCTGAAATAGTATATGTCCCTTGTTACAGCTGTTTACGTATATCCCTTATCTGTAACTTGTTCTTCCAGTCATCTGACATAGAAATTTCCAATATGTTGAGGTCTCAGCTGAAAGACTTCTGTGGTACCAATGGGCAGCACTTCGGATCAACATTTCCCTATCTGCCTAGCTGTATTTTTGACTTACCGGTTTGCTCCCATTCATGGAAAAAAGACCTAATTGTTTTCTTATTGTCTTGCTGTGGAAGTGGAAAGATTTCCAGGTATCACCTGCTGCCTGACTATAAAAACACAGCCATCAGAGACCACATGTTCAGTACCATGCAAGTGAGAACAGTAGACATGAATACAAGTCTCAGTATGGTCCTTGGTTCTTCACCTTCCATGAATCAGAAAAAGCATAAGGAAATTAAACAAGTCTTGTTTGACCTCCACAACTGTATTTCATGTTCCTGTTCACCGAGACTGTTTGTGTTTATTCCTTAAACTGCTTTTAATCAATATTTAGTTCTGAAATGTTTGCACAGAAGGCATCTGGAAGAAAGAGAAGGCCAAGTCCAGGGTACTGCAAAAGTCACGGCAGTTCTCTACAGATTGGTCTGTCTTATAAAATTGTGAAATGGTAGTTTACGTTCCATTAAAAAGAGGTGGGGATAATTAAAAGCAAAGCAACAGAAGAACAAACAGTGGAGACAGATGTTTTCCAGATTTCCTTGACAAATTAGTGAAATATTTAAACCCCTATATTCTTTTTTTTTCCACATCACTGGATATTTTTATCCCTTGGTTATACCACATCGAAACAATGCAAATATTTCACAAAGGCCATGTTTCCCTGCATCTTGGGGAAAACCAGGCTCTATAAACATAGAAGTGCTATTAGAGAAGGTGGAATACCTCGAGCTGACTCATGGGCAGCCCCAAGGAGACTCAGAGAAGGCAAAAACACTTACCAGATGCAAACAAAAAAATAAAGAAAACAAAAACCCCATCCTTTACTACATTTACTTTTCATCCTGTCCCAGCATTCCTTATGGACCAAACTCCAAAATTAAATGGACGCTATGGGCACACAAATATTTTACCAATTTAAAAATAAATTTGAAAGCAATCCTTTCATTTCTATATCCTCCCAATGTAAAACAGCTTCTTGTTTCTGTGCATCTGACATTTAAAATAAGATTAGAGGTTAGACTCCATGGGTTTCATTAATTAAGTCAACTTTAAATTTATGTATACAAATAATACCATACTTGTCATCAGTTTGGCATCCTCAAAGGAGAGACAGACAAGATTACCTTGGAAAATTTAACTGCCTTGCTTTAATATAAAGGATTCCCTCATATGGCAAATTGAGATTACAGTGGAAGAGTGGTTTAGAGGCTGCAGGTAGAAGTCCAAAGTGCTGACTTTAGCTGAACAAGTTTATTTTAATGTTCCTTTCCCTGTTGTGTATTTTCATCTGGCTATGCTGGAAAATCTGATGCTTGGATTCCACTGGCACCCAGATCCCACTTCAACTCAGTCATGATCTTCACCATTCCCTCCTGTCTCTCCTGCACACCTTCCTGAATCATTTGTCCACACAAATGCTGGAGAGGTGCTTGCATTTGGGGATATACCAGGTTTCACCTGCTCAGTGTGAGGTGTGAGCACATAGAGCAATGGATTGGAGAGCCTAGGGAGGGAAAATTCATGAGATACGAACATGGAGCAAATACTGATGAAAGTCTGCATATCCCCAGTGTAAGCTTGTGTTTCACATCTAGTACTGTACCTCCTATTGCTCGTCTGGTCTGGTTCTAATGTACCCTTACTGCCTACACAGCAATCCCTAAGGGTCCAACAGTAGAGAGGGAAATATTTCATAGGAAGATACATCCTTTGCACGACTTTCAAAATATCATATTCATCCATGATATACATCTGTTCCTGATGTCAAGACAGTATAGACAGACAGCTTTAATTCAAGCCTATGCTAGTAGCTTTATGCAGGAATGCCTGGGACCAGTTCCGTGAGTCATTTGGGAAGATCAGTTTCATTTTTACAGCTTTAAAATTTATATGATCTCAAAACTCACAAGACTCTGCTTTCATCTTCAGTTTACACATATACTTTCTAAGGCTGTGGGATTATATCACACTGAACAAATAAGCAACGCAAACCTTTTCCTCAAATATCTTCTTATGGATAATTCCAGTCATTTCTAACAAATTAAACGATAGTTAGCATAGCACAGCCACAGAGTCAGGCAAACAGAAAGACAAATTTAAAGTTAAAACTAAATATAGCCTAGCTGTGTGGAAGAGAGAAGTGACAATCTACAAGTACAAACGGAGGGGGAAAGCAA
>Ga0065711_1003026_pt1 | contig 30636 bp, 13 predicted proteins | sample Hoacrofraction12_FD_59098 | JGI IMG/M metagenome (GOLD analysis project Ga0065711, IMG submission 59098) | Hoatzin crop microbial communities from Cojedes, Venezuela - Epithelial fraction 12 v2 (version 2) | ecosystem: Host-associated > Birds > Digestive system > Esophagus > Crop | place... | reverse complement strand
CTGAACATGAGGAAGAATTTCTTCCCTCTGAGGGTGACGGAGCCCTGGAACAGGCTGCCCAGGGAGGTTGTGGAGTCTCCTTCTCTGGAGATATTCAAGACCCACCTGGACGAGGTCCTGTGCAGCCTGCTCTATGTGACCCTGCTTTGGCAGGGGGTTTGGGCTAGGTGACCCACAGAGGTCCCTTCCAAATCCTAACATTCTGTGATTCTGTGATTCTGTGAAGTTTTGCAATGAGGCTACGGCAGCCATACATCTTCCAAGCAAATGCCAGGAATAAGTACAGTCGTAACATGAGCTGGTACATAGTAGTCACAGAAGAAAGAAGCTTCATTTAAAATTTCACCAATATAAGATGTTCTTTTTAAGGAGAGACAACATCCTAGCAAAATGGACAGCCATCTACAGAGACTTGGAGAAGGAACACAGAAGACAGCTTTTTCAATTAATCTAAACATAAACAATTTATTTAAACTGCTTCAGCCTTGTGATAACTATGTGTAACACAGATGGTCTGCAAATCCACATGAATTCAGTCTAGGAATGATGCTACTGACTAGCTGCTTTAACAATGTTCAATAATGTTCAGTTCATTGTATCTAGAACGTGTAAAAGCATCCACCTGTGCAGGTCCTTAATCCTGCTCATAGCAGTAAATCGATGCAGGGGTGCAGTCATTTACCCCTTCTGCTCCTGCGCAGGGTGAGACACTTTATTCTATAATCAAGTCAACCCAAGTTACTGTAGTCACTAATAAGCATCACTAAACATGGATGATACCATTCATTTGGGACGCATCCAGAGACAGTGGCTGTCCAGCTTCTTACGGCTTCAAGTTACTTAGGGCATCGCATGATTACTGCCTACAACAGGAGCACAGATCTTTCTCAGATCCTTGATGATTAACTCTGTGTGGACCTTGACATTGAAATGGTTTTGGGAACAAGTTGCTACATCATTTGACTACTTTTCTGTTGCTGCAGCATGGGACAACATAGATAATATTCAGCAGGGACAGATAATATTTAGCTTTTGTTTGCATCCTGTATGAGTGATTTCACTCAGCCTGGTAACTTATTAAAAGGAAGAACAGTAATAAACATACATATAAACTTGAATTTGGTGTTTGGTCAGCTGAATTGGCCCAACTGAAAATGAAATACTGATTGCCTGTGTAAGAATCTAAACCAGTTCTTGTAAGGACAAGGTACCAACCCCCTAAATAAATACATCAATAGCACATTTAGACCAATAAGATGTTCAGTGAGAGGGCTTTAAGTAAAATATCAGTGAAAATAAATGTGAGCTATCCAGCTTTTGCCCTGCCTAACACTGTACTGCGAACTAGGTGAAGGAAACATCTGAGGGTAGCCTATCCTGGATAGATCTCCCACTGTAATGGTTTGCTAATGTGCACCATGGAAATACACAGGGCACGATTCTGAACTTTGTTGGTTTTACAGCAGTTTAAGTACATAGTTCTTAGTGTTGCTGCCACACTCTTCCTATGGTGTGAATAAGAAAAGAGAATTAATAACACTTAGGTGATCCTATCCTTTGCTTACTTATTCTTACTGTAAAAGAAGGTTAAAATGGAGGTGTTTTAAAGTCTTAAAAAAATGTCTTAAAATATGAGAAGGAAAGATCAGCTCCTGTTCCTCTTAGTGTTACTGGCTAGGCTGCCAGAGGTTTACAAAAGATTTACTGGACCTCTGGAAATTGTAGGATTTGATTACTGGTAATGTCTTGAGAATTTTTTTGTGCTGCGATAAAATTTGATTTCCTCTCCAACAGTATCCGTTGTGTTCACCCTACTGTTTACTTGCTTCGAACTTTTACAAGGTCACCTTCATCAGATTCATGTTCTAAATGCTTCTCTGAGTAACTCTGGTCATCTCACACTTCTATAAATTTTATTTAACCAATCAACAATATGGGATTGACCAGTATCCTATTTTGTAATAATTATGAAAAACTGCACTTACAAATGTGGTCAGTGCCTTAATGAGGCCCCATTTCTTGCTAAGTAGTTCCTGAATATACCAAATTAGTACTACAGGACATTATTCTTTGCTTTTACTTCCTGACAACAGTAGCAATAGCGTAATTCTATGAAGACAGATACCCAGTAAACTGGGTAATTTCTAACTCTGCATAATTATACCTACTCTGATTTACAATGAATTACATTATGATTTATAGAAGTATCGTATGTTCTCTTGTTTCCATTCAGAACAGTAGCACACATAAGGCTGGAAGCAACACAAAAACAGTCATTCTTGACAGATGTCTTCGATTCCTCCTGAATGAATGTTGGACAGTAATTCAGTTTTTAAGAAAAAATTGCTCCAGAAGGACATCTTTAATTTATTTATATCCGCATCTTGTTATGCTTTAAGACTATGCTACCAATGAGTTTAAACTGAGTAAACTCCTATGTAACATTGCTTTGACTCTCAAAGACAGAAATTTTTGCAATATGTATGTGTATATGTGTGTGTGTATGTATATATATATGCAAACACACAGAGACTATACTATACAGATAAAATATAACAAGTTGATAGCAGTATTTCTATCACAAATAGAAAAATACTGATGTTACAACAAGAAATGTATTAGCACTTGCTAGCTATTATTATTTTTGTAATGCTGCTTTTTTCTTTCTGAGGAAAGGTGCAGACGAACAAAATGCAGAAGGAAAAAACAGTGACTCAAACTACTCAGTCAGTGTTAGCAGTGGGAGTACTACTTGTGTTTTATAGATATTTATATGGCCCTCCTCGCTAGGGTAATATCTGAATGCCTTGCAGTTTTTAATACATTATTCCTTACCTGTAAAACAGAGGAATGCTGTTGTCTACAATTTATGAACTGGGAGGTTGAACCAGAAAAAGAAGCAAACACAGGGATTTAGAAGACTTAAATTTCTCTTAGATCTCTGATCTTAGTTTCATCTGCTGGATGTCTGTGAAGGTCATCAAGCCAGCTGGAGCCAAACAACTAGAAAATTAGTCATGGGGAGTTGAAGCTGTTTGACTCTGGCCCTTACCTACAATTTCATAAGAAACTTTTGGTAACAATAAGGGCTCAGGGGTTTTGTTGTCCAGATTCACTCTCATGTCTTTATCACTGGATCATTAGACCTAATTTTGCCCCCCAAACCAGGAGACTCACAATATTTCAATGGATCCAGGTTCTTTATATAGCTGACTTGCAGATTTTGCTTTATACACTTCCATTTAAACAATAAGGTCCTTCCATGAATGCTGGAACTGATGCAAAACTGTGCTTGGCGGCCAAGCTCATGTGTGAGTCCTCAGATTTATTATAAGAGGGACTGAGCCTGTAGCCATTCCCTCAATGGAGGGAAATGGCAGTTAAAGTAAGCTTGAAGAAGCCCTAATATAGTCAAATAAGTTTTGATTAGAACTTATTCTTATAGAAATAAGCATTTTAATACAATTTATCTCCCTGGCTGCTTAAACTTGCTATAGGTGTGAGATTCTTACAGCAGCTCAATTTGACTGAAGTTGACCAATAGGTTTAAAAATTTTTGGAAGACAGAGGGAGAAGAAAGGCGAAGAAGACTGGCAAAATGACAGATGTCTAGACTCTGAAATATTGTGCATGCACTAAGAAGAGATGGGTGCCAACACTGCAGAACAGGATGTGTTGTTCAGAAGAACTTACTAACTACATGTGAGTTAACAGTGTGACACCACTGTAAAACATCAAGCCTTGTTATGATGTCCAGTGTCTACGGCATTGGTAGGACTGTCCTACGCAAGACACCACAGGCTGTCATACTCATTGGTGCTGGCATGGCCTCTTTCCATCTGACAGCTGTCATCATTTAACATGCTTTTGACAGATAACAGAAAAAGAATCTGATGCTTTGTCTTAAATAAAAAATGGACAATGAGAGAGTTGCATCACTTGAAAAATATTTGCTACTGACTTGCCAAAAAAGTGCATGCTGTAAAGACCAGTCAGGAGACCCAGCCAGCCAGGGCAGGCCTTGGGCAGGGCAGTGGCAATGCCTGCCTGGATGGTCAGCTCTACCCAGAGGAGGAAAAAAAGGTGTAGAACGAAAGCTGAGTGAGCGATGTAGTAATGACACCACTTCTGAGGCCAGAGAGCCAGACAGACATCTTTTTTAAGAGGATATTATGTCAAACACGAAGGAAGGGAAAAGGCCCTGGAAGGAAGGAGAGAGAGGGACAGGGCAGGTGCAGGTGGATTGTGAGGAATTTTGCTGTGTTTTCATTACACATAGCACATTTTTCCTTTCTTCTGGTCACAGCATCTCTCCCTTGTTGGCATGCTGGTGTACCTTAACTGCAGCTGAACCTAGGGCAATCATTTCATATTTGACTAAATGACTTTCTTCCTGTTCCCTTTTACTCTTGTAGGGGCAATGGTCATCTTCAGGCAAACGGCAGCATCATTTAACATGTGCCTGCCCCTTTTTCCCATCACTCTTCAGCTCTACTGAAACTTTTGCCCAGTGTCTGATACCAGTGGGTGCACGGGGAGGATAATATGGATGGCCAGTTCTCCTGGCCACTGGTATTTTTGTTAAAAAATCTCTAATGTTGTGCTTTCATCACTGTTTGAGCAGTAGAGAATCAGGCCAGAGATCACATTACTGAATCCGCTACTGAGAAGAGAGTTTCATAGCAGTTTCTCACTTTCCACAGGTGCTGGTGGAACCATTTGCCTCCATAGCACAGACCTGGTAATGGGAATGCAGTTGATAATTTCTGTGATTTCTATTGTTGTCATTGACTTAAAGCATATGAATTGAGAGAAGCTGATCCTGATCTTACACTGGTGTCACATCATTAATTTCAAAGAAGAGGCATTGATGTAAGATTGGTGTGCTTGACTAGCAAGTCGGGATCCTGCTTTCCATTTGTCTGGTAAGAATGCTGGATGCGAGAACTCAATGCCATAGGTAGACACTAGTGCAGAAATGATTACTAATTTTATGCATAAAGGAAAGAAAGCTGTAAAAATAGAAATTATTTGTGAATTTGAATTAAAAAAAATAAAAGAAAGCACACCTTGCTACGCACTACTCAGAGATCTTGAGCTCTAGTAGCTAACAGTGAATGGATGAAGAAAACTGAGGTTAGATTTTGGCATACTGGAATACGGAAAACATGTTTTCCATCACAATAAAAAAGGGATTTACTTTCTTCACATGTGACCTGACTTGCTTCATTTTGTGTTGTTGGTGAACTGTAACCATTCTTGCCCCAGTGATTCACATTGCACGAGTAGATGGTCCTCATTAGATATGCTTCTTTTATCATTAAAATAAAATCAAGAGCTCGTGTCACCCGCCACAAGCTGTTTAAAGAGCTTCTCAGTATTTAAGGTCACTGGATTTCAAACAGAACATGGAGGCATGATGTGGGAAAATTCTCTTGTGTAAATGTTTGAAAAATACTGACATAATGTAAAAATGAAATGCACACAATTAGAATGAGAAGTAAACTCTTAGTGTATGTGTGCACCAATGACACAAATCTGGTATCTGTTAAGACAATTTGTTATTATGATTCTTATGTCAATCTGTTACTATGATTCTTCTCATTAATTAGCCATTCCCTCAGTAAAGATCATGTGGATGTATGCTGCTATTATAGTCCTGCTATTATTTGTTCACATTCTTTGTAAGGTCACTGTGTAGGACAATATTCTGATGAACTCCTGAGTCACCCTGAGGGACATCTAGCTCTGCTGCTGTATACTCTTCATTCTTTTGGCAAAACCCCTTGATCTGAAATGGCTGGGCCACTGTGCAGAGGGGCAGGAAGGTTTCAAGGGGCCAGAGACAAACAGAACAAACAAGAGGAAGCTTGGCTTCCAGGTCTGGCAGATGGGGACTCCCCAGAGTGAGGAGGAATTCTTGTTTTCATCCTGTCTCTTACTGCTGACTCTCCATGGAAAATGTCTTGGCAGATTGAGGAGAAGGGATGGCTCTTAAGGAGTTTCCATCCCAGTATGCTTCTGCATTCAGTCCCTACTACGTGTTTTTTTTCAGTCTCTGAGATTTTTGCATTGCTCTCATTAGCAATGTAGCCAACTTCTTTCAGTGATTACTTTTATAAGGCTGCTCTGCAAACAGATATCTCAGCACAGCTAATGGGGCTGCAAGCTATAGCACTGGGGAGGAAGGAGCTGGGAGACAAACATCTTCAGATGAATCATGAACAGCAGCCTCTCAGAACAAGTGATCTGGCCCTAACAGATTAAGTTCCTCATCACTCTTCTTTGGAGATTTGGTGCAGAAAGGCCACTTTACCTGGGATGGAGTAATTTCTGGGTTCCAGCTCAAGCTCAGGAAGTTGCACTTGCTGATGGCATTTCATGTAAGTGTAGAGAGCCACTAAGTGGCCATCACAGCTTATTAAGAGGTAAGGAGGAAGGCTTCAGCATTATCTTCATGATCAAAGTTCAAGAACTTTATACACCCTGTTGGGATTAGCCAAAGGACACCAAGTCCCAGTACAAAGTTGCTGATGGTGGTTATATCATGTTTTGTGGCCAGCGCTGGTCCTGAGCAGCCATTTTCCAGCAGTTAGCATAGTTGTGCTTACTGCAAGTCTCTGATAAGGCTTGTTGTTGCCCTGTCTCTTGGACATCTTGCCGCTTTTCTTGAGAGTAAGAAGTAAATTTGTTATTTTCCATTAGGAGTTAATACCTCTGCTCAGTCCTTGCTGTCAGACTTGTAGTTTCATGTTCCTTCAGCATGCTAGGATAAAGGTGACCCTCTTTATATGATTAAAAATCCATCAAGTGTATGCTGAAATTTGTTACAACCTCAGGTTTGGTAATTTCTGTTTACTTCTCATTCCCACTAGATAACCTGACTTTGTCTCCAAGCTCAACTATGTAACTCTGTGCTCAGGTAAAGCAGTTATTGTGGGAAAATGCAGAGATTATTTCTTATCTTTTCTCAGAAACCTCATTTTTTCTTTTTCTCTCTTCCTTTATCCCTGGCTTATTTAATTGTAGATTTCCTTCACGATCAGTCCTTTTTCGCACTCTTTATAGACTTGCCATTTCTACCAACTACCTTTTTGGTTCTGAAGACTTCCATAAATTTCTTTTTTATCCCCTTACCAAAGACAGAAATTCAAGATAGAGTTTGGTTTTTTGGCTGGTTGATTAGATATCTGCTATCATTTTAATCTGATATCAAGTCTGTACAGACTTTAGAACATACTTTGAGGGAAAGAATTATCAAGAATATGGAAGTGAATGTAAAAAGGTTAAAATGCTACATGGATTTACTAAAGCTCAGTAACTTTATCTGAAAAGAATAACTCTTCACTATATAAAAGAAGTGATACAGCACCATGGAAATTATTAATTACATGGAAGAAAGCGGGGATTAAGGTAGAAGTGGGCAATGAACTGACTAAGTGAAAGATGGCAATGTGTAGGTCTAAAAGGGTAAGGATCAGCCTTGAGGGATTTTACTAGTGGAGTTCCTCAAAAATGATTTTTGGGATTGATTTCTTTAATATTTTGATTCATAAGCTGGACCAACAACATTTAGATTCTCAAAAATGTAGACTGGTTGCTGACGTTAAGGAATGCTCAAATGGTACTGAGCATTGATATCTCAGTTTGAGGATGACCATGAGTCTCAGACTTCCTCCTTTCTCTTCTGCTTGTTGGAAGAGTTTGTCCTTCTGTGTTACCACCTTCCAGAACAGTCCTTGCAAGCTCATAAAGAAAATCTCTGCACACTACTGATGGAACTCATGGTACCACGTGGAGGCTCAGTGTGCTACAAAATCAGGAAAATATCAGTGCTTCAGACCTCAGCTGCATCAAGAAAAGAAATTCTGTGGTTTGTCAGCCATCATGAAATCTCTTTTAACACAACAAAAACTCTGGGTAAGATTTACATGAGTTTATTATACTGAAATGCAAATCTCAAGAAATCAGCTTCTATAGTGAAGACAGACACTAGATGATGATGTCTAAGATGCTTCAAAGCAACCCAGAGTCTGATACAACTTCAAGTTGATTCAACTGTCCCCTAAAAATAGGTCGATATTGCAGCTTTATGCTTTCCATCTCTTCCCATTGTTGTGTAAAACAGAATACAACAGAGAAAACTACCAGAAGCTGAATTTGTCCAATTTCCTTGAAACCCTTTTCCTGTTAGTAATCTAGGACATCGTAAGTAACACAGAGGCAAAACTTTTTTCATGTTGTTCTAAGCAAGCTTTCACAGACAAGAAACAGACACCACATAATTCATAATCTAAATTCTTCTCATGGTTCTTGATAATTTTTCTAACTTTTGAACCACGTGGTAATGCAAAATTATTCCTGAAAGCCAGTAGCTTGCATGAATACACCCAACAGGGCAGCTCTTTAGATGGAAGCCAGATGCTGATATAAATATATTCTGTTATTTTATGCTCTACACACTTGACATGACTGGTGGAATTGCTTGCGTGAGTAGTGATTCAGTAACTTAAATCAGTGTTGATTTATGTCAATTTAATTCATTCTGCACATATTCAGCATTACAAAGAAGGCATTAAATACCATTTCAGATCCATAAGGGCAGTCCAAGAGTGCATACACAGTGTTTAGTGTTCCGCTTCTTACATGTGAAAGTATGTGGTATGTGAAAATGCTTCATCCTGCATTCATGTCTGCTCTCCCTGGTGTATTACAGCAAGAAGAAACACCAGAATGGCTCTCGTAACCTGCCTGGCTCACTGGGGCCTGAGAGAGTGAGAAGCAGACTTGTCACTTCATCTTCAGCCAGTAAGAAATGAACCAGTGGCATTTTCCTGGAATGGGGATTAATTCACAGTGGAAAAAGTTTTAGACTGATTGTCTCACAATCCTTCAACTAGCAAACAAATGAGCAAGCACAATAGCAACCAGTGCCATCATTAACCAGGGATTTAAAGAGCTGGGAAGACTATAAAACTACTTAAATTGTTTCTCCTCAAGGAAATTCTTGTGCTTCAAAGTAAATTGTTGTTATTTTGTAATAAGAAGAGGTAAGTAATAAGAAGAGGGCCAGGATCAGAGGGCTGGACTACCTCTCGTACGAGGACAGGCTAAGAGAGTTGGAGCTGTTCAGCCTGGAGAAGAGAAGGCTCCAGGGTGACCTTAGACCTGCCTTCCAGTACCTGAAGGGAGCCTACAGGAAGGATGGAGAGGGACTTTTCACAAGGGTGTGTAGTGATAGAACAAGGGGGGATGGCTCTAAACTAAAAGAGGGCAGATTTAGATTAGATATTAGGAAGAAATTCTTCACCATGAGGGTGGTGAAACACTGGCACAGGTTGCCCAGAGAAGCTGTGGCTGCCTCCTCCCTGGAAGTGTTCAAGGCCAGGTTGGATGGAGCTCTGAGCAACCTGGCCTAGTGAAAGATGTCCCTGCTCATGGCAGGGGGGTTGGAACCAGATGATCTTTAGGGTTCCTTCCAACCCTTACCATTCTATGATTCTATGATTCTATGATTCTAAGTATGTTTGAAAACAATTTGGATTTGCGCAAGAAAAGAAAATGGCATCAGCATAAACAGTGGCTGTTTCACATGTTGTCCAGTGTGGCCCTTCCTATTTCTAATGTGCTTGCTGGAGTGTGGCTTTGGTGGAGGCAGCTGCTGCCCGAGAGCCCGTTTGCTTATCAGTTGGGATAAGGTCAGCAAGGCTGCTGAGAACTTGTACTTTTCAAAGTGAAACGTATGCTCCACAAACATCACCCTTTCTCCTCCAGCTGATGGGCACAAAGGTTTAATTCTGAACTGATAATGGGCCGTTTCTCTGCAGAACCAGCCACTGCTCCCACAGAGACCACAGAAAGCAGGATTGGAACTGCTGGCTGTCCATGGTTCAACCTCCACAGTGAAGCCCAAGCACAGACCTTTTGCACCTGTAAAGTAGAAACAGGCTAAGAAGTATTCAACTGGTATTAGCTTGCTTTGAACTGGGACATAAACACCCTAGTATAGCATAACTGGTAACCAATGTATAACCATGTTTGTACACAGTGTCCCAGTACAAATAATATTGTTGTTGCTAGTAGGAGGACATGTGCCTTATGCTGTCTTCTGCTAACGGTGCTTTATGCTAACTGTGCCTCATGCTAACTACATAAGCCCCAGTCTGGACTTGTTGCTGACTTGCTGTGAGAGCTTGCTGTGTGAACTGGAACTTGGTACCAGATGTCTCCTGTTGTGAAGTTGCATAGCAGGGGATAACAGTGAAGGCCTTGGAAGTAGGGGCACAGGTTGAAAAGAGAGGCCTGAGAACTATAAACAACAAGCTGATGGTCACCTACTTGTTAAGAGCTGGCAAGGCTGCTTTTGCTTTAAGACACAAAGATGCAGTTATGCAAGAAAGCAGAACAGCTAAGTGACACAATAAGGTACCTGTGACAGCCTGGAAAGTAACCCCACTTTAGCATCACCCAGCCTGCAGTTCAGGACCAGAGGTAAGGGCTCAGAACCATCCAGAGGCTGAAAACTCCTATGAAAGGAGATCTCAGATTTGAGGGCAGTGGGAGGGGAGAAAGGCAAGACCTCTTTCAGGTCCAGCTTCCCGTGTCAGAGAGCTTTCAGGCTTGATTACCTCCATCTGGGTAGCTAAGACCATCAAGGACCATAGCCACTAGCACCAACTATGTGGCTTCAGCTTCAAGGTACTGTATAACGATGTGTATTTTAATCAATATCAGCCCAGTAACTCTTCCGCTTTGAAGTTTGGTTTGTCAGTCTTTTGAACGTTCCCATCACAACAATCTCTCACTTGTAGATCTGTTCAGTTGCAACAACAGGCAGACAATGAAGACACATTTTGGCAGATATTATTATGTGTGCTTTTTGTTGGTTGTGCTAGAAATTTGTTACTGTGATCTTAAACCCTTTAAGGTTAGATAAGATGAGTGTGATTAGTTGCTGCGTACTCTGTGATGCCTCAGGCAAACTACTTCTGACATCATTGCTCCATGTCATGCGTTCTTTGAAGAGGGCCTATATTCTGAAAGTGAACTTCAGATTTTCTTTACTATATTTTGGAAATGAAAAAACATATTCATTTTACCTATCCATTCCCAACATTTTGGAGAATAGATGATATTTACGCTGATCTGCTTGAATTTTATTCTCAGTTGTCTTGGATCTTACCTTGCTTTTGGTGGACTGCAGTCACAGCTCAGAACTCTTTTGTAATATTTTAAAACCACAGAAACCTAAATTTTCCTTCCCACATATGCACACATATTAGCAGGATTGTATCTCATTTTCCTTGTTTTTTGCCTGCTTTTGCAGAAAGTGCTAGTGGTATCTACCTGTATTTTATGACAACTTTTCTACTTGCATAGTTTTTGAAAGTCTGTGGTACCACAATTAAAGATTATTTGGTCAGCAACAGCAATAGGTCTGATTTTATTAAAATTGACAATTAGCATAAAGAATATTAATGACAAGACTAATTCTCAGCCAATCTAGACTTACTAATTTCCATGTTGTGAATCAGCATAGGATGCAGCTAGCTTTTTCTTCCAAGGACTTAATTCAACAGAGAACTTGGCCATTTGGTGTAGTAATTGAGGTACTTAAGTCCAACATTACTACTGCAATTTGTCTCACCTAACTTTAAATATAATTTTTTTTTAGAGTCCTACATCTGAACTAGACACCTGAGCTAGGATTTATCTTGAGCCAGTGAAGAAGCACACCTCATTTTTCGAGTCTAGTCCTTGGTAGCCAGTAAAAGCCTGAACTTAGCCTGGACGGCTCTGCTCATGTATAGCTGCAGATGCACAGAGGCAGAATTCATCTGCCCTGAGGTAGGTCTCTGAATAGTTAAGGCCCCTGAATGATGTGATCCGCTGAGGCTGTCCCTTACCCAAGACAACTTTGACAGTGGTGGTGTCTATCTTTTATAGCACTGAAAGCACTCATCCAGATCTGAGTTCAAAGCCCTGGGTGTAAGATCATCTTTCTGTCATGCATAAAGTAATAATATCAACCAAAACGCTACATGCTAGGCTATGAGCGAATACTTTCCAAACCTAGGTGTGCATTCTGAATTCCAGCGCATCTGGTCATCATTACTGCATAGTCATCCAACTTCAGCAGGAGAGATGGAGAATATCAGTCCAGCCTTTTTCTCCACATCCACAAGAAGTCTAATATCCCGTTTCAGCAGCTGCTGTTTGTTCATTTGCAAGAATCAAGCCAACAATATTTCAGCATTTTTTACCAAAGTGCTTGTGATTAAATCTTAAAATGTTATAAATAGTCTTTGGGGCAGCAATTTGCTTTCTGTTTAATAGTTAATAGGTAGATTCCCATGGTTAGATTTTTGTTTTTAAACCTTGTATTCTTTTATTGTACTGGTGTAGCTGGTGTGTCATACAAGGAAATGAGTCTGCTTATTTACATGGTTTTGCAAAAAATTAAGACTACACCAATGCCCAGACTGTGGCAATGCTCAAACTATCAAGTCATTTTGAAACCAAACAGAAAAGCAAAATAAATGCCATATTTGTCCAATTGCTGCACATTGTGTAAGGTTCTTCAACATTCTATATCGCGGAGGGCCTTCAGCTGCAACCCTGGACTCTGCTTTCCACTCTCAGCCCTATACACTTTACTCAGGCTGCTGGAGTGGTGTTTTCCAGAGCGTCTGGGGCAGTGTTTTCCCTTGTTGTTCTCATGCCCTTTCCCTTTCTTTTTCTTTATCCTTTTCCCTTCCTCCTCTCTGTCCTCTGTTTTTAATTTTTTCCCTAACGAATAACTTTCACGGCCCATCTGTGTATGCCATTAGATGCAGATCCTGCTAAGAAATACTCATGCGTGAGAACTTGTCTCAACATCCATTGTTCAACACCATATTTTTCTTTTTTTTTCCTTTGTGATACCTGTACTATACATGTACGTACTTGCCTATACACAAACATGCACACACACTTTATTCCTTGATTAGATAGTTCTTATTAATGCTTCTTATTGCACCTTCTATACAACATTTTTCCCGGATTACCTTTTTAGGACTGACTCTGTATCCAGGACTGTCAGGCAACTGGAACCCTGAAATAGCCATTTTATTGCTGATTCCCTTGCTCTACTTTTCTAAACTGTAAGTAGAGTTTAATTGCACATAACTCCCCCAGGATCCTTCCTTGAGGAGTGTTGTAAAACCTGTGCATTTACAAGACATTGACAGGGAAGAGAACACATCTTGCTAGGAAACACGTAAGGACTAGCAGTATATTTCACTGTTAACCAAAAAGTGTACTCTCAGCCTGAGGAAGAACACTGAAGATCTTAGAGAAAAATCTGAGCTCACAGTTAGAAACAAAACATTTCAGAAAACTGTATGAAAGAGATATGTCCTCTAGGCCTCTGTCTTCTTTCTGTGGTGCCTGTAGCATTTTTCCCTTGTTAAGTGATATGAAAAAATGTTGATGGAATTCCAAAGAATCCTTTGGTTTCAGTCCATACAAATAATTTCCATGATGTAATGAGCTGAAACCTACAACTCTGAGGCAGACAATTCCTACAATTCCTCCATTCTGCATGACGGAAAGGGAGGCAGCAGAGTACATTGTTGAACAGGACCATGGTTGGTCATCAGGGTTAGAAAACTGATATTGCGCTGCAGTTCTGGCTAATGAATTTATGCCTAAGGAATTGCAACAAAACCTTTCCTTGAAAGGAGGCAAGACCCCGGTTTTAACACTCCTCCAAACAAGGAACTTGAAGAGTATAAGCTGCCACTAAATTAATTGTCGGCAAAAAACGCTCAGTGTATTTGTTCCTAACAATATGAAGTATTTTAGAAGCGTACTCTGCCTTTCAGAGGTACCTGTTGAACTGGACCACTGGCATGCGGTGTCTCAGTGTTATATTTTGTGAGTAGATAGTGGGGAAAGAAGAGTGAGTGGGTTGTGCTGCAGGAATAAAGAGAAGCTTGTTGTTCCCAGATGATGGAATTCCTTATGATTTTTTTGGTTAAATAGTTGCCTTACCTTTGACTTGTGCCTCTCCAGCATACCTCCATATATAGTCTTGCTCATGAAAGCAGGAAAAGCTGAAGGGAATCAGGACATTTCCAGTCTTGCTAGTGCTGTGCTTTAATCATATCACCTTTTCATACTTCATTTTTCCCAGCTATAACTTTTTTTCCTAAAGGTCTGTGACGCTTTATGTGTTAATTTGAGTGCTTTGAGATCTTCAGCTGAGAAATATGTAGGTTGTTGTTTTATTACTGTTATTAACTCATCTCTGTTGGAAATTACTTGCTCCATATTTTACAACTCTTTCAAAACATGCTACACTAAAAGCTGCCTTAGTATCCTGAGAATCAAATGGTGAACATGAAGCAGGAAAAATGCCAAAGAAGAAAAGCAGAAATATATAGAGACATATAATTTAATTTAGCCTCTGCTTTTCTATACTCTCAACTTTCGTATCCAACACTTTTTTTAAACAATTGCCAATGAAAATGAAGACAGTCATACATGGAAGAAATAATTTATGTCTGCCAAGTACTAAAAGAAATATACAACAAGAGCATGTGTACCTTAAAAAGCTTGTTCCATTACAGGTGCTCCATTTTGACATGCTTCCATCTACTGACACCCTAGCCCTAGGAAGCTGACGAGCACATACCTCTGATGTTCACTTGTTATTTGAAGAAGAAGAGGCAGTGGTTTCTGAGAACTTACGTCTGCATTTCAATTATTTGTCTCACTTGAATTAGACAAGCAAATCTAAAGTAGTAATCTTCCCACACCTGAAAACGGTAAACCTCTAAGTAAAAGCATTTTATACTGGAACAGCAACAGCTACAGGAAGAGAACACAGAGCTGTTGGGAGATGATCATTCAGCAAGCAGCTTCATGGGTGGACATCACCTCTGTCCTTCTGCTGAAGGTGACTGACCCTACATCTTTTTCCTGATGAGTTGTTCATCTTTGTGCCCTGCACTCTGCTTCAAGAAAAACACTTTTTATTATTCTGACCACTTAGAGTTATAGAATGGTTTAGTTTGGAAGGGACCTTAAAGATATGCTAGTTGCTAGTACCCCTTGTACTATCGCTACATGCTCTTGTAAAAAGATCCTCTCCAGCTTTCTTGTAGGCCCCCTTTGGGTACTGGAAGGCTGCTATAAAGTCTCCCCAGGGCTTTCTCTTCTCCAGGCTGAACAGCCCCAACTCTCTCAGCCTTTCCTCATAGGAGAGCTGCTCCAGCCCTCGGATAATTTTTGTGACCCTCCTGTGGACCTGCTTCAACAGGCCCATGGACTCCAACTGGTCCATAGACTAGGGAGCATCCACATGAACCACTTCTTTGAGGGAAGCTGTAGGGACAGTCACCTTCAGCAGGGAGGGGACAACAGGGACCTGGACACAACCAATCCATCAGTGTCACAGCTGGAGATGGGAAATTGCTGCCCTCTTTATTCCATACAATTATAAAACCACAGGGACAATCAACAGGCATTCACTTGGATAGGATCTTGCTGAGGGTGGATTCCTATGGGTGGCTGAGCTGAATCTGTAATTGAAGGTGCATTGATACAGGGACAACTTGGAGAAATGCTGCAAGATGCAACTCAATGTTACTGAGTGCTGGCTCTGTTCTTGGCTGCTTCAGCCACCAGCCTGACTGTCTATCTATAACTATTGCTCTGCATCTCAGTGCTCCAAAGACTGAAAGTTTCCCTCCTGATGTACTGTCCTTTCATATGTCTCCAACCCCATTTTTAATGCCAACAGAAGGTCAATCAGCTGCTGAGTGAACAAGAGTACTGAAGACTGGTGCGCAGCAAATCTGTAGCCTTGAATAGACTGGCAAAAAGCAAACATAATTACTATCAACTTTATTTAAAATAACAAGCCTGAAATAATGCCTTGGTTTTACCAGCTGATGTTTCCTCTAAGCTAATTTAAAATCCTAAACCTGTTATCAGGCATTCATTCCAAAGCATTTTAACTGCATTAATGGATACATGCACAAGCGTATTGGCTTGATATTTACTGTCAGTGCGTCAAATGGGACTCGTACGGGGTGTGCATGAAATCTCATTGCTGCTGATGAGAGCTGTGAGGCTATGTTGAGTTTTGGGGTCCCCAGTGAGTAGTGATTGTCTAGCTGTAAGTGCTATCGTATGAGCTGTGCTTTAGTATTACTACCAGTAGTAGGTACATTAGCAAGTGTGTTTTATTGCTTTTGTGTTCACTCCTATTTTCTGTGATAAGGAACTGAGTACAGCCTCCACTGATGTAAATGAAGTTAACTCTGATTATTTTCGGTGGGAGTAGGCCCTTAATGACTGCATTTGTATGTGTATGTATCTAGCACATATTGCTAGGTTTGGCAGTGAAAAGGGGTGTCCAGTGGACAGCTGGAAATTTTCACCTTCATGTGAGCACTGCTGACACGAGATCCTGGCATCAGAGGCCAAGAGCAATTCCAGAGGCCCCATGGTCAAATTCAAGCTGGTGAGAGTGTACAGAGCTATACCGCAACAAAGTGAGCCGGTGCTCTCTCTGCCCTCTCAAAGCAGAGATGCATGATGGCACATCTTTGGCTGACTGATAAGTGCGTGTGAGATGCAGCCCCAGTGGGTTGTAGCTCAGCAGATGACCGGCTCTGTGCCTTTTGTGCTGGAAATGGCTGGAGTGCATCTCCATCCACGAGATCGGTCGGAGTGTGGTTAAGGCTCACCCTGGTGCCAGCAGGATGGAAGAGCAGGGTGTGGAGGCACTCAAGCTGGCTTACTACAAGGTGGTACAGACTGGGTGTAGTATAGCCACAGTCATGCAGCATTAGCCCAGTATTGCAATCGAGCTAAATACGTATGCCAAGAGACATTATTAATAGTCCTCCTGGCAGCGCTGTGCTAGTTCAAAGATCCCTGCCACGGGCTCCTTTTGCAGGGCAAACAAACTTCTGTCCTTCTTCTTCACCCTCTATATTCTGAGGGTGTAGCTGGAGGATTCAGCTCTCTGTTTCTGTTGAGAGAGAAGGCACTGTATAACTTTTTAAAAAGATCTTTATTTTAAGGTTCCTGAGAAGCCCAAACTATCTGACATCTGGAGCTGAGCACTTGCAAATCCCAGCTGACAGCCAGCAGCTGAAATATGCAAGAGAGTGAGCCCTGCGTCCTTTCTGGAAGTTAATTTAGTTCATTTGATGGTGTGGTAGGAAAGCAAAACCTGGCTTTTTCCAGCAGGCTGAGTTGTCAGCTAAGGATTTAATTTCTAAATGATAATAGCAAGTGATGGCCTTTACTGGTGTGCACTGCTTGGAAACTAGCTTCCAAAGTAGAGGTAACACAGCAAAGAGAGAAAAAGTAGGACACAGTCAGCGAATTGTTTCAAACGCTCACTAGCTGCATGGCGATGCTGAACACTAAAAGCTTTTGATAACTACTGAGCTGTATTATTTTTGTTGATATCACTTTGTTTCTGCCAAATGGACTCTGCCTGGCCTAGAAAGAGTATAATCCATGTTGGCAGCACGTAAGGCTGCGAGCAATCACTGTGACTGGCTGGCGTGGCAGATCAGTGTAATACACTGGGACATTATGACTAGCACAGATGTATCTTCAGGCCAAAGGCAACTTGGTTTTGGTAAACTGTGAGCTGGTTCTTACCAGACTTTTGATCCCCAGATACAACTAATTTCATGCTGCTGGACTCTCTGTCTTCGAACCAGTGACGTTATACTCAGCACCAAGTCTCTCTCCAGTGCAGGAAGGTGAGGCACATTCGAGTGCATCTATGCTAGCACCTTAATTTAGGTTAGGGGTGCACTTCAGAAGTGAATCCCAGTAGTAATGCACTTACTGTGCTTTGGTTTATATTGTGGTTTGGTCTTACAGCACACAGGCTCAGTTCTTTCCGGAGAAACTTAAACTGGGAGATGTACTCCAAGACATCATCCAATGAGCTTTGCCCACTCAGAGGTGTGAAATTCCCAGGGCCAGACTAGCTCTAATCTGAAGTTAAACCTCTGTTGTGCACACTGGGCCCTCGGTACCAGCCTGCTTCCATCGTGCTGCACTGCTTTTTAGTGTGGGGAGCCCTTAGGGCAGGATCCCGTGCATGGAGCCGGGAGAGGCGCAGGGCTCCGAGCAGAAACCACAGGGAGGGCAGGAGCGTGCGGGCAGCTGTCCTCAGCCCGAGAGCCTCTGGCTGCCCGAGGACTGCAGGCCAAGACCTTCTCCGGAAATCAATGCCCACATAATTTTCTTTTGAAAACTAGGGAAAGGGTCGTCTTCATAAAAGAAAGTAAAACAAAAACTGGGTGATGGGCCTTTGCTGATGCCTTTTTTCTTCAGCAGCTAGAAGGTTAGAAAATACTCTCATCTTTCAGAAGGTTTTTAATATGGGAGCTGAAAGTTTTCCTTTTTATATTTGAAAGTCAGATTTCTTGCTTGTACTTTTGTATTCAAGCTCCATGGACAGACCACTCGCTTTCCTGTGTGCCTGCATTGCCTATTTCTTTTGTCTCTGCTGAATCATGCAGTAGAGATAACAGAAAATGTTAAACATATTAAAATTAATAATGGCACACATTCAGTTATTACACAAATTCATTCTGTACCCTTACTGCTAATTTGTTACTTTAACATTGCAACGTCATTGCCTGAAAACATACTTAGGGACACCTTCATTTTGATAAAAGCCTAAAAACAGAGTTTGAATAGCTGGGTGACTCATTAGATAGGAATATAGCTTTTGCTTCCCATGACCCGTCTCTGTATTACATTGAACTTGGAGGGTGTCCCTCCAAATTTTCTAGTTATCTTTTGGAATCTCCATTACAGAAAGTGAAAACAATCTATCAGTTTGGGGCCAGTCCTAAAAAATGTCAACAAAATGTTCTGAAAATGCAGAAGCATCTTTTTGGCCTTGCAGAATACAGGATTCCCAGAAGCGGATGCAGTTACACACTACTTCGTGCTCTGTGTCCGAGAGCTGGTTATTCTACGGTAACACATTTACAGGGTTTTTTAAGATTACTTTGTGAAAGTTTTGAATAAACAGGCTGTTTGCAGTTTCAAGGCAAGAATAAACCATTTTGCAAGCTATAAAATCTTAAAACAATAACAGGCTTGTGTGCTATGACCTCCTCAGTATTTTTCCAGTCCAGTTTTCTTCTCAGACACAGGACTTATACATCAGAGCATTAAAGGCAAAAGACTTACAACTATATTATATTTCTTTAGCTGAAAGTTGGTAGAACATTTTTTTCTCCTCTTTTTGTTGGAAAACTAGCAAAACTCCATCTCTGACCCGTTTTGTATGTCAGTTGTGGTTGAATCATCAGATCTTTCACTGCTCACAGTCTGCAGCTAAATGTGAAGCTGAAGACAGACCTGGTGCTCCTACCACTCAATATATGTTTATTTTTATCAAACACAGGATTTTACTCTGTCAAATCCCTTTAAGTGGAAGAGATTTCTTTTCCTCTGATTTCATTCCAGCTTCACTTGTGAAGAATAATAGTCTATGGTATGATAGGATGGATTCTCATGTAACAGAAAATAACTGCTATTGCCTCTCTGTGAAAATATCACTAGTTTGGGAAAAGGTCAGAGAAGGGCTTCTGTCCAACACAAGTCTTTGCAGAATGAAACAAGAACTGGTAAGATATAAACCAGGTACCTTTCTGGATACTCCTTAGTGTCACATTTTTGGTTCTAATGATTTGTATGTAATTTGTTATGGCTTCTTATTAAGCAATGTACTGTCTTGGTTATCCATGCTAGATGCTCCATAAATAGCAAATTCAGAGAGTCATAGTAACTAAAAAGGTATAATCTTGACCTCCTGAATTTCATAAGCTTTTTAGGAGGTGTTTCATTGTGCCTGGGATTTAGGCTTTGATATTTAGGCAGTGTTGACAGGCCTTATCACATGCCCCATAATTAAATAGCAGTTCTGTTGCTTAGTTTGTTACACCTTAGATGAAGAGCTACCTTTCATTTGATCACAGAATAACCATTTAATGTTTCCCATATAAAATAACTGGGGTAAAAACAGAAGTGAAAAGACACATGGAAAAACTAAATTTTGGGGACAACTGCCTGACTAATCCTTGTAATGCTGGTAGCTAGAGATTTCCTCTTTCAGAAAACTCTGAGTTCATTTTTTTAGTATTAAATATTCATAAATTGTTTGGAAAACTGACTGAATGTAGACACAAGACAAACCAGAAAGCTTTAGTAATCAGCTTTGTGATTTGAGTAGTAGAGAGTTCAGGTACTTGCCAAAGCCCTTGGGTTACGGAGCCAATGGAGTCATTTGAAATAATCCTCACTTGGTGTGGTTGTATTGCATTTTCCCAGGTGGCTGTAGAAAATAGGGAGCAGTAGCTTGGAGAAGATTGCCTTAGCTGTGATGCATGGGTTTTGTGATTTAATACATTATTGTGCATCGTGGAGTAGCAATATCTGACTGCATGCATACTTTTACCTCCTTGCACGTGTGAAGTAATGTGGAAGAGCTACAATCTGCTTGATCAATATGTATTATCTTGTTTTCCCAAAACTGAGAATATAAACATAATTCATGACTGTGGCTCAACTGATGAACAGCAGTTTATGAAACTGGAGAAATCTTTCCTGTGCCCCAGGCTTTCGATAGGAGGTAACTGGTGGTGAGATTCCTTCAAGATGAAGCGTCTTACCAGTGCTCCCTGCTCTGCCTCCCGTATTTGGCATTAAAGGGTAGAAATTGGTGTAGAACCTGGGGGAGGGGATTTGCTTTATTTCAGTACTGTCTTCTGTTGAATATGGTAAAGTGATATTTAGGTGGCTTTAGGGCATAGTGCTCTGCTCCATGGCCTCTTAAGTGCATGGGTTAAAAGCATCTGCAGGAGGTCAAAACACTATCAAATGTACAAGTATTCCTCTGGAGGAAACTCTGGGTTTGAAACCAGACAAGTACCAGGCCTGTTTGGTACGGTTCTTCCAAATACAAGAGTGGCCTTTGTTAAGAAAAGGTTAGATTTTGGGTAATAGTTATCGTACATTTTATTCAATGAAAAATATGGAGTGCTGTTGATCTGGGCCATTTTTCAAGCTCCATGTAAAGCTAATAAAATTAGGAGAACTTGTTGAACTTATGCTGGCCTGCACTGGGAGCAGGTGGATAACATATTCTTTAGAAGCAATTTGCTCAAATGACTCAATCTCAGGATCACTAACCTTATGCCACAGGCCACAGAAAATTTCGAGAAAATCTGACTAAGCCTGCAAATTTTAGAACACGCTTTGATAGTGACCTTTTAAGTCATTCTGTGAACTGGAAATAGTAGTGTTTCACACAGAAGGGAAATGTACAGTGCACTTGAACACGAGGATCACAGCAGGTCATGGAAACAAAGACCATGTAACCCAAGGGAGCAACTCCACTCTGGCTCACAGTCTCTATTTGTAAACGCCATGTGGTCTGGATGTCAAAACACTTGGCATCTCTGCTTTAACCATTTTGTCATGATTGCTTTTAAAGTTCAGAGCACTTGTTCACGACCTCTCTTGAAACCCCACGATAAATACTATCACTGCAGATGAACTTGATAGTCTTTGAAGTTGTTTTGATTCTAAAAATGGGGATAGAGCCTATGTGCAATATTTAATTTTCCAAAATTAAGACTTTTGTATGCTTGCAGCACAGAAATACATACAGACACTTTTTTTTCCGCCTGAGATTCACTACTCAAGTACCATGGTAGGCTTCACTCTGCTAGCACTTTTCATTCCTGTGTGATTTTGCACAGGGAATTTCATTCGGAATGGCAAACAAGATCAAGAGAGAATGATTCTGCTTCATTAAACCCCCAAACCTTTACATCTAGGCTTAGTAGAAGCAGTGTCAAAGCTGAACCCTAGGAGGTCTTTTGATGGCAGGACCACTGGTGGTCCACCTCACAGTGAAATCAGCAGAGACATGGTAGTAACCAGTTTCAGAAGGATGAAATCTGGGAAACAAGTCTCACAGTTTTTTTCCTTCTTGAGTGAAAAATAACCTCAAGAGTCATTGTAGAGTAAGCTAGTTTGACAGCAGAAGAGATGATCGTGGGAAGAGAAGTACTGGAAGGAAAAATGCAGTCATCTTTTTGGCCAATAACAAAGCATCAACAAAAAAGAGTGTGCGATTCTGACATGGAAAAATTTTTTCCCTAAGACCTGGAGAAAGCAAGGTCGAAACCTGGAAAGCAGAATAGTGAGGAGCATGATTAGAAAAGTCTCAGTGAACAGAAGAAAGTTTGATCTACAGCCATTTTGTGAGTTGTGATTACTAATGTTTCCAGTCCCAAATACTGAACAATGACATGACAGGACCTTACTCGTGAGAATGGCTTTAAAGTTGTGTTTGATTCTAAATGTTCTCATTTATACGCTAAGTTTATGTTCATCAAGCTTAATTAAGAACCACCTTTACGGTGTCACAGGAGGCTGGCAACACTGTATGTTCTTGAGATAACCAAGTCATGTCTGATCCTTAATAGTTTTCCTTTACCCAATCTATTTTGCCATGAGGCAGCTTGAGCATCAAATATTGTCTGAGAGAAAAGTCTAGAGGCTTTGGCCTCATTTTGCTAAGTAAATTAAAGTGAATTATTGTTGCTGTGACTGTCTAGATGCCTTTTTTTTGCCTTTTGCTTGTTTTGAACCAAACTACCAGGATTTCTTGTTTCTTCCTGTTCTTAATTTGTTTTGATTCTTAGAATTCTTTCCTTAGCTTTGTCCTTATTTAGTTTTGCTTTTTATTATGATTTTGTCAGATTTCATTAGGAGAAATCATTCTATCATTCTCTCTCACTTTTGAAGGTGTTTCTGCTTTGTTTTGCATGAAAGATGCTGTAGAGAGTGAGGCTGCTCTTTTGTACAGTTTTCTTGCTGGAAGCACTAGTCAATCTCAGTCTGACCTAGCCATCCTGTTGCATGTTTTTAAATAGTAAAAAGAGCCAGGTTCAGTTTCTAAGGATTTCCACTAAAAAAAGTTAAAACCAGTGAAGCTCATACTCCATTACAGACACTAAATTACACCTTCTGGGTAATTCAGAGGGAACAGTGCTCACACACAGATAATACATTTGAAGAAAGGCCTTAAGGAAAATAAAGGTACCCCTTTATCTGAGGGAAGGAAAACAGAGTTATAATATCATGTTGGAAAAGTAACTGATAGAGTTAAATGTGGGAAGGACTGGCATTCTTGAAAAAATAATGGTAACAGACCTCAGATGAACGCTCCTCCAGCTGAGGTTTACTGATGAGGTTAAAGCCCCAATCCTTCTTCCCTGTTTATGTTGCACTAGTTGCTCATCACCTAGCTCCTAGTCAGCTCACTGTCTCACTCCAAAAACTACTACTTGTTTCACCTGCTGTCCTCTTGCTGCTCCTTTTATTGCCTCTCACCACTGTTTCTATTGCTGCTTCTTGTCAATGCTTTGCTGTTTCTAGTCCCACTTTGATGAACACATCTCAGCACAGCAAGATTTCTGCTCCATTGGGGTACAGCTGATCAGCTCTGGGTCACAGCATAAGTCTGAGCCCTAGCCCATGCCTCTTGTCTTTAAAACCCTAAATCCAAGTTTGACTACAGGTATTTTGAATGAGATTAATCTTAGATAACTTCATCTGTCTTATACAAAGACACACAGACATAAGTTAATAAGCTAATATTGCTTGATTCCCTCTGTAGTTAAAGGAGAAGTAACTACTTTTACAGCATGACTGATCTCATCCTGATAGTGATGCTCAAAGCAGGGCAGGACAGTTTCACAAAATGCGAGTTCAGTATGATGGGTTTCCCCAAGTGATTTTCTCAGATGTAGACATCTTTGCTGTGTGTGTCTGAATTTAAATAAGAATGGAATCATGGGAATATTAGAGTGAAGTATCATGTATGAATATCCTGTTCTTTTCCCAACAGCAGAAGACGAATAGCAATCAGAATAAGGATCCTTGCCTAGATGGGCTTTTTGTTAGACCCAGTACAGCCATTCCCACATTCCAGAGGAAACTCACCTTATGTGCCGAAAATGACATTTATAGTGTGTATTCAGAAAAGTGGTCGCAGAGGTCTAAATTGAAAGATCAAAGCATGTGATTTGCAGTGTGAGCATACTGCTGAGGAGGAACGAGCATCACACAAGCCCTCTACTTCATCCTTCCTGCTGACAGGGAAGAGTTGTTTTCTGTCATTTCTTACCTTGTTTTAGATTTTCATTCTGCTGTGACAGCCATGTCAGTATTTGGTGTTACTTCTTCATCTCCAGCATAGAGCAGGATGTCCAGTAACCTGTTCAATAAAAATACAGATATTAATCTGTATTAATCCCGTGTTCAAAATGTAGGATTTTTTAACAGAAATGACCTCTAATGTATGCCACATACAAGAAATGAAAAAAAAGAGAGAAAAACTACAGACATTAAGTAAATATTAGTCAAAACATTTCCTCTTCTCTTAAAAACATGAAAATAGCAACCAAACAAAAATCTGCCCAAAGAGACAGATTGATATCAGATGAATTTCAGGAAAGGAATGAAATATGTAGTGATCTCAGAATTTGCTCCAGTCACGTCAGATCTTACAAAATTATATTTTTTCTATTTTATTCAAATTGGATTCTATTTTAATCTCATTTAAAATTCAACAATTCAGAAAAATGAAACATATTTTGTCTGGCAATGAGTAGGGTGGAGATAACAAAAAACATGAGATAGCACTCATATGGAGATAAGTGACAGAACGCTGAGTAAAAGAAGTCCAGTGAGAAAGGATTTGACACCATATACGGTTTCTTTCTCACAAAGCAGTAATATTGCATTGATGAAGGTATGATTATGGCCTGAAAGTAGTTTTTTCAGATATACAGAAAGGCTGAAGTTGGAAGGCACCTCAGGATATTGTCTTGTTCAACCACCTTGCTCTGAGCAGGGTCAGATAGAGAAGGTTGCCCAGGGCTGTGTCCGGTTGGGTTTTGAATATCTCCAAGAAGGGAGTATTCAGAGACTCTCTGAGCAATCTGTTTCAGTATCTGACCACCCTCACAGTAATTTTTTTTTTGTTTAATGCAATTTCTTGTATTTCAGTTTGTGCCCATTACCCCCTGTACTGCCACTGGGCACCTCTGGGAAGAGTCTGGCTTTTGTCTTTTTTATTCCCACCATCAGGTATTTACATCTATTGCTAGGATCCCCCGGAGCCTTTGCCCCTCCAGGCTGAACAATGTCAGTTCCCTCAGTCTCTCTTTGTACAGCAGATGCTTCAAGCCCTTCGCCAGGCTCACTCCGGTATGTCCATGTCTCTCTTGTACCGGGCAGTCCCGCACTGGGTACAGCACTCCAGATGTGTCTCAGCAGTGCTGAGCAGAGGGAGAGGATCACTTCCACTGACCTGCTGGCAATGATCTGCCTAATGCAGCCCGGGAGGCTGATGGCCTTCCTTGCTGCAAGGGCCCGTGGCTGGCTCATGCTCAACCTACTGGCCACCAGGACCTCCAGGGCCTTCTCTGCAAAGCTGCTTTCCAGCCAGTTGCCCTCTGGTTGGTGGGACATGGTTGGCCAACTCATCAGCTCCCGTCGTGGGAGTCTCCATTTCCCAACCTGATAAAATGAGGTGCTGCTGGCCTCTCCTTTGGTGCAGCTGGGGTTGAAGCTCATAAGACTGCAGGTCTCAGAGAGGATCCAGCCACTCTCTCCCTCAGCATCCCGATGCTGTGCAGGCTTCTGACCTTCTCCCACTGTGAGAGTTTCCGGGTGGTCACAGCCTCCCACAGCTGACCTTTCCTGGCAGCAGCAGGCACCCTGGTGTTCCTCAAAGGGTTCCCAGGAGTCCCTTGACAGTCTCTGTAAAAGTTCCCAGAAGACATACAGCATCTCGAAGTGGAGCCCAGAAAGCACTGCATGAACTGTGGTGTCTGCCAGCTGTTCTGTGCCATGGGGCTCTGTGGGACTGGAGGAAAGCAGCTGCTGTCATGCAATGTTTTTTGAGAAAAAAAGAAAAATTATGAGCATGAACGAAAACTAACCACAACCAGAGGAAGACAAATTATTCTTCTGTGGAAAATAATATATGCTTCTAAAAATACTTTTAAAGGTCTTATCAGTCCTTGAAATTTCTAAGAATGTTTGAGAATATTGATATATGAATGTATAGTTGTATTAAAGACCTCTGAAAAATCTTTCTCTTTGAAAAGCAAAGATCAGATTAAGTCACACTGTTGCAGGAACTGTCAATACTCGTAGCTGCTGTCAGTAGCAGTGGAGTATTGTGATAAAGCTGAAGTGCTTTGTTCTGCCTTTATTGTGTTGACGTTCATAGTATGATTTATCATGGGAAGCTTTAATGAAAAGAGTCTTTTTGCTTTATTGAAATGAAAATCCAGATAATATCCGATATTTCTGAAGTGAACATTTCTAGAAATCTTGCCTCATGGGACATTTTGGCATTTTATTTCAAATTCTGTCAAAAGGACATGCTAAAGAACTAAATGGCCACACAGAGCAGAAATTCCAGAATTTGGCCACCTGTGACATACCTTGAGATGGAGACTGTGGTGTTTCTTTCCTCTTCTACCTATCCTATTCATTTCATATCTCTTATCAAGTTATGTTTTAGTAGTAAAATGGGTACTGGGCACGTAGATTTCAGTGTGTGCTCTAATGAGCTTCATGTGGGAACAAAAAGTCTGTGTTTGCAGAGTTGCTTGCATAGCTCTTACATTTGTGGTTGCATCTTTCGTGCTTGCTGTGTTTGAGCAGCAGCACTTTATAAAGGTCCAGATTTCCCCTGCAGTCTCTTACGAAGACTGAATTGCTTTAGGAAACAGGATGAGTGTTGTCATTCAGAAACTAATAGTTTAAATGCTTTTATGTCTAATATACTCAATGTTTTCTCCTTTCTAAAGAACAGCTAATTATAGTGAACTTATTTTCTGTTACTCTTGACCATGAAACAATCAGAAAACCGGAGCAAATGGAACTATGTTCCAAAGGCGTATTGCATTACATTCTGTGAATTGATGTTGACCAGAGAATATGGACAGAACTGATTACTCGAGCACAGGGCTCAATTTAGTCACTCCGCTAATTGGTCTGTTTTGCAGAAAATAATTTCTGATCTGCTTTTGCAATAGCTGTCTTCTTTAAAATATTATTTTCTTGGAAGTTATAACACTTTCATTTGAAGATATTTTCCTATTTAAAGATTATAGGATTTAAAAAAGCATACTGTGGTTAGTCTTTCTTCCTGCTCTAGTGTGACAGGCCCATGAGAGTATAATTAGATGTGAGGGATATGATATTTAATTATGATCATACCAGCTCATAGCTGATTCCTGGATCTAAATCCTGGGGTGAAGGACTAGACAAATAAACACAAGATTTTCTCTGAAATTTCTTCATCCTTTCCTAATTGTTGCCCCAGAAATGTCACTGCAATAGGTAGGTTTGGATATGAAGGCTGTTTCCACCTCCTTGGTTCTTCCTCAAGCCTCTCATACGACTGCTTTCTACGGCAGCCTTAAAATAAGCAGCCACATCACGAGAAGCTGTCATTTCAATGCATCCTCCTGCCCCGTAGAAAAAATTGGTATTAAGGTCTGTGGTAGGAAGGAGCTAACTTCTACTACAGAAGAGATTCCCAGTCCATGGGAATTTTCTTTCTATGATTTCCCTCAAGAGGTTCTTTATGGGGGCTCAATGATCTTTTATTAACCAAACTTGATGGGAGCTCAGGGGCCAATAAAGACTCAACACTGTTTATGGAGCTGTCTAGGAGAAAGCAAGGAAAAGAGTTTACATTACGTAATTGGGATGCCTTCCTTTGTACACCCACCTGGTAATGCCTCAGTTTTTTGGCAGAGCATGCAGGAAATCAGATGACTTTGCAATGTGCACGCCTGAATTAACTGCCTACATCTAGCTTCTACGTATATGTGCCACAGCTTCCAAACAGTAACAGGAAAAAGGGCTGACTCTTTGCTTTCTAATGCAACAGCCATCACTGGCCTTCATTTTCCTGTTAGCTGAAGGTTTCCATTCCACTGCAATGTGTTGGGTTATAAAGCAATGTGATGTATACCTGCAGCCTTTCAAATGGTCAGACGGAGGTCTGCAAGATTTGTATGAGCTTTTGTGTTATAAATGAGCACGAAGAGAAGGCGAAGTGGCCAGCTAAGGTTTCCCATAGCATTAGTGGATCACTGAAGGAGCGATGCATTGCTGGGCTGTCTGGTGCTAACCTACCTCCTCTTCCAACCAGCCAGATCTGTGGAGGCAACCAGACAGTGCAGGTCCAAGTGAGGGTGTCAGCACCTAAGGACAGGCTACATAGGGGCAGGTTAATCTAGGCTGACCTCACAAGTACTTCATCTTGCTTGCAGAGGTTGTGTGATATTCAACTGCTAAGTAAGACATTATGTTTAATTTGGACCCCCAGATGACAACAGTGGCAGAATTTAGAATTAAGTGATGTACCAGCATTTAAAATAATTCTTCAATTGTTATAACACACTTCCAATTTTGAAGTTTCTTTTATTGTGTTCTAATGTTTGTTTTAAAGCTTTTGAACATTTTGTTAGCCTTGATTTATTTAATATTTCTAGTGTTCTGCCTATTTTTACATAGTATACCAGGAAAAAGGCTGTTAATTTCACTACTGTCAGAACTATTGCTTATGAGTTTTGATGGGTTTTTTTATGCCTCATTCCCTGAAATCAAGACTGGTTTGTTTAATTTTCTCACGTTTCTTGATTATATTTTTGCCATGAGATAGTAAGAGAAATTTATGGAAGAAGTGCTGTCTTCTTTAATTTCTAAAAGTTTTTATAGAAAATCAGTACTGTTATTATGCAAAATGAAAAAGATATATTTTTGTTTATAGAAAAAACACTTAAAGCAATAAAAAATAAAGCACACTTGAGCCTTTCTCACCAAAATTCAAATACAGTATGGTTTAACTCTAATCTGGAGTGATTTATCCCATAGGATTAATCCCAGGATTAGTAGTATTCCAGCACGTGCTGGAATCGTGGTCTTGATTCATCTTGTTAGCTATATACTCAGTTATTTTCCAATGAGATCATGAAATGTGATCCTACCCGGAATGAAAACAAATTCCGGCTTCCTCCCCCCAGTATGAGACCCTTTGCAACACAATTTTATTTGTATGTCATGACAGTGTGTTTCAGACACATCTCTTTTCTGTGAATAACAACATTTTACCAGACATCTCTAAGAGCTGACTACTGTGGGTCAAGGTCACTTGAATCATCTCCCCTGGAGACACGTTTTGAGCATCTGTCACTGAGAGCCTTGCAGATGTTAAGTTTATTATGCATCCCTCATTTTTTGGCACTGTCATTTATTTCTCTGTAACCACTGCAAAAAAACCCCCATTATCATTTCCAGCAGTAGTCAGAAAGTTAAGCCAGAAAGTTAGTCACTGAAAAAGCCATTATCAGATCATACTACAATTCAGTTCATGCCCAGAGCAGAATTATTACTACATAGTTCCTCCCCACACCCTTCCTATTTTGTGGCTGACCCCTAAACTTTGCTCCTTGGGTCTCCCTTCTCCCCACCCCCAGTCTTGGTGGGTTCCTGAGGACGACTGCTGCTCTGGCTGCCCTCCCTGTCCCACAGATGCCCTTGTCCCCACCCAGGAGTATCACCTGCCTACATGTGTGAATGCAAACTGAAATCCCATTTTAATTCCACTAGTTGGTAGGATGGCTGGGAAAAAAGCCTAAGGGTGTGAATTTGCACATATCTTTGAAAATAAATGTTGAAATAAATGGGAAGCTCACTGTGTTTTAATAGAAGCTGAAGGCTAATGTGCTTATTTACCCTTTTACAAAATTGAACACTTGGAGTAAAGAAAATCTCACAGTAAAAAGTAACTAATTTGGGAACAGAAGAGTTAAAATCTCTTACAAATTTTAAAACATTTCATCCCCATTCAGAAGAAGATGCCAAAACCTCAAAATATCTCACAGGCATACTCCAGCACTAAAAAACAGCGAGCATCTGTGTTGCTGCTGCCAAACCCAGCAACTTCCACTACAAAGTATGACAATGCAATGATCTTTAAGTGACCATGTCTGGTAAATGGAGATCAAGAGTGACATCAGTCATGAGGCAGCTGCATGATGGGTGATGCTTGATAATTTTTTCAAGTAATATGATTCTTCCATTAAGAGCCAGATTCTCCTGAGTTTGTAGTTCAGTAGCACCATCTGCGGCTCCAAAACGTAAGGCCAGGCTTCGACAATGACCTCCCTATGGACACTTTCTCCCAAAGTTGTGAAAAACTCACTAGTACTACACCCATTGGAATTGGCCAACACCAAAATACTAACCTGGTGGAGAACTAGTTGGTATCATAGCTTTCTCATCGCTAACTTGGAAACATCTTACCCAGGACTGCCCTGCACCGTGTACAGAAAGGCTTTGAATTTTGCATAATAGAGTTTGTATTCTGAAGAGGTTCTATGTTGGCGTGGGTTACAGATCCGTTGTAACGATGTGACCCCAATATGAGTATGATCGTTCACCTTTATTAGTCAGCAAAAACAAGGTTTATATAGCAAAACTATTACA
>Ga0065711_1031078_pt1 | contig 30637 bp, 18 predicted proteins | sample Hoacrofraction12_FD_59098 | JGI IMG/M metagenome (GOLD analysis project Ga0065711, IMG submission 59098) | Hoatzin crop microbial communities from Cojedes, Venezuela - Epithelial fraction 12 v2 (version 2) | ecosystem: Host-associated > Birds > Digestive system > Esophagus > Crop | place... | reverse complement strand
GCCTGGACGCGGTGCTGTGCAGCCTGCTCTGGGTGACCCTGCTTCGGCAGGGGGTTGGGCTGGGTGACCCACAGAGGTCCCTGCCAGCCCCGAACATTCTGTAACTCCGTGATTCTCCACTTGCAAGCAGCTTCATTCTGCTACCGCTGCTCGCGTGCTGGGAAGTGTCTCTAACCAGTGCCAGGCTCCCCCGCCAAGGGCTCTTGCTTCATTCAGCATAAACAGAGAACACCACTCTAACCAATCAACCAGCCAATATTCTTTGTTATTCAAGTGCGGGCTCGTGACTCCAATTTTCCACGCCGAAAGCCACACAGTGCTCCCAAAGATCCTTCCCCAGGAGCATTTTCCTGCCGCTCTTCCAACCAGGCACACGTGCCACATCAATCAGGGTGCCCATCCTCACCAAGGCGCACATGTGCCCATCGTTCAGGGACATGAGCCGCACTGCTTTAATCCTGGTGACTTACATTCCCACATTCCACATCTGAACCAAAATAAGACAAGCATCCAAACAGGCAGGAAGCAGACTCAGCTATTTCTAACTCCTGCCAGCCATTCTACTCAGAGGCAATAAAAATCCAACACCTCCAAGAAGCCACTTCAGTCTTAACCACAAACCACGAGAAGAACAATTTTATTTTGAAGTCTTCCCACCTCCCTTCAGGACAGTGGTGAGCGCCCTACTCTTCTCTCCCACCTGCCCCAATTTTCTAAGGATAGAGACAAAATAAACCTGGAGTTACCTCTATCACAGCTGTCAGTATTCAGATCAGAGCAATGGAGGCACAACTACATTTAACACCAGTACTTCCAAAAAGCAACGGACATTACACATGGATAAAGAGGCCTGCAAAACACTCAGCACTAGTTCGAAAAGGACTGTTTTAGCTTTCCACGCGGCTTACACCCTCACGAATTTCCACATGCTATTCAGTATCTCTTTTGTCACCTTGCAATGCCAAAGTCAGGGGCAGGATGCTCCAAGGGACCTCGCATGTCAGCTCTGCAGTGCTATCGCCCTGGAAGAGATCTCCTGAAAGCACAAAGTCTCCTGGACCTTGGCTGTCAGTCCAGCTGCCTTCCTGAGAGATGAAGAGGGACGGGGAAGTCTCCCTCAACAGCAAGAGCCGCCTTAGCACAGGCAGTGCTCAGCCACTTCTAATAGCTGGGTTTGAAATAAAGCACTGGAATTTTCTTCAGAAGATCCACAGAGCCCCACCACACCACTCGCTTCTTCCCCGCAGCAAGAGGCAGGTGAAGAACAAGAGCCCTGAGCCAGGCAACTCCCTGCTGTTAAAATAAACCATTTCAGTTCTCACGCTTCAGCGTTACCCACAACCACTGACTTTATCATCCCCTGTCTGTGTCAATTTTATCACAGTGCTATTCAAAACATGGAAAAAACCCTACGATATGCTCAACGTCCAAGCCCAGCCACCACCCTCCCCTCAGCTGCGTCAATCCTCTCTTTTTGCGTTACAACACTCACCAGCTCACCGAAAAAGCTGTAGGTACCACACCGCTGTCGGGGCAACTGAAGGCTCCCCATGCTAGGGTGACAGCAATTAAACACTATTAAGACACGTTCCAGCATAGGTTCATTATCTCAGACGTAACACGGGAGCTAAGCAGAGCCATGCTGCACACTAGCTCTTGATGCCAGAAGTCTGGATCTTAAAATACTTTGAGAGATCAGCCTACGTCAGGAAAAAAGCTGGACTTGCTACAGTTTTTATTCTCCAGTTCTCCCAAAGAAACTTCTCTGTTGAAAGCTTTCTGGTTATTCAAAACAGCGCATCCCGGTACACTAGAGAGGCGAAAGTCACAGGGAGAGGCTATTCTAAATTCACTTCAGGAACAGCACTGCCTTTGTACGCAGCGGGAATACACGCAAGCAAGCGCAAAGCGTGAACGCACATTAAGGTCTACAGCACAGCCCGCAGCAGCAGCCGGCAAGCAGCGTCACTCTGCGACAGAGACTCGGGACGCTGCCTCGGCAGGCCAGAGGACTTCTCCAGCCCCGTACGAGTTTCCCCCATGAGATCTGTTCTGCTGGATTCTCCCCATCGCCCGCTGAACTCAGTGGGAAAAGTCAGTAGGCTATTTTTAGGGAGTCCTAGAAACAGCACGGTGCCCTGCTTCCATTTCGAGTCCCTCCCATCGGGGAAGGTCTGCCCGTGAGCTGCACGTCCGGAACAGCCCCTGCTCCCTACGCTACCCTGTGCTTCAGCAGGCAGTACTGAGCTGCATTTCTCAAACAACAGCGAACAATAATCTACCACCAATTTCATGTCCTTTATAAAAAAAACCAACCAAACAAACAATTAGAAGGCATTCAACAATAAGTTTCAAAACGTTCTTTAAGATGGCCAGGTAGGGCATCCACGCTGTTACACACAAAATTAAACAGCTCTAGTTAGCTGTTTTGCAGTTCTTCTCAGAAACCTGAATTATGGTTAAACGCAACCCGGGTCAGCCAAAAGACACCAGTCAGGACAAGGCAGCTGAAGCCTTAGTGACAAGGAGGTACCCATCACCAGCACCTCCGACCAAGAAACCAAAGAAATCCAAGAGAGTACGAGCAGGCAGAAGCCGACTCCTCTCTCCTTGCGCGCCGGAGAACCGCAGCAACCACCGAGTCCGTCTGACAGATGGTATTGTCAAGCAACAAGACTGGGCAAGACGCACCCAACTCCAAACTCACGAGGATGCTGGGGGCATCACGTCACAGGACTGCTGTGTGACAGGGGACCCATGGCGGGTGCTTCTGCTCTTGAAGCCATCGATACACAGGTCAGGAACCCGCTAACACACTGCCACGGCAAACCTTGCCTTTCCTCCTAGGGAGCTCATCACCGACTTCTGACAAATGAGCCTTTTCCACACGTGCGGGCAGAACAGGATCTCAAGTACAACCACATTCACTTCAATACCTTGAAGCTGAAGCACTGAACAGGAACTGAAAAAAAGGAATCATTTTTTCTAATCACTAGAAAGCAAAAAAATAATCACATATTCCCAAGTCTGCAAGGTCATAATGATCAGGAAAGCTAGACTGATGTATTAACAATTTTTCCATGTAAAACTGTTCTGATCCAGTATTTGAGTACTTCAGTTCTACTTTAACAATACTCACCTTCTGCATTTTAATTAAGTTTCCATTTCTATCCTGAAGCAGCTTGATGCATGGAGAAGTAGTTCAAGAGATAATGTCTTGCCATTTTTAAACATTATTAAAAAAAGATAGAAACATTAAGATGCAAGCATTTAAATAATTACAGATCATATCAATTTAGTCAGGAAAACATACCAAGCTTAGCAATAAAAGCTAAAATTAGCTGCAAAATAATATCACCAGACTAGAAAGCTCTAGAAAAATTACTCAAGTGCTCAAGCAAGACTGAAATTATTCAAATCTGAGCTTCTTGCTTATTTAAATCAACCTGCCTGGAGCCACACAAATTGTTGTGGTAAATTGATTCCCCTAGCATCTGGTTCTCCTTTCGTAAGAGCCACGACAAGAAAAAGGAAAAGACCAGCAAGACAAGATAAAATCAGCTGATTTACAACATCGTTAGGCGTTCTGAATTCAGACAGATTATACATCACAACATTAAACCAAGTTATAAATGTCTTGGCAAGCAAAGGCAGCCGGGCACAGTGACTCATGCCGGAGCTGCGAGGTGCGGCGCTCAGTCACAGACCTCAGCACCAGCATCAAAATCAGAAATGCCATTTTCCTTCTCGGATACTCGGGCAACGCAGCACGGCTAACGCACTTTATTTTACTCTGCTACCTCATCTCTGCTATACTTCAGCAGCACGCACCTAGCTTTTATATGTGCAAGCAGATGAAAGGCTTTCAGCAAACCTACAGCGTTAATGCCTTTACTGATGTGAGAAATATAGTCGTGCTTCCTCCCTGCCCGGCCAAAAGGTAGAGCACGCCATCAAAATGAAGTCTTATTGAAAAGCATGACATACTCGATCAAATAAATGCTTACAGCATTTACCTAACGAATTGTGCTGGTATAAACAGCAGCTTGTTTTTCAGCTGGACAGAGAAGCAAGATTAAAAACTAAATCCAAAAACCCTGAAGCAGCATCACAGAGCGGTTTCCAAGACTTACCCTTTGCTACGACCTAACCACGCGGTCTTCAGCGAGAAAAGCCATTCTGAGCTTTTCTTCAGGACCAAGTTTTTGTGCACACCGAATGAAAGTGATTGCTGTCTGCTCATTTCTCACAGGGGAGCTGCATTTCATACGAGAAGAGTTATCCAGAAACATTTACCATACACATCTGCACCCATAAGGAAATGAGTCACCAGCCCACTGGCAGGCCTGATTCACAGCCCACGGCGCGCTCGGGCTGTTGGGAAATCTGTGTACAGAATACAGGGGAAAGGCAGATGCAACCCCAAGTCATTTTAAGAGACTAGATATAGAACACCAACTAACTGAAACGCATTTTTTTCCTCCTCTGCTTGGGCATAATTTCTTCAAAAGCACACGAGCAGCATGGCGTTGCACACAGCCACAGAACTTTTCACCTGGATGAATCATAATGTTTTCTTTATGTAACTGGAAGAAAAGCAAACTCCAATGTTTATTTTAACCCTGGATAAAATCACTTGGATTTTGTTCAACAGAAAAGTCAACATGAATAAGTCTTTACAGTCACTGCACAGGCAAGGTTTCCATGGGATTTCTAACAAACTACCAAAGAAAAAGTCTGCTTGCTTTCAGAAGGCACAGGCAAAGCCCTGTTACCAGACCAAACCACGTACCTTTCTTCAGTTCACCACACCAATTAAAGGATTAAAACAAAGAAAACTGTATGTACATCGTCTTTAAGCTCTGCGCTTCCTCATGAGGTTCGATACGGGTTTAAATTAACCTCGCTCCCAGAAGCAGCCTGGGGCACTGCGCTGCAGTACGCTTCTCCGCAGGCTCTGGTCTTCTCTGCCATGGATACTCAGCTTTTAATGCATTTTGTGTTTCTGAGAGCTCCCTTCCAAAAAGCACGAGGGTTTTTCAGCTTGAACTGCTCAGCTCAATAGCTATATAGAGCTGTTAAGCCAAGCATTTTGCTTGAAAACTCTGACCGTAATGGTAATTCAGAGGATTTAAAATGATACCACGGTAAGCAGCAAGATCAGTAACAGTTTCCCTTAAGCCAAACGAAGAAATTATAGCTGACTAGTTTTGCACAGATGAGCAACTTTAAAAAAAAAAAAAGAAGACATGTTTGATGCTAGATTTTAAAAGTGAACTTGAAGAGCTTTCTGGAAAGCAACGTTAGTAGAAAGATGTCTTACTGGTACACAGGAGAGCCAGACACCTGCCCGCAAATCCTCCCAATTACTGTTTCCATAACTCCTACTTAAAAAGCTATGAATAAAGACAAGCTGCAATTAAAAAGACTGAGCACACCTACAGCTTCTCTGCTATTAACGACACAGAGAAAATAACGGGGGAGGGAGAGGGGAGAAAAACAATAAGCTGGTCCCTGCCAGGCGACACGGCCGCCGCAGACAGCTCTGCACCGAGACACCACGCACCACTCCACAGAGTACCACCACCAGCACCACCGCTGAACCATTTCCACCTGTCAAAACATGGGAATTTAATCAACAACTCAACCACTCTAGAAACGGCTGGTTATTCTTCCTCCTGATTATTTGTGACAAACAGCAAAAATCAATTACAAGGCTCAGGCACATAGAGCTAAAAGCCAGCCACCTGCAGCAGCAGGGCAGGCTGGAAGGGCTGCGGGCACACGGGCAGCACACCTCCTCCTCCTCCTTCTTGCTCTAACTTGAATTTTCAATTATAGCTAGAACAGAACTTAAGAGTTTAAGTATTTAGTAGGCAACAGCTGCCATGTGGTAGAAAATACTTTAGTCACTGGTCAATGGTGGTGGTCTCAATAGTTGCGTACTACTAAACTACCAGAAACTACAGCCTAAAGCAAGGTTTTCCTACCATCCAAAGCCCAGTTGCGGCTGAAGAAATCAACATGAAGTTACAGACCTCTAGTCTCTACAGGCACGGAAATGCCCAACAGACAACACTTAGTTTTCAGGGTTACTTCCAGTATGCTGATGGCAAAGCCCAGACACTCCTCGCTGCAGAACCTGGTAACACGGGGAGATTACTCTGTCCCAACCCCTAAGCAGAATAAACATTTTCCCCAGCAGATAACGCTTGAGAATTGGACTTTCAGAGTCTGATCTGTTCTTATCCAAGCGGCACAGGGACATGACGTGGTTTGCATGTCCACAAAAAGGCAGTGCCATACTTCTGGGGACGTGCAGGGGAAAAGCTGACAGCAGTACCCTCACGTAAGCAGTTTTCCACCCAGTGCAAGCGTTTCAATCCCTTGCATGCAGATTTCTATCTGAACCATAAGCAAAAAAAAATGTTGGGGTAGTGCAACTTTTGCAACAACAAGGTGAGATCTGAACGCTTGAGGCACAGGTCGACACTGCAACCGAAACCACCTATTTTGGTCTCCTGCGATGTCTTTGTCTAGCCTTGAAGAGTTCCACTCAGGGTGAGAATTCACTCTGCTGGGTGAAAAAACTTGTCAATCTCCATAGAAAAGGAAGAGAAAACTTCAAAATTTACCCACCAGGTTACCAAATAATTTATCTGTGTATTTTAGAATTACTATACAATATAGAGTAAAGAAGAGACTGGAAATATGATTGTCCCATGACAATTTTTAAGGAAAGATAAAACCCAGAATACCAGAGGTATTAAATGCAAACGGATCTCCAGAAGCAAGTCAGGTATTTCCAAGCAACACTGAGAGCTGGCAGCATCCCTGCGAGGTGTGCACGAAGAATGAATGCCTGGCACAGGAGCAACTGGTACTACCTCTTAGAGGACACACACTACTTCACTTTTGTTTTTTTTAGTGAAAATTAAATCTTAGCACAATATACACTGAAAGTGAGCATTCAAAGCTCCATTGGCATCGTTTGGGTAAGAGCCCAAATATGACACACCAAGAGTTTGAGGCATCTAAAAAACAAGAGCAGAAGGAACTCAAGACCACTGTCTTCTCCAGCAAACATTCCGCATTCCGATGCAATCCTCAGGGGTTTTCCAATGCCCCAGTAAATGGGAAGTTATTGTACACATTTTTCTACAAGCAACATTTGAACTCAGATGGCGCAATAAGGAAGAGACATGACTTCAGACAGCAAGAACAAGATCTCCCCACCCCCCCATGTGTGCATTGTTACCAGCTGCATTTTGAGAACACCCAGCTCACGGTGAGTACCAGGCTTGGCACCAACACGACTGGTTCACTGCTCTCTGCCCAGGCAATCTCGAGGGCATAGCAAAGTATTAGCCTCATCCTCACGGCCCTCAAAAACAAGCAGGATAGAAAAGCCTTAGAGCAAATTAAGAACTGCCATGTTCCGACAATTTTCATTTCATCACAGGCCAGGCATTCCAAAAGCAACATTTTCAGGCCTCCTGAAGTCCACAAAAGTGAACTTAGTAAATTCAGGTTTACATTTCGAGCTGTAACACAGCATCTACCAGATCACCTGAGGCAACCAGATTAACAAGGCTATTTTTATAACGGATAATCTAGCAAATTACCAAACTAGCCTTAACACCAAGGTCCCAAAGAGAAGACACTGTGGAATAACTTTAATTTTAACCTGGTTCTGCACAAGCAAACTTCTCCTTGTTTAAGGTTTGTCTCGGAAAAAGGATGAGCTAAACACTTAACTCCAAAACACTCATCAAGCATTACACGTAACTACAGCGGTGTTAACTGTACTGCAGAGGTTTTGGTACTTTTTCGATGTACTTAAGCAAAGTCCATCAGAACTCAGGAAGCAGACGAATACTTGGTGAATTAGAACATGCATCAGCTGACCAGGGCAGGGGGAATCCAAAAAACCCCAAACCACCCTCCTTGCGTCTCCTTAAGAACTTCTATAAGGAGTTTTCTGCTCGCTTCCCGCTTTCCGCTGAGCTGAAGCCACTCACAACAGCCTCCAGGGTCGGTGCTGCTGGGGGGAAGGACGACACCGGATAAGTGCAAAATTAACTCAGGTCAACCTGAGCTATCATGGACCTGCTCCCTCAAAACCAATCCCCAGGCCCAGCTCAACCTGAGAGCAGGCCAGAAGCTGGGAAAAAAATCCCTGTATTCTTTCTCTACGGGACCAATGAGATTATCCATCCAAATGAAGTCCTGGGAGCAGCTCTTACCACGAGAGACCAAAGGGCACAAACCTGCGAGGAAGTTGTGCTTGCGGGCTGACAGAACAGCTTGGCTGACACTCCAAAGGGTAATTTTTATAAATAAAAAAATTCCCACCGTGCCAGAGTGGCAATTCTTCAGGCAAACTGGATGAGAAATAAGAGTGAATTATAAATTAGTATCAGGAATCTCAGGGCTTGTTCTGAAGTCTTCACCATACTGCACACACCTTCCTGTGCTGGATGCACTATGTTTCTCTAAAAATAACAAAACAGGCAAAAAAGCTAATTTGTTCCTCATCGGTTTTATTTGTGATTACGTTTTAGAGCCAAAGACTTGCAAACCTACCATTTTGTGCGCAACCACCAAGTCGTTAGAGCTGCGCAGCAACCACGAGGGAGCCGCTACACCGAACCCAACGCGAACCGCTGCGAGCAAGGCTGTTTCGCTCTGACTAAGCTCCCAGGCTTGTTACCACAAGCACTAGCACTGTAGTTTCCCACAGATCCACACATTTGCAAGCAATTTAAGACATATAAGGCTTCTGCCCAGTTGAACTTGCAAAGCTGCTTCTCAGAGCACGAGCGATGCTACGCCGTTTCAGCGACGACGGTCCCACGTCCTCAAGTAATCAACTGCTACTGCGCAAGGAGACAACAGCCATAGAAAACCGAGTTGTTCCACTTGTTCTTGCAATGCAAAACTGGGAAGAAAACACACTATTAAGGCATATATCCTTCTCTTGTGCTTTCCAGTGAACTGTCCTTGCCCGATTCCAGCCTCCCCGTTTGTAAAGAAGAGCCAAACGAGGATAATGTGCTGAACACGGCATCCGCAGCAGTAGGCGGATGAGAGCTCCACGGCTACCCAAATAAAAATTGCTTCTGCAAACTGAGACTAATTGTGGCTTGCTTTCGGGGAAGGGGGAGGTGGGTGCAACACGATTTGTCCGGTCTAAGAGGACAAACACTAACTCTGCTATTTTCAGCTCAGCAAGTTAGCACGAGCACTCAGTTCAACTTCAGAACTGGAGGAAGAGATTCTGCATGGAAGCACCGAACACCTGGGATTGGAAATTTCCCTATGCATCGCTTCAAAACCAGAGCAGACAATCGCACAGACTTGGCACTGAGTTTGCTGACTTTCTGCAGTAAGACACCCGCTAAAAGACCCAGGGAGTTTCCCACACGTTTCTGGAAGACTGCCGCCTGCGACGACTCTGCTGCGCAGTGGGAAACCTTGTCAGAACAAGCGAGATCTTACTAACGCAGGTGGGGCTCACCGCTCGAAGCCAGTTCTTGCTGCCCTTCGAGATAAGCAAATCAGAGTTAATCCATCAGTTATTCAAACTGAAGACTTGATCCTTCTTCCTCATCTTCTATTTAAAGTTTCGGTGGAAGTAGGATTAGCAGAGCAAGGCTTTACACTGTACAGGCAGGCGAGCCAGGAAAGGCGCAGTGTTCAGGTTTTACACAACAGCGCCGTAACATCAGGTGCCGATAGGCAGTTTGCTGAAATGCCTTAGTTGCAAGGCAAATTTACCCCTGAATTGAAAAAAGTCATTCATGCTGGGTTTTTCAGAAGTCTTTCCTTTTAATTAGACTCATTAACAGCCTCCAGCATCTCCTAATGTGAGCTACAATTTTTTCTACAAAGCTAATTTTGTTACTATGCTGCCCCAACCTAGTTAGCATAACAATTCCGACAGATTCACTCCCAGCCCCCTTTGCCGGTGTAGTTTAGTGCCATTTCGGACTGACCCCACATGCCCCCACCGTTTTCACTGGAGCCAGCTGACGGCAGACCAGGTGACAGCATGCTCCGGGAAGCCAAATGTGCAGGGAGCTGACTGTCTTGCAGCCAGACCATGTGGTTATTTACTCTTTGAACTGACTTACACAACTAAAAGTCATTTTTCCTCCACTTTAAAATAGACCCAATTCTGTTGACAGTTTGATATTTCAACAATTCTCTTACAAAGCTTAAGTCTCAGTTGCATTTTGGAGAAGAAAAGGGCTTTTGAGCACTTATTTGCTTCTTTTTTTCCCACTTCACATTGGCTCAGTCTGCACAAAAGATCTTTCTCTTAATTGCCAGCACTCGAACCAAGCTGCGATCCGAAAATCAAACGGGGGTTTATTGTACCTTACACAGCTTGTGCCAAAATGTGTTACTAGATCAGCTGTTACAATCATTAGTAGTCAGGAATGTTGGCACAAAAACGCTGAAAAGGAAAGATAAGACGCTTTGTGACATCTGAATAAGCAGATGCCTCAAGGACAAAGGTACAACCTCACCTTTTGACCAGACCTTTACTAAATTAATCAACTCTGTTAGATCAAAGTCACTTTCTAAATATCAGTTGTGCAGCAGCATTTAATGAAAAGCTAAATTTTAAGTGATGACAAGCATTAATAAATATGCTAATTTCTTCATTTAACTGGCATTTGTAACACTAGTACAAAGAAGTAAGTTACTTCACAAAACACTACAGCTCCTCCAGGGAAACACCTGAAGCAGCCCATCTTGCTCATTCTCACCACAGCCAGTTGCGGCCAGCCAGGCTGCGAACACATTCAGAGGACTCCCTAGGAGGGGCAGCAGGCATCAACACCACAAAATTAAAAACTGTTCTCTCCAAAGCGAAACAAAGGAGCCATTTAGTAGCAGGCTGCAGTAGCTCTCTTCCCCCAGAGGGAACCACTCCCCAGGCAGCAGCAGCAAACCTAAGGTAGACGGTGCTGGAGCTTTAACAGATGCCGGGGATTTCCCAGACTAACACATATTAGCACTTCATATTTGCAATCCTGATCTCCAGCACCAAGCAGTTAATTTGCATGTTAATTAGAAATAGGTCATCAGAAAATTGCACCAGGCAACCTTTCCGTATAGACTAGAAAGGAGAACGAAGCATTTCCATAAGTCTCTCTCCTTTTTAAGCCTGCTTCCGTCTGTCTGGGAGCCACCCACAAGTTCACCGTAAATCAGGGTGCTCCTTTTGTTAGCAGAGAGCATCCATTTCACTACACGCAAATCTCAGATCACGAAAACTGGTTTAAGATCAGACAACTTTTGAGACTTGCAAAACAAACACGCAAGTCTTAGCAACGCTAGAGAAAAGAAAGCCAAATTAGTCTAACCAGAGAGTCTCCTTTTACTACAGTACAAAATTAAACAGAATTAAATCTGAAAGAAAAGCATAGAAGGCTTAGCCACTGGTGAAATCTGTGCAGCTCCCAAGTCTACGTGTTCATCCTGTTCCACTCACTGGTGACACTCACCGGCAATGGCAGGACTGAGAAGAGAGGAGGTGGCGAGAAAAGGTGGTGTACAGGACATTTTAACTACCTGGGAATACAGTCTGGGGCATCTCTTCTCTTCGAACCTTTTTCTACACAGTAATACTTACAGTATTATGCTTAAATCAAATGCCCTTTCAGCTTAGTTTTAGAGGTCTTATGTTGCCAAGTCTAATAAAACGGAATTATTGCTGCTGTTTCTCATACCTGAGACTCACAGGCACCTCAACTCTTGAGAAATCATTGCATTTTCTCCAGAACCTCCAAGACTGATCACCTGAAGTTAGCAGACAGTAACCGCATGGTTGGAAAACAGAGAGCAATACTATTACCAGGCTATACCTCAGCTTAACACTACACTGCGTTCTCAATGCTCAGTTGTTGTTGCAAACTCATAGGCAACGGATTTGACGTAAGACTTCCAGATGTTGAGATTCATGTACATCTTCCATGCTTTAACAGGTGCTCTTCAGCGAGAGAGACTCGTTGAAGAAGTCCTGCCCAGCCCCTTGACCATTCTGCCGGTGGGACTTGCCAGATCTCGCCTGCCACTCTGGAGACCAAAGACGCTGAGGCGTGGCAGGTCAAACCGGGCTTAAGCATCCGCCCCGCTCCACTCCTCACGCATCCCCTGTCAATCTCCAGCTCTTTGTTCACACTGGCACCCCAAAACACCACCGCAACGTAGCTGCTGAGGAGCTGTGCTGCTGAAGTTAACGGCTGCTCAGAGGTTTGGGTCCAGGAATTCAGCTCACAGCTCGGTCCTGCGAGCAGCTCAGCTGCTGCAAGCGAGCACGCAGCAACACGCTGGGGTACAGCAGGCTCCTCGTAAACCAGCAACAACAAAGCAAGCATTTCACATAAACGCATTCTAGCTGAACGAACTAAAGCTCCAAAGACGTTGCCCAGGATTTCCTTGCAGGAGAATGTAAAGCCGCTGCGAGATCAAGAACAGGATTTTATACCAGCGCAGCTGGCTGCAAGGTTCTCTTTGATTTTTAAGAAGCAACAGCTTTTGAACTACTTGCAGACAGCCTGCAAAGGAGTCTGCGTACAGCAACACATCCAGACATACGATTTCAACACAGAACTAAGCAGATTTCTGAACACAGCCATCACTATACCATGCTGCGGACCACCAGCTGCGCTGCCTCTTTAATAACACTTACATCAATGACTACAATTGCCAGTAACTGACCCAGTAAAGAAACCGCGTTTGTTTCAAGTACCTAAGAGGCTGAGGAAAACTTCAAATTCAATTATGGTATTAGCCAGGGAACCACACAAAATTAAGGAGTAAAGGATAAAAACTCGGTGCTATTACTGTATTAACTCATCGCTTATGCTCTATGGAGTCTAAATGGCTATGGCCTTTTCTACCTGTTTCCTAGGATGACATCACCCAGACACCCGATTTTTCACCAGCACAGCCATGCCGCTGGAAATCCAAGCAGATACCCAGTTACGCAGGGAGAAAATCCTTCAGCCACTACGTGGGATCTGCATTAGGAATTCGCCGCAGTAAAACTACAGAACGTGTTTGCTTATTCTCAAAAGATTTACCAGTACATTTGAAGTCTTTGATATGATCCACAGCTGTACAGCAGTTTTGTTTCCTTTAGTACCGCCAGGAGAATCTAGGTGAAAACGATATTAACAAGAAAAAGCAAAACAGTGAGCCCAGCAGTTAGAAACCCTGCCCATACTTGATTCCTCACCTTCTTGCCAGATACTAACTACAAGATTGCAGGAAAGAATCACTGTGATTACAATCATTTACTGAAGCTGCTCAGTAAAAGCTCTGTAAAGGCCACGGGCCAGATCGGCCATGCCTTGCAAGAGCACGGAAAGCACTGAAGAGTGATGAATGTCGAGTAACTACTTGTTATACTTCTGCATATTAAAAAGAAAAAAAGCATTCTTCCACTGACCCACTGTTAAGGTTAGATCTTGTCCTTTTATATCCGCCACTGGATGAAGAGTCTCACTGCAGCTGGTACCCCCTGGCCCACCCCTGTCTTTTTATATCACTGCCTAAGGTCATTTTTAGTATGGGAATGAGAGCCATCATCTGCAGCCACTCCCCAGAGCACACAGCACTGACTCGCCAGTTAGTTTTATCTCTAGCCACGCTTGAACAATCTCTTGATAACATAACAGGGATTTTTTCCTTTTTTTAAAAAAGAGTTGTATCAACAACGAAACAAAGCAGACAAGAGTTAGGCACAAAAGCCACAACATTAAATGGAAGATAAGAGAAACACGGAAAACGAACTCTGCAATTGCACTAAAGCACAGAACTCCAGCTTTCCCACTGATCTCTGAAGGAATACGGAGAACAAGGTTTGTTGGCTATTTTTCAATCTTGTGATCTTTCCGGATACTTCAAGGAAACAGTATGCTAACACAACATCAGACGACTGCTGCTTTCAGATAGCACAGGATGGAGGATCTCAAATTTATGAAAAGGGCGTCTCTGGTTTTCTGTCAGAGGGGGAAGAGCTGAATTCTGTTTCAGAAATTCCCATGACTTCTACGTTATCTCTTCAACCTGTTTGCTAACTGCCTGCTCCAGGGACTTCTCTCTTACAAAAGTTCAAGACCCAGCTGGGCTCTGGTTTCTCCGGCTGCGAGTGACAACATCCCTCTCAGTGTTTCTACCGAGCTGACAAATCTTGGGGGTCTAATAAAAAAAACTTTAAGCAGACTGCTCATACCTCAGGAACCAGCTCCTCGGACTGCCTGCCAGTTTCAGTTCTGGAAAGCTCCCAGGCAAAGGATCTGCTCAGTCAGCCCATTAACCACTACATCATTTCAGTGGGAGTCAGAGAGGGTTAATCATCTTCAGCAAGACCTACAGCTCGAGGTTTGCGAGTATTTTTAAGTTAGCACCACCTGATGTTCATTCATACAGAGAACACTCTACTTGGGATTCCCTCAATGAGACCACTCGGCTCCTAACTTTCTTCTTACCAGACACATGCTGCTTCTCGCACACCTTTGCCACCGAAGCACAGGAAGAGGGCAAGCCTTCAAGCGGTACGGCATTAACGCGAGCTACCTAAAGCCTTCCGGCGTGTTGTCATTCCCTCGCTGTGCAAGTCAAAGCAGGCTGTACGGATACTTTTCCATTGATACAATCAGTGCTGCTACCAACAGAGACCAGAAGCTGCAATGAGTTGAATATACACAAGAATAAAAGCCATCTGTCTGACAGACTTGGCATTTCTCACTCAATATTGCAAAGAACTAATGAAACAAAACTCAAGGCGATAGTGCTGCAGGCTGTTTGCTGAAAGGTTACCTTTCGTAATCTCGGTTACGCATTCGTAATCCATTTGCACACACAGAGTGATGTATTAACTACCAACACGCAATGCCGTTTGGCTAATTGGCTCACTGAGAAAAGACTAAAGATATTCCAACTTCCTTAACATGAACCGATTTAAAGACAGTACTTTATCCCTCAAGGGTAAGGGTGCCTGCCTGACATTTTTATTTAATATTAATGTTGAGACCACTGAAATTCATACACAATATTCTGGAGAAAACAAAGTTTCTGAGATAACATAATCCTTCTATACAAGTGGTCCTTACACAGGTCACTTTAAGAACATATGTACACCAGCAAATGTTTACAAGAACTCCATCCTCTTTTAGAAAACCACATACATCTGCCTTGTCTGGTCTACACCAGCATGTGAAATGGGTTCCAACCCTACAGCAAAAAACAGACCACATTAGTGTAACCGAACAAATCATCCCACATATTTCAATACACTTACAGAAAGAATTATTCCAAAAATTCTTGTCCTCTCCTACTATCCACTCTCTCAAGCCCATTTATTTATCTGCACTTCCCATCAAAAATTCACAATTAGTACTTTTGAAAGTGCTTAAGTCTTCAGCTTTAATTTATAGACAGCCTCCAAATATATAAGGCCCTGGTGAACCAGAACTCTGCAAACCAAGAGCCCCCAGTTGTTTTGATTATATGCAGAAGATTTAAAATATATATATAGCAGGGTTTTTTAAAAAACAATCTGCAAGTAGTTTGAGGTCTCCTGGGTATTGATCAAGAACTTAGAGTAATTAGCCAGGGTTCATTAAAACATGCTTCCATTAGCCTCCCTAGATATCTAATCTGAATTCATTTACACAGCCATGTACCACAGGTGCAAAATTTTAACCCCCTTAAGCCCAGTCTCCCATAATATGGACATCTTTTCCCATCAAGGCTTCACCAAGTCTTTACCCTATTTCTATCACATGGAATCGAAATATTTTCTCCTTCTCACTTTAGTACCGAGCTCCTCCAAAGCATCTTGACTTGCAGCTTCAGCCACCAAGGTTTTACCTGGCTGAGCAGACACTGTCTGACCCTCTCCAAGGACCAGTGTATCTGAGGCAGGGACCACTGAAACACATGAAGCCACTCCTAAGCACTGCCGCTCACGGCTGAACACGCCGAAACCAGCACCTGTTTTCCCTGTACAGCAACTGCTGCGTGTTTTGTTCAGCTGCCTTGGCCACAGGAGCAGCAGCCTTCAGCAGTGAAGCAGACAACTGTTAGAAACTTATTACTCCCGGATTTAATTGGCTTCTGCAAGTCAAATCAGTGCTCACTTCATCAACTGCCTAGACCATCACCGTGATTTATGTTAATAACATGCAGTGTATAATCATAAGACCATGCCTGTTTAGGACCCATCCATCTGCGTATGGATGCTCATGCTAACGTGCCCTTTTAGAGCACCCTTCTCTATCCCATCAGCTCCCAGAGTTTTACCCAGAGCACTGAGCAGCTGAAACAGCCTCACCCAGCCAGCAAGCCACCACACTTCAGCCTCTCCCGAAAACACTCCTCCTAGGAGCATCGCAAAGCACAAGAGAATAAAGACAGGCATGGCTTTTCACTGCATGCTCTCCCCTGAAGTACTCTGAGGGTTTAATGCATCATAAAGACAGCATAAAAACTGGGACAAGAGCTTGATATCAAGCGTTGGCTGAAGCATGCAGACCTCCAGGGAATGCTGACCTTACAAACCAGGCGTTTCTAAGAGCACAAAAAACCTCTGGGAAAAGTTCATTAGAACCTTTTAATCATCCTCCCCTGTCACAGCCTAAGCAAAATGCTTGGCTGAGAAAGGAAAAGCCTAAAATATACATATAATTAGCCAATACCACTACTGTCATTATTGAAAACCATGGAGCACAGTGTTAAAGAGGACAAACTACTTGAAACACCCACCAAAATCACCATTCAGGATGTGAATACTTCAACACTAAGTAAATGGTCAAACAGTCTAAATGAAGTCAACTGGGGAGTCTTTTTAACAAAAATACAATAAAAAAAAAGAACAAACATTTCTCACAATTTGTTAAACAGCTCTGAGAAAAAAAATCTCAGCTCAGATACACTAGGACATTTTGTAAAATTCAAACACCTTATAAAAAATTAGGTGCCAATCATATAGGTAACAAGTACTCAACTATCACACGTCCGCATAAGAGAGGAGCATCACTTTAGTTCTGTACTCAGTTTATTCAAGCTTGGACAAGCCTGACGCATGCCAAGATTTAAAACTATTAAGCTTCATTTTACGTCTAAATCCCACACACCCCACCCAAGCAACCAAGCTCTGAACACAAAGCAAACCTGAGTAGCTGGAAGCGCAGCCCCCCTGCTCCCTTCACCCTAAAGTGTTTCATATTACGTTAGGTCACGTTGTTCCAAAGCAAGCGTGATCGCCAGGCCTCCGTCTCCACATCACCAGCAGCTCTCCAGGGAGCACGGGTTATTTCAGTAACTTTTGTCTCTGGTTTTCCTCACTGAGCACTTTCTTCTTGACAGCGAGCAGCAAGTTTCGTTGCTGAAGCTACCAACCGTGTCCACAGTCTTACAGCCAAGGGTAAGACACAGCGCCGCAATACTCCCGGAGTCTCCAGCAGTATTCATCCCACACCCATCTCCGGCTCTTACACTCTCCAGCAGAGCCACGGCTTGTTACAGATTACACGCAACTTCATAAACACGTGCAAGAAACATAGCAAGACACATTGTGTAGAGAATCTGAGGACAAGACGCCTCTGCTACTTTCCTCCTCCGCAGCTCCCAGGGTTCCTGCCGCAGTAGAAGGAGGAGTTCCAGTCTTCCTGAAGGATGAATGTCTAGGGCAATCAAATCCTGAGTATTCACCAGGTACGTGAATATCAAATCTAAGAACAAATAAGCTCTTTGGGACAGTAACACCCTACTCCAGACCACATTTCTCTTTGACAAGAGCCCCAGGCATTTTGGTACAGAAATAGCATTCTGCTGTTCTTGTAGTCCCAGAACTCCTTTTGGACTAAAACAAGTTGCAGATTTGCTCCAGAAGAAGGATGAAGCAACATTTCAATCCCACACAGCGTTTTTAAGACTCTGAGATGCTACAGGCAAAAGAAACTCTTCCACATTTTTCACAAAGCACTTTCCAAGGATTAGAGCTAGCAATTGACAATAAGAAAGGATGCGAAACACCAAGTCACTCGGATATCTACACCCAGTGCGCCGTTATCTTTTGATACAGCAAGAGTCTTGCCAGTAAATGTTAAACGTGTTCTTTTTTTCTGTAAGGAAGAATAAACACACCTATGTCTCATTCAGTTCAGTGACTAATTAAAAAAAAAAAAAAAGCAATTTGCTCGCCATTGAGAGATGCCACTCATTCCCAAGATCACACAGGCAAAGCTCAACTGTTATGGAATGCGTAATGCTGAAACGCAAAAAAAGCCCCAGCCCACCCCTCAGCTCTGTTCACGGCACCGAGACAGACTCGCTGTTTGGCCCACGCTTTCAGCCTGCATACTGTTCTACTGTTGCCAAGTTCTGTGGCTGAGGAAACCAAAGCAAAGTTATTTTAACCAGCAGCTCCCAAAGTGACGCAGCACCATAACAAAGGTTCTCATCCGGGTCCAGCGCAAAATGTCACCAACCTCAGCTACCTGTCGGATTTACAGAACCTTTTTCAGCTTGGACAGCCAGACCCAGAAAACAACAGATGTGAGCAACCCAGTAAGACAAAATACAGTCAAGGCTGCAAATTAAGAGCGCATCCATGGGGGTAACTCTACAGGAACGGCAACTTATACGGAAGAAGTTGTTCTCCCCCTTGCACCAGAGCCGCAGCCGTCCTCAGAACAGGATGCGAGATGTGCTTTACTAAGGCGGCCGCTAACAACTACCGCTACCTGGAACACCAGGATAGAAAGGATTTCCATCCTTTCCAAGTCACTATTATTCTGGAGGATTCACCTGATCGTGTACCTTTTCTGGGGAAAGGTAGAATCTTTCTACTGTTATTGCATCCAACCAAAACCATCAAAACTTCAAGATAAATACTTCCATGGCCAAAATCCCAGCAGTATGCCATGCGATCCAAGAAGGGATTCTAACCAAAATCTCTTATTTGCTTCTCTATGAAATCAATCATTTGATTACATAGCTACTGTACTCACTGTCATCAGGCCAATTCTGTGATTTTATCAGTATCACGGAATTTTACCCTGTTTCTAGGACAACAAGTACTTTCCACATAAGAGCAAGCTAGAACAACAGCTCCTGTACCTTCACCTGGAAAGACTTAATTAAGACAATTTGGCTAGCATAGCTTTGGTTTGATATTTGAATAATAACCAATATGAAAAATTCCATGTTCGAAAAGGCAAAAAAGAAGACTGTCCACCTTCACACCTGGGCTACATGCCCAGATGCTCAACACAAGCCTACCGCTCAATTTTCCCCGAGAACGAAGAGTCCCAGCTGGGAAACAGTGGCAAAGCGCACCGCCAACCTGCGACTGGACCCTCTCGCCTGCCGCAGAGAAAAGAATAACCCCGATGTGGTTCTTATTCCCTTTGTTTCCAGGGGGCTTCAGGACCCAGAAAGTGTCTGTGCTGTTCAATTCCCCATCCACCTCCATCTCTTCCTAGAAGGACGCAGATCTACTGACAACCCATGCAGCTCCATCAGCTGGGCTCACCTCTCCAGGTCGGCTCGAGATTCACCAGCACACACACAGAAGGAAGCTCGCCGCTGAAGTCCTGGATTCAGGTCTGAACACGCAGTTAAAGCATACCCAAAACAGTGCCACCAAGGGATAGGTGACCAACTTATTACAGAGTGCAAAACAAAACAACAAGCCCTGTAAGTACGGAAGCAAACAGCACTGTACTCACACTGCCCAAATTCTGATCATATGAGATGTTTCGACAGCTCTGAGGCATTACTGGATACCTTGCAAAGATGATCTTGATTCACTTTATTTTATGGCTTTTAACACCACAAAAAGCATGCAACATACAAAGAACTTAACGAAAACCACGCCAAACGCCCAAAGGGTTGCTCAGAAGTACTCTCAGCAAGGTGGTTCCCAATGCAGTGAACTGTAGCACCAGCCGGCCTCCACGAGTTTATTTTAAGTGGTTCCTGAGCATGGATGTTCAGCTGGGAAAGACTCTTCCGGCCCAATTTAAGACCAGAACAATCAAGGTATGTCAAATAATACTCCGCATTAAACTTGCGGCAAAGTTTTGAAGATACACAGAGGTCCTCAAACATTTTTATATCGAACAGACTATAAGCTACTCTGCTACCTTGCTTCTAATGTCTTCCTTTTTTACATTCTGCTTGAATGGCTCAATATTAGGTTCAGAGAGGGGCTTTTATTTTTTAAGTCAAATCTTTAATCTCCTAAACAGAATCCCAATTACAAATTAGTGGGCCCACTAGGTAGTGCAGAAGTGATTACAGTCAGAGATCAAGCTCCATCTCCCAACAAACCAAGTATCACTTCAAGATAGCAACAATACGCGGCCGTGTTATTTAAAGTTATTTGTGGTGTAGAACTCTAAGCCTTAGGAAAGTTTTTGCCTAGTTCCGTTTGCCCTAAGCCACTTCAGCCCACACACTCGATAACACAGTTGTGGTGGGCCAACAATCAGCCGGTAAAGTGACTGGAGCGCTGATTCTCACCTTCTCTTTCAACAACACAACAGAGAAATGCAGGTGCATTTCTACTCCCAGCTGTACGCCAACACCACACAGCCTACCTGAGCTCTCCAGTATTCTTAAACAGTTTTCAGAAGATGCCTTTTGCGAGTATCCCAAGTTTAAGATACTGTGAAGCCTAGTGAGCAAAACAGACATTATAACACAACATTTATTAAACAATCCTCAAGGGCATCACAAAGTCATGATGGATTTCACTAGAACGTCTCAAGGGAGGAAAGTATTTGGGGAAATTACTTTGGGAAGAGCTGACACACAAAGAGAAGAACTTAAAGTCCGTCAGCACTTTTCTTGGCAGAACAAGTTTAGACTAGGGTTTTATACAAGAGGAGGCTGGAAGAGTTCACAAATGCCTGGAGGAGGGGAGGGAAACAAAACACCCTGTAGTTTGTGGCTTGTTGTATGCTCTTCCCCTTTGTGTAGGTCTTACCCATGAGCTGCCCATAGAAAGGAAGCCAACGTATCCTCAGAGCACATGGAAGCCGTTTGATGTGGACAAGCTCAAGCCACACCGCCCAAGTACCTGAGCTACAACAAACTCTACGTTGTTCCAGAAAAGTCTGTCCTACACACTGCTGCCATGCCTCCAGTCAAGAGATAAGAGTGCTGTCAGTGATGGTTCACCGTATGTTCAGTGTCTGCTAAAGCACAGGTAAAGGGTCATGAAGCAAAAATAGGAAACACAGCAAGGCTTTGTGTTCTGTGACCGAAGTGCAGAACCACATTCCTCCTACAGCTACTATTTTGCATGTATACTTCTAATTAAGGCTATTAACAATAACATCAGAATGAGTATACACCTTTAGAGCCGTGATTCAGTTGAGGGAGAAGTATGTTCCCTCGTACCATACCTTCCCAGATGATGCTGTTCTTGGGATTCCCAGAGGCAGGACAAGCATTCACCACAGCAGTCCATTCCAGCACCCAGTTTAATAAAAATGCAGGGAAGACATCCACCATAAACTAGTGTTACAGCCTTTTCGGCTTTAAAAAATAATGCCGCTTCAGATGACTAATCAGAAACAAAGTAAGTGAAGATAGCTGCTGATGGCTGCCCAGAAGCCTTCAGTTGAAAAAGTACGCAATGTTACCACTTTCACCAGATCTCTGACTTCTGCTGCAGACAGTGACTCAAACAGCTCCCTGTTTTCTGGCAGCAAATGCTGTTAACTCACCTGTACTCCCCTCCAGTAAGCACTGACCCCATACCCTGCTGAATCCTTGCCTGAGAAGCAGACAGTTGCAGAGAATTCACCTCACCGTTTTAAGCAGAAGAAAATGGGATTGTGAAGGTTGCCATACGCAATCTCCCATTCAAACCACACCTTACAGCACACTGAGCTTCTCCAGTTCCATGCTGCCTAAAAAGATTTTCCTGCATGTTGCTCTACACTTCTCATTTAGAATGCAGTTCCGGTTGCAAACTACAACACGCAACTCAAAGACTCTTCCACACTTCTTTAATGATGTCACCCACAGCGCACGTACGTCACTGCAAAGCAGACTGAACCTTTGGTCTGAATACTGGCAGGAAGAAAGACAGTATCACCATACCTGATGCTTACGCAGAGTCGAGCCAACTCTACAGACTTCAGTAAGGTAAGACAGATGTCATCACAAGTCTGAATAGCTTGGTCTCTCGCACAGCACAGCAACTCACGCATCTCGAGTACTGCAGCACCAAAACCACACGCTCACAGCATCAGTTCAAAAGTAATAATGAAAACAGCAGCAGGGTCAACAACATCATACGTGAACAGCAACGTACAATGCTTGGCAAATAAAACCCACGGTCAACCGTTCTCTCCACCTGCAGTTACACAGGACCTTGTATCAATTGGCCAGATTTTGACTAGCCTGTCTGAATTCAACAGTAAGAGGATAACATTAACAGAGATTCATTTAAATCACCATGCCCTTGGTTAAATAATTGCCTCATGAACAATTCACGTTGTAAATTATGACAACTGCGGCGTGGCAGTGATTTTACTTGATGGTGGTTAGTTTTTCTGATTTTATTACATATGTAGATAGGCCACACAGACACTGACACAAGCCAAAAATCAATTTGATAATGAAAGAGCTTACTGTAAGCTTCTTCCAGACCTCATTGCAACTCAGCTGAGAACAGTGTAACAGAAGTTGACTCAGCCCAAGTCAAGCCTGGACTGTTACAGAAAGCCTACAAGCCAAGCAGTTTTGTTTTAATTCTATAAAAACTTTTTGTAGGGCAATTACTTCAACAGTTAAAAGAATGTATGCTCTGCTGAGTTTGTTTTGCAATTAACTTGGTGGAAAGTATTTTACCCCACACTAACAGGACACTCTAAAAAGAAAGTCTCAATTAGCAAACTACTGAGCATGATGAAGGCTGGTGAGCCTCCCATTATGATTCAAGAGATCTAGACAGCAAACTCGCCACCAGATTAAGTTAGGCATTATTTTTTAAACAAAAGACAGCACATTTGCCTGAATGATTTTGCATGGCAGGGCTGGAACAGCTATTTGTTATTAACCTATCCTGTTACATATAAGTACTTAATTATATCAACACAACCAGCTGCATTCTCCAGCAGAGACTCAAAACTCCTGAGAATAAGGAAACTACAAGAAGTTGTCCCTATGTTGTTACCTGGAAAAAGAGATATTAGATGTGTACCATTCGTCACAAAGCTGAAAGAGCTACAACATACACATATCCAAAGGAGAAAGTAAAATTAATTCAGACAGTACATCCTCAAAAAGACAGCGTTGAGAAAACAGACTCCCAGCTACTGAAGGAAATTCCTCAGCTCTGAACTGCAGGCGTTCAGACACCAGCGTGCCAGGACACAGCTTTAATGAATGCCACCGCTGCCCAGGAGTGGAACAGTATGGGTTTTCATCCACTGTATTCATGAACAGAGGTTGCAATTCTGCTACAAGCTGGCACCTGGGGAAGGCAGGATCTTGGCTCCTCACCTAACACACTGCTACTGGTACTGATAAACTGAACATCCGGAAAACGAAACCATCCCACGATGACAAAAAAATAATCAACTAGCAGAATTCACTTTTATTTTTTAGTATCATAGCAACCAACTTCACAGACCTTAAAGCTAAATTCATCAGAAGACCCAAAAGAAACAAGATTTCAAGTAAAAAGGCAATTACCTATACCTTTTATTCCTCCAGCTCTTTGGGGGTTATTATTAAGAATAACTGCAAAGCTTTTTCAAAAGTAAGTGTATGTTTCCCAACAACCAAAACAAGCAGAGTCCACCGAGAGTGGTGCTCACACGCAGGAAAGCTACAGTATAAAGCACATCTATGCATTATCTCTTTACTAGAAAATAAAGGCAGCACATAATTCACCTAGAATAATTTTTCCTCAAACCATTCCGTTCCGACCATGACAACCCAAAGCAGCACCAGACCCAGAGAGATCTCCTATCCTGCAGCAGGAGGAAGGGGAGGATGCAAGTGGGGAAAGCACAATCTAGTTGTACCTGTCTGTACTGTCATAGCTGACCAGAACATTCGTTTTCGAAACATTCAGCTATTTGGCTCAGTAAATCGCTTCCCCGTAACCGGACCTCTGCATAACACGGCTTTCTCAGTTCATCGTGAGCCATGCTCAGGCTCCACAGCCTGCATCAAACTTTATTTCAAATCCTGTATTTCCCCTCCTCTTCTCCCCCGTATCCAGAGCTGCAGCAGGCCAGCAGTGCCAGCTCACCAGTGGAAGCAGATGCATAAAATAATCCTTTTTATTAAGCGAAACATCCCAGGCCAAACTGAGGCATAACCAGCTACCACAAGTATCAGCATGCCAACAACAGCACAAAACAAACAAACAAACACCACCCACAACTCACCTCCACCAAAAAAAACCATAAAAATAACTCGCTCGGACCAGCAGAAGTTCAGCAACTGTTAAGACCGCTAAGGATAAGGAGAACTAAGAACCTGAGTTTAACACTCAGGTTCACAAGGCAGCAAGTCCTGGACCTAGCAGGAGAGAGACCATCTTACCCTCCAGTCAGCTCACACGTGGCTTTAGCCAGATGAAAAGGGTACTCTGAAATATTGCTACATCCTGAGACAAAGCCAAAGGCTGATGCCAAAGTAAGTAACCCAAACACAAATCAGGCTTTTAAAGTGTATTTAGAATTTTACTTGAAGACTTAACTACAAAAGTCAGGAGGAAACTGGGTTTACACTGTCTGAACGCAAGGAAAATCTTCAGAACAAAAATGTGGCTAATCTTGGTTAACAAGCCAAGTCTCAGTAGAAAAAGCTTCAGAGAGTGTTCCAGTCTTCTCGCCATCATTTTCTTTTGTTGTAGCTCTTATGGTTTTTTCAAACCTTAATCTTCTCAATACCTTCCTCCTAGGTCCAGCCTTTCCCTTCCGTCGACTTTGGTGGATTCATCTCCCACTTTATGAATTTTAGAAGCAGGCGGGACCAGTCCTGACCATCCAAATTAATTTGCATCTGCAACACACCACTGTGAATTCCTCCTTAAATTCAGTGTGAGAAAGAACGGTACCTGGCGATTTGTAATACAGATGCAGAGTCTCCAACTCCTAGAGGGTCTAGCATCCAGTTACAGCCCAATAACAAACTCAATCTCTTAAAATTGTAACACATTCTTACTTTAAGTTAGCTCAACTTCAACTACAGATAAGAATTCACCTCTTTTTTTTTTCTTAAGGATGTGAGAGTTCCTAATCTCCCTTGCCCTGTGCAGACGGCTTTGAATCATCACCTGGTCAATACCCCTTAGAAAACAAGGAAGGTGCAAGCGAAGCCCTTGGCAAGGCTCAAGGTACATTTTCCAGGTTTCTGATCATTGCCTTTAAAAAAAACACCACCCTTTGTGCGTTGATATCTGAACCAGACGATAATGCTGCAGGCACCGTAAGAGCACCACTGGAATACTAACGGCCTACTCCTTTGCAATAGTAATGACCAGAGAACCAGAACAGCCTCCATCCCACAGCTACACACTTACCGCCCTGAGAAACAGGCGGCTCCCACCCAAAGGAGCTCACCTGAAAGCCAGGGAGAATGCCTGGAGGTTTCAAGGGACAAAAACAAACTCTGAGCACTGAAGGAGATGGCCAGCTCCATAAACAGCAAGTCCTCGCTATTTGCGTTTCCTAGAAACTAGCCCACTCCCGCGCTATGTTTAATCCACAGCCCTCAATTACTTACAGCTCTGGACAGGTAAACAGTCATTTGCTGCCACAGCCCAGACATCTCCAAAAAAGTACTTTAAATGCCAGCCTCCATGTGTGCACGGGAAAGCTGTAAGAGGCAGAAATAACATGAGTACGTGCTCAAATATGAGATAATGTCTCCTGATGAGTCAAAACAAAACCTTCCCCCTTCAACTCAATAAATTATGGAGATAAAAGGGAAAAAAATTAAAATAAATTGAGCTACTGTGACGAGGTCACACTTCTCCACCTCAGCGCAACCGAAAAGCTCCAGGGAGGCCTTCACATTTCCTGTCCTTTTACCAAGAAAGTAGAAAAACTAGAGAACAAGCACAGGGACCGAGCGCACACAAATTTTCCTACAACTACAGCACTGCCTAACGAGATGAAGGCTCCAAGCACACATTATTGTCCGGTTTCTCTTTTCCATCTATAATTTTAAAACTTGGGTAATTTCACTGGTGCTACTTTCTCACACCCCTTAAGGAGCTCAGGTACATACAGAGTGAGGAACAAAACATTTATACGGAAGAAATGTGCCAGTTCCCAACCCGCCAAATGTTACACCCTTCCCAGTCTGTAAGTCACATTAAATGAATTTTCTGGCCTTTCACACTGACTACGCATCTGAAATAACAGGAAAAATACTACTCTTAAAATACACAGCTTTCAAGATTAACTTGTTTTGTTCTTAACCCAGGAGGCCAAAACTTTGATCTCTAATCCCAACTTAACCACAGCCGTTTGATCTTAGAAAAATCATTCAGCCTCTACTGCATTAGCGTTACACAGATGGACAGAATGCTTTAAATAATGGATCTTTACAAGCGCAATGCAAGTAAAGCTCAACAATTGACATCGAGTTCACTCACCGATTAATCAGACCTAAGGTATGTTTTAACACTAAACTTACGCTCACTAATAAGCCAGAAGAGAGCTACACTGGTTAAGATATTTTCATACCTGCTAATGTCTCCTACCTCAAATTCAACAACTCAGTCATGCTTTAAATGCAAATCATCATTAATCATGCAAAATTTTTACCTAGCAAATACGTTAATATTTCATGGGTTTATTTATACTATAACCACCATGAAAATTAGTTTAATAAGCAGTCCATTAAAAAGTGCTTAAAGGCCACACTCTACGCTGAGTGAAACGCAAGCTCTTCAGTGTCTCTAGAAGCAGGCTAGCAACCAGAACTGTTTCTGAAAAAAGCACTTTCAAACACATTTTTGAAAAGCAGAATTTATATACCACCCCATTCTACTTTTCTTATATCTTGGCATAAAGTTATTCGGATAACAATTAAAACATCGATGACAAAATGTAACTGACTCAAAACAGTAACATGCCCGGTGCACAAATAATTTTAACTAGAAGGAAATTAATTCCTCTGGAAAACGCATTAAAACATGCTTTTGATTCTATTTTCTGACTATAGTCAAAGGCGTTTAAGCTGACTAGCTCTGACCACTACCTCCTCCAACTAAGGAGCATCCTTCCCACTCTTCTGCTAAGAGGGAAGCAGAAAACTATGACTGTACCTTGATTTCTGTCTTTCAAATGGTTGAACAACCCGAAATGCAGAAGAGTTCTGCATCCGCAGAAGCAGACTCTGCACTATGGCAATTAAGCATTTTATTGACTTGATGGAAAAATCAGTGGTAAAGTATTCGAAATCAGTCAGGGGGGTCTGATTTTTTTTTAAAAAAGAATTCTAAAAATGCACAGTGCTTAACTATCTATGTTGATAATACTGTAAATTGACCCTCTACAAGTAACCTCTCAAAATCAATACTTTAAAATTTACCATTTTGGGATTTGGTTATTTCAGGGGGGGGTTAACTGTTTTCTCTTGTTTCAAACTATTCTTTGATGAATATTGTGTTAAACAGCTTCTCTCAGTATTCACCTGACAAGACAGGCCTATCTTGTACCAACCAGTCAACCAGAGACTCAACACTCCTGTTCCTCAGATTCAGGAGAACTACGCAGCAAAAACAAGGGAGGACTTACTTTAAAGTAAGTTAAGTTTCACGGTTACAAATCAGCAATTACTGAAACAATGTGACTGTATTCACAGTGGCTAACAAACAAACACAACTTTTCATTCCTCTATAGATCATGGACTCAAAGGAAAGCTTTCAAGCAGTGGCTTCCCTCGATTGTTCCAATTTAAAAGTGTCCTAGCTTTTCTTTATCACACTAAGAAGAAAAACCAACTGATAATCTTAACAGCTCTTAGTAAGGCTCCTGGTTTGAAACTGAAAGTTTGCCCACTTTAGAGGAACGTTTCTTACGAGAAAAATAAAATCACCTATGCAAAAAAGGCTGCTTCTGTAGCCTAACTGCATCTAAAAACGTTACCTGCTACTTGCAGCAAAGCACTGTCCAAGCACTGTCCTCACTGACGCTATCACACACACAGCAGCACCCCCAAATCTTCCATTTACTACAGCCCGACTTCTTTAAACAGGCTTGTATCACTTCAGACTAGTTCCCCACCCATTTGACAACATCATTGTCACTTTGCTGCTACTGTCCAAACAAGCTGTCAGATGCTCTAGGGTCAAAATTAAAAGTTATATCAACAAGAGTAACAGCTAACACCTCACTTACTTCCTCTGCTGTTACCTCCAACGCAAAGGAAACATCCGAGACAACAACCGACCCCGCTCCCTACCACCCGACATGCCCCCCCATGTTTATAACTCATGACTTTTACTCAGTGCCTAAATATCAAGAGTTAAACAGGAGGAAGGCTCGGAAGCCAGTTAATTAATTTTTCAGAGCAGCACTCTGGGAAGTCATTTTTATGCCAGCACACAGCCCATCACATCTGCGTTACGGCAGGGGAACTGCTGAGTCTAAGGCCGGCTGGCAGGGCTCTTCACAGGCTGACGGACAAATAAGGACTGAGCCGCAGGCAAGCACCTTCGGAGAGAAAACTCAATCCAAAAGGACCCCAAGATGTCCCACCGATGCCTGGGATGTCACCTCGGGAAAAGATTCACCTTCGGCACTGGGTAACAGACAGCATTACAGCTAGATGAGACCAACAGCCAGCAAGCTACTGACAACAAGGCAGGCTTTGAAAGGGGAAAAGGAAAACCGCAAGGCAGACACAACATTCAAAAGGGAGTGTAGTTTTCATGAGATACTCAGAACCAAAGTCAAGGCTTGTACTTGCTGAAAAGAAACCGTGATGTGAGGCATCCCTTCACCTTTTGCTTCTCCCTGCACACGCCTGTGCCCTGCCCCTGTGCTCACCCCCCTCTGCACACTCGCCTAACTCAGTGAAATGAAAAACTATTCCAGCAGAAAGCTGATGAACTGGATGATAAAAAGGTCCACCTCACTAAAACGGCAGAAAACCAGCAAGCGCTGGAACCAGAGGAAGAGAAGGGAGGGGCCACACAACTGGAAAGAAAGGAACAAGGAGAGCTTGCCTTTTTGGCAGGCTGGCAGCTTGCGAGCCACTGCCTGCAAGCGCAGCTTCTGAGGTCGTCTTGGAGAGGGTGCTGCCCTAACAGGGGGTCCAAAAGGCCCCAGACCAGTGAAAGAAAGAGCAAGGAACAAGTTCTTCACAAAGCAAATATCAGAGCATTTTATAACTGTGAGAGATGTTGCATCAGAACTCATTTAAAAAGTCTGCCGTGAGTATCACCTTAAACTACCTGCCCAAAACTAAAACATGTAGTTAGATACAAATCTAAATTATTTTTGGATCCTAAGCTGGAAAGTAACCACTGCCAGTTGCCGGTTCAAGGCTCCCCTTGATGAGGGTAACCATTAAGTCACTGCCATCTGCTGTCTCTGCGCTAACCGATGAGAACCGGGCACGGGTTTTACCTGACTGCATTTCCACTTGACAAAACACCATTAAAACCAACCCAGCCTGGCATTCCCAGACTCCACGGCAAAGAAGCCAAGAACTATACAGACCGGAACACCGAATCAGCTCCCCAACAACGCTCTCCCCTTGCTCAAACCGAGCACAGACCACCGAGGAATGAATGAAAGGATGCGGCGAGAACAGACCCTGAGGTGCCAACTCAGTTTTTTCCCCCGAGTCAGATCCAAACCGCTCCCGACAGATGTTTGGGAGCAGACTGCCCGGCCAACCTCGCCGCGTAAACTAAGCCAGGTCTAAAGACCGCATGTCCAGTTTGATGCACGCGCTGGAAACCAACCGCCTCGGCAGCCGAGCTCTGCGTGACGGTGGGAATCTCAACCTAAAGGAATAAAAAAAGGAATTTTTCCTAAAGGAACAAAGCCCCCTCAGCTCACCGCTCGCACCAGCCTGGCGCTGTCCCCCAGCCCCCCTCACCCAGGACACCCCCGCCAGGCACCCAGGCCGACCCACCGCCGCCCCGCCGAACCCCCTCCCCGCCCGGGGAGCGACGGAGGGGCCGGAGAGCGGCTCCTCTCCCGGGACCCCCCGCCCTCCCCCCCTCGCACGGAGCCTCCGCAGCGGAGGGGACGCGGCGCGGGAAGGGCGGCCGGCGCCGGCCCGCAACCAAACCCCGCTTTTCTTTCAAGAAGGAAAATCGTGAGGTAAAATCCTGAGGTAAAGGAGGACGGGCGGCGCGGGCCGCGCTCCCCGAGGGGCGCCGAGCCCCGCTCTTTGTTCGCCGCCGCGGGTAGGCCCAGCCCGGGCCGGCCCTCACCTCGCGGACGTCCTGCAGGCACTCGAGCACGGCGAGGTTGTTGGCCCAGCTGTGCTTGGAGCAGAGCCGCACCACGTCCTCCCGGCACACCGCCTCCTCCGACAGCTTCCACCCGCTGCCCGAGCCCCCGCCGCCGCCGCGGGGACCCCGCGGCCCCACCGCGCCCGGCCC
>Ga0065711_1031077_pt1 | contig 30638 bp, 27 predicted proteins | sample Hoacrofraction12_FD_59098 | JGI IMG/M metagenome (GOLD analysis project Ga0065711, IMG submission 59098) | Hoatzin crop microbial communities from Cojedes, Venezuela - Epithelial fraction 12 v2 (version 2) | ecosystem: Host-associated > Birds > Digestive system > Esophagus > Crop | place... | reverse complement strand
GGGGCCAGACTCTTTCCAGTGGTGCCCAGCGACAGGACAAGGGGCAACGGGCACAAACTGAAGCAGAGGAAGCTCCAGCTGAACACGAGGAAGAACTTCTTCCCTCTGAGAGTGACGGAGCCCTGGCCCAGGCTGCCCAGGGAGGTTGTGGAGTCTCCTTCTCTGGAGATATTCAAGCCCCGCCTGGCTGCGGTGCTGTGCAGCCTGCTCTGGGTGACCCTGCTTCGGCACGGGGTTGGACTGGGTGGCCCACAGAGGTCCCTTCCAACGCCCACCATTCTGTGATTCTGTGATACACTTCTGGTCAGCCTGTGGCCGTGCAACCACCGACCTGACCTGGGCTGACAGCTGGGATCTCAACCCACAGTCTGCAGCTTGAGGAACTCCGGCTGTGGGCAGCCTGCAGCGGGCTCATCAACCTACTCCTCAGCTCCCCGCAGGAGAACAACCAACCCAGCCTTCCCTACCACGGTTTTCACGAGCTCTCCTCTACTGTCGTCTGGCACCCTGGTATGTTCTGCTCAAGGGACACAACAGTCCCGACATCTGCCTTGGTTCTATCACAGGTGCTGGGGAGATGCTGCGTAAAGCATTACAAACCATCACCTACGGAACATGTCACAAAATATTCTCAGGACGTCAGCACCTGAGAATAAAAACAGCAGGTCCTTCGCTGAATTCTGTTCTTTCTTCCCTCCCCAGCAATGTTAAAATGAGAGCTTCTCCAGGCTCACGCCGAGGGAAAAGCCTTCCAGGGCTTCTCTCCACCGCGGCTTTCCCCAAAAAGAACGAGCGGTGCTGTGTGATTGACCCGAGGGACCGCCACAATGCCACCGGCAGCTGCTGCCCAGAGGTCTCACCCAGCCGTCCTGCTGAGCAGGTGACATTCACCCTCAGAGCGGAGCACTCGCTTGATCCAGTGAAGAACGTGGGTTTGCCCCCCAAAATCACATGGGATACAGATGAACTGAGAAAAAAGCCATTTTCCCAAAGGTCCTTCAGAGGCTACGACCTGCAAAATTCGTATTACTTTTCCCTGCCTTACTACGGACAACTTTGCCTTCAGCTCCTGGGAAGACACTCCCAAAACACGAATCCTACTGCGTGACACTTCACAACCAACGCCGCATCCCAGGGGAAAAAGCAGAGGCAGAACACTTGAGGCAGGAGGAACCAGCAGTACTCACTTCAGCGTCTGTGCTTTGAAGTCAAACTTGGCTCTAGCAGGTCTCATCTAGGGATCAAAAAAAAAAAGCAGTACATTAAAAGGATGCTTAGGTTTTTCAACCCGCTTCTGAGGAAAAGCACCCAAACTCTTCTCTAGCTAACGTTAGTCTGGGGAAGAAGCTGAATGCAGGCACCCTGCTCGGCGCTTGCGTGCGCCTGGTATGATGCTGCTGGGTGGGTCTTTCCCACCGGGGCAGAAGGGCCAGCTCCTGCTACAGCGGTAACTGGGAGCTCTGCAGCAAACCGCTTTCACAGCAGCAAGCGTAAACGCCACAAACCCTGCCGAATGAAAGCTGCTCCAGCAACTGCAGCTACCCGGGCTCCGGGACCAAATTTCCCTCGACGTGGCAATGGAAAAGCAAAATTTACTGGCTGGGTAAAAATCAGTGGGATTTGATTTGATCTGGCTCATTTGATTTGACCTGGCCCTGCTGAATCCTGCAATGTGACCCACGTATTCTGTATAAATTGGTAGGAAAGAGACAAAGGTGAGGAGGAAATATGAATAAATTAAGCACATTGAAGGAAAAAACCAAGCCTTCAGTGGTTATAAAGCCAAAGACAGCAGGCCTAGGCTTTACAGCTTGATTTACTTGGCTGATTTTCTAATAGCCACCAAATATCCAGACAATTTTAAAGTCATTTTGGTAATAGAGCATAAAATGCGAACTCGTCACCTTCATGTGGCACCAGAGCATCTAAGCACGCCAAGGGCAGCCAAGCGTGCTCCATCCGCAAGGGGAACCGAGCCGGTGGCCGGACCCTCGGCAGCAAGCCCCACGGCAGGAGAAGGCATTTGGCCAGGACGCCCGGACTCGCATCCAGCCCTCAGGACAAGCGCCGTGGGCTGACGGAAAACCGTCCACCTCCTCCTTTGTCTCTTTCAGACAGACCAACCAGGTCATAAGCAGCGAAACACGCTTCTCCCTAATTTTTCTAAAGGATGTTAAGCATCTTTCAAGAGGAGCAGAAACAATCTACTTCTAGAAAAAAACCCCCTACGAGACAGTCACATGGCCAGGACCAAGAAGGCATGGAGTTTCTAAGCGTAAGGCAGAGACGAGAAGACAAGGTAGCGGTATGATGCAGAAGATGCAGAATGCCTTTGATTGACGGAGAGGAGCTGCTATTTCAAGGCATGCATCACAGGCGTGCGCCAGCGATCCGCAGCGGGCATGCTTTAACATACGCAGCTGGCTATAGAGACGCCAATTAATTTACCAGGCACGAGAGTCAGAGCGGATCTAAATGAAGCCAGAATGGGAAATGGGAAGGTGGGAAAAAAAAACGACAACATTCTCTGAAGAGCTAATGTCGGCCTAAAGCACAACATCGTGAGAGGCAAATATGGCTTTGGGTCAAGCAGCAGACCGAGGTAACCAAAACAGACCTCTGACCCAGATTTCCTCTTTGCTGTATCGTCTACATTTAGGAGGTCCCCAAATCGCTCATTAGTGATAAACTGATGGTGCGTTGGAATAACCCCCGTGTGCCTTCTAGCTGCAATATCAGCTTCTTCTTGCTCACGTTTAAGCCGTCTCTGGTCCTCTAAAAGTTTCTGCCATAAAATCGCATAAAACGGGCAGTAAATCATCTAGTTAAGGGCATTCAACAGCTGCCACAAATGTGACTCAAATAAAATTTCTCAGGTCCCAGCAAACAGCTGGGCTTTTGCAGTTCGACACAAAAAGCCACGATTCTAAGCACGACACAATACCTTTTCGTTTCGCAAGCACAGCAGGTACATCACCATCACAGCGTAACTGAAACCCAGCTCAGCCCGAGGATCGGACCCAAGGCTGGTGGAAGTCAACGAGGAGTGTTTCCAAGTTTTGGCCAGGTCCTGGGAGCTCCCAAGCAGACTGCCGAGGGCTGATCCACGCCCCCTCCAACCAACCCGGAGTTTCTCTCATCGACTTCCACGAGACCTGGCTCAGCTCCCCGCGGAAGCTCCGAGGCACCGCACTGCCCTGAGCTCTGCAAGGAGCTTAGCGGAGTACCTGTCCACCTTCAGGTACCGCCTTCTCTCATACCTCCTTTGGGCTCATGTGATATGCTTTGTAAAATAAAGTAAACACACCCCAGAGAATGATTTTGGACTCCCACAGCCCCCGGCACACGAAGGGAAGCGTGCCTTCTGGAGTCCCGGGGCAGAAGGATCCTTCCGTCTTTCGAGGCCAGCAGTAGGTTGAGGAGTTCAGCTCTCTGCCAGCTTACCTGAAGCCAGCAGGTCTGAGTGAATTCAGAGTTTTGCTCTTATGAGAGCTTTTGGGCTGGATTTTGGAGGTGAGGGGATTACTAACTGTTTCACGTGAGAAGACAGCAAAAATATATTTTTCACATAGGAACTAAGGGCAGGTTTTACCTTATTTCAAAGCACACACAGACATCATTTGAACTCCAAAAGCTAACATGAAAAACGGACCTTTTCTTTTCCACCCCAGGCAGTGAAAATTAACAGTTTTCTGGAAAGCAATCACTTCATAATTTCTTTAACTCAGCCTGAACGCAGTCAGTGCTGAGAAGTCTACGTGGCTCTCCTATTCTTTTGGCTTGTCCCCATTTCCAAACAGACTGCTACATTCTGCCGTCAGCAGCCTGAGACACCACAAAGACTTCCAGTTTGCACTGGGGGGAAACTTCATGCTTTCTGATAGCTTAAACGTATTTTACATTTGCTGCTCAAAACCTGGGGATCCCCACAAGAAAAATCCTGTTCTCACCAGTTTGATTAACACCGTCTCACGTGGAGAAGAAGAAAACTTAACTCCCTCACAGAATAACCATTTCATCTTTATCTGTGAGTACTGGGGCGTTGTACCGCATCTCACGTACATCTTTGGGCTTTTTACACTCTTCAAAGCCCCCCCCAGCATTTTGTGCGATCGATAAGAACTCCCAGGTTCATTTTAAACAAAAGCTAAACCAGGCTACACATTGTACGTTAAATCAGTGGCAGAGGCAGTATGAAAATTAAAACATACCGGTTCCAACTTGCTGCTCTAACCTCCAACATGCACAGCCACGGACATCTAAGCTGTCCGCACACAAGGCTGCATGCTGTATTTCTTGTACGTGGAGCTGCCACAACCGTTACGCGGGGCCGTGAAGGAGGGCATTACCTCTTTGTCATCATGCCGTCGGCGGATAATTTCTTCTGGAGTTTCCATGTAATCAACTGGTGCAAAATGCCTTGGTGATTCTGAATCTACTTCAAAACAACATAAGGAAGTTAAAATACAGATGGATTTAGCAAGCATAACCAGAAAGGAAAAAAAATAGATGTTTTGAAACAATTTGCTTCCATTATGACAGAACGGATGCTCAATTGCCACTGACCAAATTGCCAATCAGATGTCGGTAATTTATCAGTTTTCATTTTTTCTTTCCCTTTTGGGCTGCACTTGTGAACAAAGATCCAAAAACAGGTAGAAAATAACAGTATGGGAAAGAGTAAAGACATAGAAGGACTTTGTGAAGAAAAGATCTGCCGCCATCAAAGTATGATTTGGCGTTCTACTGCTGAGAGAAGTTTAACGCACACACGCACGCACACACCCCACACAACTAGACCTTGAGAAACTGCTCCTTAAAGGAAACCATCTGGGTTTCTTTTATATTCCCACGTTTGCAAATGAGAGAGGGCTAGAAATATCTCATGCCAAGATTCCTGCATCCCCGGAGTCGCCTGAGAGCCCAGCTGAACCCGGTGCGACCGGCACGGCAGTGGGCATCGTTTCTCAGAAGTGCAGCTGTTAACGGGTCCTGGACAACGATGCTCAGCAAGACAGGCAAAGGACGGGAGACACACCAGGGGAGAAACCAGAGTCAGGGGATGCGAAGGCGTCAAAGGAGTAAAAATGCAAGGGTTGGGGAAGAAAAGGGGAGGAGAAAGGAAAGCGAGAAGACAGGTGAGGGGACACCGGTAAAGAACACAAAAAGCCACCTCCTAGGTACGTCCCAAGTTCACTTTGCGGATTGTTGTTTGTGTCCAGGCCGTGACAGAGGGCAAATGGAACAGGGTTGCCATTGTGTAAGGAGCCAGGGGCGCCTGCCCGGCCCGGGAAGCCATCTCGGCCGGCTCCCGCCGTGGGGACGCAGCTAAGCCTCTCCACAACGTCAAAGGAGGACAGGCGCCGGGGGGCCAGCGGCCCGCTTCGGGAGCACGGTCGGTGCTGGGAGCGGCGATGCTTGCCTCCTGCGCTCTCCTGCGGCTGCCCGGGGTGGGCTGGGCGCTCGGGGCTGGGCGCTGCCGGCCTCCCCGGGCAGTCTGGGGATGGAGTCCTGCACGACTGGTGCTGGAAGGGCTTTTTCAATCGGAACGGGAGCGGGCTCATGAGGTAGACGTTTCTGGGGAGCGTGTGCCTGTCCCCATAGACATCCCCTCTGGACTCGGGGTTCCTGGAGGCCTGCTGCTGCTCGTGCCTTCGGATGGTGGTGAACCTGGTGTAGGAAGCCGGGCACGCGCCTTTGCATCTGTTGACTTTATGCTTTAGAGGGCCATTGAGGTTGCTGCTGCCGCTGCCGCCGCTGTCGTTGGACGCATTTGAGAGGAGATCCATCTCATCCGTGCAAGCCGAAAGCGTGTCCATAGGGATGGCATCGCTGACATCCGAAGCCGTGTCCTCCACGTTGCTGCAGGAGCGGGAGGATTTCTCTGCCAAGCTGGCAGCATCCTTCTCTTCTTGGTCTGCTTTTGGCAAATCCAGCAGAAACTCTGCAGAGTAGGCAGAACTCAGGCAAGCGTCAGACTGGAGAGAAGTGGTGAATTTGTTTTGTCCGGCGGAAAAGTCGAGCGAGGGCATTGATCGGGATCTCTGGATCAGCTGCTCAAAGGCACTGATACGGGAGGAAACGGTGTGTTTGGGGATCTGCTCCGAATCCTCTCGGCTAAGGCTGTGCTCCATCCTGTCCCTGGCTTCGTTCTCAAACTGAGACGCAATATCCCTGACGCTGCAGGAGGAGACCGTGCCCAGATGGATCCTGGAGCGGTTGATCTGGTGCATGTCTTTATACAGCATCGTAAACTCCACCCCACTCTTCCTGGCGCCAGGGAACAGGTAGCCTTTCCTCGGGTCGGTGCCATACTCCTGCAGGCTCATGGTGCTGCCGGATTTGATGGCGTACTCCTCCTTCGACTTCATCAACATGTTTTCTATGCCTTCCCCTACGTCTACCACGAAAGCTTTTTTATTATCGAACAAGGCACTGGAGCTACGAAGGTTTTCGCAGCTTTGAGCCTTCTCGTGAGACAGCAAGATACCCTTCTTGTCCTGCACAAGAGCAGCTGGAGCTGCTAGTTTGGGTTTGAATTTGGAAGGGAGGATTTCAGTAATGCAGGCTTTTGCGGCTGATAAGGGCTTCTTATGTTTACATGCGTGACCTAACATACCGGTATGACTAGCGTTAAAGGTTCGGCTATTAGCTGAAGAGGGTGCAGTCATATGAGCATTCCCACCTTTACGATCCACTGGTAAGCATGCAGGATAAAATAAATACAACCTGTTAGCTTAAGTGCTAGAAAGCTGTCGAGAAAGGAGAAAGAACATGCTCGGGTTTCATAAAACGCACGTTAAAGAAACAAAGTTCCAAAACATAAAGAGAAGCGGGAAGAAACTGCACAGCAAGCCGCGCTTGCGGGAGCGGATGAAGTGCCGCTAACGGTTCTAAACTGAGCGGCTGGGCCAGAAGCAGCCCTCAAGCGCTTTGAAGGTACCCTCCCAAAAAGTGCTGAGCGTGACCAGCTTCCAGAGAAAAGGGCGCTGGACTCGGGGCAGTGTCAGGGTGTCAGGCAGAATGCACAGGCACTAACGGTGCAAAAACAGCTTAATGCCAAGCCCGGCATCACACCTACTCCGGTCTCCCCACAGCGCTCGCCGAACAGCTTATTCCTGGGAGGGAGCAGACCATCGGCGGCCGCCGGTGCTGGCACAAGCGGGCCACATCAGCCGGCCTCGCCCAAGAGCTGCCCGCTCGGAGATTCCCCATGCCAGGAATAAGCCGAGCGCGCTGCGGGCAACGCAGCTGGCCACGTTTGCTCTAAAAAGCAAGGAGTCAGACCAGGATGTTACTTTTTTTTTTTTAAACGCAGATCCAGTCTGGGTTCAGCTTAAGACTGCAGTTTTTTTAGGTCCGTTTCCTAGTTTAGTTCAAACTCAAATGTCAAAATAACCATTCAGGTTCAACTGCAGCTTGGGGAACAATCACTGTTTGAACAGCTTTCTGCGTTCGGACCCAGTCTGACTCCCTGCCCTCCGGGCCTGACATCCTGCCGAAAAACGGCTGGCAGACGGAGAGAGACCTTTTTGGTGCGATGGACTATTTTTAGGGAGAGCAGTTCAGAAGCCCAGCGCATTCCTTCCCCAGTCCTCTCCCCATCTCAAGCCATTTTTACGCTGAAGTTGGCTCAGAGATCCGTTCCCCAACATAGCTCCCCGACGGGAGCCAGGCTCATCCTTGTCTTCTGCTTCTAGAGCATCCGTGATGGGGGAGGAAAGGGGAGGGGATGCAGTGGTCTCCGCTGCCTCGGAGCCCGCGGGGCTTTGCTGGCTCGTATCGTCCCGTGCATTCTCCGCGCAGCCCTGGAGATGGAGGCTGTGGAGCACACGGTGCCGACCACCCCAGCAGAGATGGTGGGGTCTGCGGAGGTACCGCAGCGGGCAGAGTGGAAAAGGCAGGGCAGGGCTCTAGCGTGGCAAGGCGGTGGGAGCAGATGGATAGCCAGGCCAGCCCGAGCAGCCTCGAGGAAGAATGGGAGGGTGTGCGGTGCGGCCGGGGTGCTGGGTGGAGGGAGCTGGTCCCTGCCAGGAAGAGGAACCTGGATCAGATAAAGGGGTCATGAAAAATACTGGCCAGTGGGGTCTGAGAGAAAAAACGGAGGGGAAAACTGGGGATGGCAAAGGGGAAGGACAGCAGAAACCTCAACAGGACTCTAAACCCTGCAGCAGTTTGCCCCACATCACCTGGCCTTCCACACTCTGTGTAGAATGGAGGAGAGGTCAGTGCCCTGACCACCTACCTTTTGTGGAAGCGGAGCTAGAAGGTCGCTTGAGACCGCTCAGCCCCTGGAACGGGATATCTCCGCCTTCCAGCACGCTCTTGTAAATCTGCCTTTCATTCTCCAAGCCAGTAGCGTCGCCCAGCGCTGGCTCCAACTCCCTCTTCGCAGCGTGGTAGCTGGGTGAATGCGTGGAGCTGGAAAACACAAAGAAGGGCGAGGGACACCAGCAGGTCACTTCTGTTTGCCGAGAGCTTCAGGCAGAGTAAGCGGAAGCCGCACTTGTGACCCCAGAGCAGGCGGTGTGTGCAGAGCGGGCGCTGAACGGAGAGGTTACGAACACACGGCGCTGACGAGCCCGGTTTGGCACTGCCACGGCGTTCCCCACCTGAGGGAACTCCCCCGGCAAACCAGCGGCAGGAGAGCTCGGCTCCTTCGGTTTGCAGATCAGACGGCGGATGTGCGGTTTCTTTGCAGACCCAAAGAAATTCCCTGGCTAGCTGGAAGTCGCACGGAGATCTCCCACCTCCCAGCCCTCCCTCCTTAAACACCAGCCCTGGCTGTCCCCTGCTTAAAGCACAGCTGCCCAGGAGCTCACCCCAACCAGTTCAGCCTCCCAGCTAACGCCGCAGTTCAAGACTCCCAGAGCGATTTCTCAAGCTCATGAGCGAGGGACCATGCAGAGCAGCAACACTACGGGGCCACAGACGCCAGTGTTTCAAATGCCAAAGAAATTCCCAGAGGCGCACAGTTCTGCTCAGCTTTGCCTCAGGCTTCCACGACAGGGCGTGAAAAATCCTGGCCTCCCGGTCTACCACGCAGGTTTATAAACAAAATGCTGCGGACATGAGTACAGTTTTAATTTCTTAGGCCTTTAAAGACTGGACATTTATTACAAATCTCTTTTCTTAGCCACGCATCTAAGCACAACTATGCGCCCACGTCTGATTTCTAGCTTTCACTGTTTTCTCTCTAAAAAAAAATAACAAACAATGCCGTGGTATAAACGGCCTTTTTCCAGGTACAAAAGACTTACGGAGCAATCAGGCAGACAATGTTCTCCTAAGAGCTAAGCTCATCTGATACCCGTTCTTGTGCTCAACCAGGCTCTTCAGAGTAAAATGCAGTCTCATGCAAAACTATTCTGGAGCCAAAGCATGACTGCTGGGAAGTTCGAAAAAAATCAAAAAATAGGGCATTTGCCAGTTCGTGGAAACATTCTGAAAGCTGGTTTACATCCTGATGTTCAGGAGTGATCCAGATTTATGAGGGTGGAAACGCTTGTGGTTACGCCTGCTTGTTGCGGATGATCTGCTTGTTTTGGAGAGACGCTGTACGTCTGGGGCACAGAGAAAGCGTCCAAACGCACCAGAGGGTTGGCTACGGAGGTGCCATTACACCATGTCTGGATCACAAAGAGGATCCTAGTTTCCAGAGAAGGAAAGCCAGGTCAGATGCGGTCCCATAAATTACTTTCTGGAGTAAAACCACGAAAGGGAACGGGAATGCTGTCCCTTTTTCAGCCGAGTCAATGCTCAAACAGCCCCACGGCGACAGAGCTGCTGTGTCTTACGGGGGCTACCCCAGAGCCTCTCCTCGTCAGGTTCCCCGGGAAGCCCTCCCAGTTGCTGCAGCGAATGAGGACTGCCCTGATGCTCCTCACCTGGGAGGTAAAAGCCTTTTAGCCCCGTTGTTAAAAACCAAAGGGTTAACACGATCCTGCTTTGGGAATACCCCGGGGAGGGGGAGTGGGGGCATTTGGCAGAGTCCCTTTACCAGGGCCAGCGAGCAGGACTGTCCCAGGGCCAAGGCAGTCTGTGAGATCAGAAGCAGGTGACCAGAGGGAAGAGGAACACTGCAAAAAAGCCCACAAACTCTGGGTATCTTTTCTCCCTGCTCTCCAAACGCAGGGCAGGGAAGAACGCGCAGCTCCCCAGGGCCTCACTGCCGGATCCCAGCCTTCCCAGGCTGCTTCCCCTCTCCACTGGCTCGGACGCCGGCACTCCCGCGTGCTTCGAGTGCAGTCAGCGCTGCCGTGGGCGGAAAACCTTACCCGTCATTGGCAAATACAAGCCGTTCTTCGACGCTAATCTCTAAGATTGCCGTTTATTTTCTTGCTCTCTCCCTACCAAAACTACGCAGCCACGGGAGCCAACCAACAACACGCAGCAGTGCGCAAGCTTCCCAGAACGAACCCAGACAGGAGGGGACTGAGCTGAGAAAAGCACCGAAGACCTCGCAGGCAGCCCCAGAGGGGCAGTGAGCACTTGTGCTATTAACGGGCACCTGGAGAAGAACGTGTCTTTCCTACAAACCATCCGCGCCCGAGGGGATCACGGTGCCCACGGCCAGCGTTAAGCACTCAGTCCAGTTCCACCGAGCGGGAGGTTCGCAGCAGGAGCTGGCTCCGTGGCTCCACTAACGCGGCACAGCTCAGCATCTTGCTCTGGATTTTCCTTTTTTTGGTGTTCCTCTTTTAGAACAAACCAGCTCCAGGTACAACTCATTTAGGCAGAGTATACTGCTTATTACATATTCCTCTGGAAAAGCAGCGCCATATTAGATCTTCAAGAAATATCGTTACTGCTACCACTCCTGGAGGCCGGAAAATTACTGCCTGCCTTTCGGTCTGGTGCGTGTGACTGGGAGTATCTAACAGGAGCTGTTCTATCACGCGGGCGTAACAGACACGAGCTTTGTTTGCTCCACGCAGTGAAGTTACTGGCATGAAGTTACAGTCGATTTGCAAACCTCATCAAGAAGGAGCTCAAGGTCCGTTTGGTTTTCTTCTTACAGTCACCACCCAGCACAACCGGCAATTCTCATCCAGACAATGCACTCGCTTCAGAATTCATCCAAGAGCCAAGAGCAGATACTGTACCTGGACTCACCTAAAGCACGTGTCTAATTCTCACGGTGCATGCATTTGTCTATATCCATCACCAAAAAATGAATCCAACTCACCTGAACGCCCGAAACCCCACCCCAAAAAGAGACATCCAAAAGCAATTGGAAGACTTACTAGGAAGCGTGGTCGGCAGAAGTCTCCAGAGGAGGAACACCGGCCGCACTCTGCAAAAGTCCAAACAAGGGAGTCACTGCTACGCACTCACACGGCGGGAGAAAGAAACAGGCTTGCTTAAGTAATTTTCCATCTATTGCTGGAATACGAGCCTTTAGCAGACACTGAGGTTTAAGTCTAAACACAGGTTAAGCTGTCAGTGTCTCCGCAGACGAGCAACAGTCTTCCCGGGGCCCTTCGGGGCAGCGACAGGTCTGTCGCGCAGCCCATGCCTTTTCGCAGCGCCTGCTCGTTTCTCTGCGCCCGAGTCATTGCAAACAGAGCCAAAAGCCAGAGCAGGCAACCAGCTGGGCCATGACCAGGAGACACATGCTCGTCATTATTTCCCCAAGCTTCTCCCCCTCCACCCGTCACTGCCCGCCCGCGCTGTAAAGGTGTATGGCATTTCGGCAGCACGACACATTCCTCAGCGTTCACAAAACCATCCAAGTGCTAACGAGAAAAGCAACGCTTCAACTCAGCGTCCTGACTTCAGAGAAGCCGTGCCAGCTGCGCAGGCTCAACAGCAACAGCCCGCTCTCACCCACTTGATTTCAATCCAGCTAACGCTTCCCAGGCACGTCGTTTAAAAAATTGAAGACAATTTTAGGAGAAACACTCTGTTTGGCGTCCCTTCGTCTATCTGAGGATTCCAATGTAGGAAGGGAAACCAAATCTTGGGTTTGAAAAAGCAGCTTTCTCAAGTCCTGGTGAAAACACTTCAAAAAAAAAAAATGCTTCCAAAACATCGACAGCAAGAGGAAAAAAAAAGCCAGCAAAACCGGTGTGTCACCAAATTCTCGTTTCACGGGTCGGGTCCCGCAGACCCTCGGAGGAGCAGCAGCAGCTGACCCGCCCGAGCAGCCCACAGCAAGGGGCAGCGTAAGGAAAACCGTGGCAAAGCTCCAGGGAATATCCAGCGCTCGGGCAGGCGCGAGCTCCTCGCAGAGAGCAGGGCTGGGAGGGAGGGAGGGCGGATGGCAACACGCTTGGGAGGCACGAGATGATGACGTGACGCCAGGCAAGAATTTTAAGCTGATTGCTGCTGCCTATTCATGTGAAAAATCAAGAGGGCTTTTTTTTTTTTGCAGACGCTGAACTCAAAACGCTAAAGGGGGGCAGGGGGCAGCTGACAGGGGATGGGGGAGCGAGGAAATCACTGTCTCTGAAATGGATTTCAAGCCGGATTCTCAGCATCGCGTTCTATTATTTCCGACAGCGACACAGCAAGCCATGCAGTCAGAAGGGTCAGAACCATTATTTATCCCAACCTCATTCAATAACCATCCAGCAGCAAACAGATTAGAGCAGAGAGTTTGGAAAGAGGGATTGGCAGCACGAAAAGAATAGGAAATACCTTCTGTAGCTTTTTATGTGGCGCTTTATAAAGCTTCTCCATTTTTTCTAAATCTGCCTCTAACTCAGTCTGGTAGAGGTAGAGGTCTTTTTCTAGATCAGTCTGGTTAAAGAAGGAGAAGAAGAATGGGAAAATAATGCTTAGGGTTAGGGGAAACCAAAGGAATGTTAATTTAAAAAAAAAAAGCGAGCCTTTTTAATTGAAAAAAGACAAAGGTGGTACGGACAATACACAGAAATCCACTAGTAATTAATCATGTTTCAATCATTACCAAGGAAATAGTTTTAGGTATTTAACACTCAAAATTAAGAGATGCACAGGCCTGCTAGAATCTAATTCTACAAACCATAAAGTTATAAAACCCACCTGTAAAAAAAAAAAAAGATACTGTAACAATACGCAATAGGCTGTTAGTATAATTATCATTGCAAGTCAAGGTAGCAAAACCACCACGCTAAATTATGGCTGATTATGCTTTAAGAATTGTTTATTAAAATCAATTCACTAGCTACTTAATTGTTAGGCTAATAAGCTCAAACCCCATTAAAAAAAAAAAAAAAATCACTCACAAGCACACAAAACCCAAGCGATGTTACGAAAAACCAAACAGAAACTCAGAGACACACACGCGGACGCGCCAGCTGCCGCAGCACAACGGACGGGAGACACAATTACCTTTCTATCCTCTCTAGTAAGGATAGAGCAATCTCCAGGAGTATAATCCCAAATCTTTTTTGGAGGCTGATGGAAAGCAGAGGAAGGAAATGAGGAAATGAAGATAAGGAAAGACATCACACAGAATGTGGAAACTGGATTAGAACAGAGGGGGAATACAACAGGGGATCTGCATCAACACTGAAAATTAAAAAAAAAAAAACACAACAGAGAAAGAGACACAGAAAGAGGGATCAATCCGCTCCCGCACAAACACCGAGAGATTGTGGGAGCAGCCATGCAGTCGGGGGGGGGCTGCTTCCCGTGCTGCCGCGGGAAATCTGGATTTCTGCAAGGTGCTCTGAGGGATCCGGGGCTCTCCGGAGGGAGCACGCGGCTGGCGGTTAAAGCACTCTTAACACAAAACCAAACCAAAACGGGGGGAAAAAAAACACCACATAGTCATAAAAAGCATTTGTTTTGCTCATTCTTCTTTTTGAAAGGAAAGGGTAAAAGAAGGGCCCTTGGCAAAGCAAAGGGAGACTCCAGCCCGCCCCGCCAGGCTCCGAGTACGTACCGTGGGAGGCAACGGCTGAGTCCCCAGCGGTGGCATTGCGGGGCAAGGAGAACGCAGAGCTGTTACTGTGGTATCTCACGGGTTTGGGGGTTGGCTTGTTTGCGGGGGGAGGTTGGTGGAGTTGGACAACGTGGAATTTTGGGAACTAGTTATTTAAAATTCATCCCGCAGGCGAAGGTGCCGATTGCAAAATAGGGGATGTGCGTGTAAATCTCAGGGAGGATTAATCAAAGGGAAAGACCTTCGTCCTGACACGCCTACCCAAATAACACCATGCTCATATCCTCACGCACCGGCTGCGCACCTGTCGCTGCTACCCTCAAAGCCTTTGCTCTTACTTTGGGAAATCAGAACATATCTGCTCGGTTTTCAAATAAAAACCACCTCTGTTGGCTGGCAAGCTCAGCATCATCCTACGTGTCTACACCGACTTCTGTGACCAGATTACTGAACTGCCTCCAGGTTGCTGACGGGGAATCTCCCTGTGCCAGTCCATCGAGGGTGAGACTGAGCTACAACCTTGGGACCTGGTCCAAGCGCCTTGCTAGAGCACCTGGACCTGCAGTTTGGATCTGCCCCGCTCGACATTCCACCAGCCACTGCGTGGGTGCAAACACCAAACACCTCTTCCTCACCCATCGGATCAGCCACGGCAGGGGGGCAGATGGTGCTGAGATTTAGGTCTGAGATTCCCAGCCCCACACTTCCCCATTGGCAGCAAAGAGCTCACTCGGTGCTGCCTCAGGAAGGGAAGGGAGGAAGCGCCCGCGTGCGTGCGAGCCCCCAATCCCCGCGGAAGATGACAACACAGCTCTAGACTGACCAAATGTTGAGTTTTGTGGATGGGCTCCACGGAGCTGTGGGGAAGGGAAGGGAAGGGGAGAACGGGGATTCAGTCCCAGCAGCACACTGAATCAGCATCCGTGCTGCAGAGACCGATCCGTCTGTCTGCAGCGCACGCGCCTGTCCATGGAGCTGCCCAGAAGCGGATCCAGGACGCCGGTCCAGCAGACCATCGCTTCGGCTGCCCTAGGAAGCGCGTGTGCTTCCCTCAACAGGGACAGCCCCATCCTGGGCATCCCGGTGCCTTGGGAGAGCAACCCAAGGGCTCACGAGAACCCTGCGCTCCCTTGTACCAAGGGTGATCCCTGCTCGCCTCACAGAGCTGGGAACCAAGTCAGAAAGCCAGGGGAAACCATGCCTGCAGAAGTACACATTTTCTCCAGCCCCAGGAAACAGCTGGGACAGAGACTCTCTGAAAATCCCAAGCACTAGCAAATGCCAGCTGAAACTCTCTGGTCAGGGATAAGGCTTGGCCATTAGCTGGTCACAAAAATCTGGTGCCCTCATGACCGGAGCGAGCAAAGCTACAAGAAGCATGCTCTTCTGGCTGTGGTAACACAGCTCAGAGGGAGCTTTGCTAGCTATGAAGGTCTGAGATGGCATCCTCGATCCAAGCACCCAATGCCGAAGCACCGCACCCAGGGGCTGGGACAGGTGTGCAGGCAGCGTGGTTCCACGGCTTTGGAGCTACTGCAAGTTGACACGGGACATCACTTGAAGGCAAGGGGTAAGACAGCAGCCCTCAACAACAGTGCCCTGAGCAGGGTTGGGAGCTCGCCACCAGAACAGGCGCTTGCTGAACAAGAGATGGGTTGCTAGCGTAGCCTGAGGTGCCCCATTCCGAAGTCAGGCCAAGGCTGCATGACAAAAAGCACAAGCGCACGCTTCTCAGGAGCAGACATACCCTCACTTCCAGCAAGGCCCAAGGGCATAAACGTTCTCCTTTCTCCGACATGCCTTCCATTAAGTCACACTAGCTTGAAGGATCACAGAGATGATAAACCCTCATTCATCGCAAGAGCACACGGCTGTTCATTACACAGCGGGTGTCTTCTCACTTTGTGGAAATCTTAAGCCGTGACAACCCATGAAGTGTTAAATCCCTATACTGACATCCCTCCAAAGGCTCAGTGAGGTGAGATCTACCTGACTTCTACTGCCTAAAGGTTAGGGGGTCTCATCTCAAACACTGTTGAAGCTCCTTCTCTAGGTTAGGAGGGAAGGTCCCTAGCTCTAAAACGTAGCGTTCTGTGACAGAACAAACCACCCAGCCACCAAATCATAGAATCACAGGTTGGAAAAGACCTCTAAGATCATCAAGTACATGTTTGTTTTCCAGCAAAAATCACAGTATTTCTCTGATGCGACCAGACTGGGCACCCAGCCTCAGGCAGCTACCTTCTGTGCAGAGGAATCTTCCTTCTGTGAGAACACAGACTAGATTTAAAGAAAACCTGCTCGCTGGTGTCCAGGTGCAGTTGCCTTTGAAGCCAGTACTGAATCTCAAAATGTGTTTCTGCTTTGTTGTGCATGCAGGGAAACCTCAGCAGCACTGAAAAATGGCGTGCATGGGCATTTGGCAACCGACCTCGAGGAGCAAGGAGAAACGGGCACTGCACTGAGATGAGAGGGGTTGGTACTGACCCTCTGGTGCAGTGAGAGCAGCTGATTAAACGGTATTTAATCATGAAGTTAACAGTGTTTAACCAGTAAGAAACAGGCCATAAAACGCTTTAAAGTCACATTTTTTTCCAGTAGCCACGACCACCGATGTGCTCCCTCCATCAAACCGCCCTTTGTCCTGCTCAATAACTCAGCTTTGCTTCATCTTTTCCACAAGTGGGACGCGAAGGCCTCTCCCCCGCAGCAACACAGCGCTATTTGAAAAGCAAGCACGCTGTTCTCGGCCTTGGTTGCCGTCGGGGAAGGGCAAGGGTCGCCCAACACCGACTGACGCCCGTCGGGGAAGGGCAAGGGCCGCTCAACACTGACGGACGCCCTCCGTTTAGGCAACGGGCAGCTCCGCGGAGCAGGGATCGAGCAGCAGGCAGGGTCACGAGCTGTTTAGGGACAGCTGGGAATTACTGACCTACAGTTTGCAAGCCAAGGCCAGGAATAAATGAGCGACTCGTCTGGACTTCGAGCTCCCTAGCAGCCGCCCTAGGTCTTGTCAGGCAGAGGGAGGCTAAGGGCTTCGAACAGGGACTTTCAATAACGAGAACAGGGCATCATATCTAACATTAACATCAAGTTTGAACTATGGCACTTGAAAAAATATTGCCTTCTTGATACCTATGGCTGGAAGGCGGGGAATGTCTGTAAATGGCTTCAAAATACTTAAAAGTGGCCACAGAACAGCTGCTTTACATCAGCACCAGGATGATGTTATGAACAATCACATTTTTAAATGAGTAAGGCAGCTGTTCAGGGTTTAGGGCCTAGAAAAGAGAGGTGACAATCATTAAAAAAAAATATATATATAAAGGCAGGTTGGCTTGATTAGTCATGGCAGCTATCAAACTTACCGGTTTCCCAAACTCCAATTCCGAAAAGAATTTATACCAAGGTTCATTCTTTAAATCTATCTCTTCTGGGCTTATATCCCGAGTCTAAAGGAGTTGGTGAAAGGGGAATGGAAGAGAGAGAAGGATAACATTATGCAAAGAATACACAGAAAGGGACTGTTAGAGATGCAGATCCCATGGTTTCCATTCTGAAATGTGGATATTTAGCCATATCATTCCGAATGTCCATAGCACCTCTCTCACAAAGGCCATCAACTGCTCTGCAAACACCAGTTAAGCCCAATGGCATCACCGTGAGCACTGTGAACATGAACGAATTACATTTTACAGATCAGAAGGCCCACGCAGAGAGAGATCATGCAGCGTGCCCAGAGTCACAGGGAGACTCAGAGGAAGGGCTGGGAGCCAACCGGTCCCTCAGTTCGACCGTTCGGCTCTTCCATCGAGTCCAAAGCTGCATGCACGTTAAAAAATTCTTTTAATTGACATTTGGTTAAACAAGAGAGATTCAGTGAGACCTGAATCAAACACTGCATCTTTAACAGCACATGAATATGTGAGAAACCCTGTTCCATACACTGCAAACAGAGTGAAAGGTGGCTTTCTAAACCAAAGCAGACACAAGGCAGAGAGAGTGCACACCCCTGAAAGATCTCTGACAGGACGGATAACGAGACAAAATTACTGGTTTCTCCACACATAAACATTACAGAATCAGACAAAACCACAGCGAAGGAAAATCAGACAGGACAGAAAACAGTACAGCTGAAAAGGAAATTCTCTTTTGTTTGTACATCCACTTTAATGAAACAAAAAAAGTTGAAATAGTTGTAGCTGTTTAGAACCACTCCTGGTGCAAGAAGAGAGTAGAGTCCTTTGCCCAGGGCTACGAGGTGCTGCTCCCCAAAAGACACCCAGCTAACTCTTGCATTCCAGCGTACCTACTCTTAGAAATAATGGGTCTCAGCGGGTTAAAAACATAAATAAATAATGTCTGACGTGCCAGTGCGATCCTGAGCACTCCATCGTACCCAGCGATGAGCCACACACGTGCAGAGGGCCAACGCAACGTGTCCCGATGCAAACTGTCCTGCGAAGGGGTTACTGGGGCGGGGGGAGCTCCCATCAGCGCTGGGCTTTGCTGGCTGTCCCAGGCTCTGCCACAGCCAGCAGGCACCACAAAACGAGCTATGGGACGGGAGCTGATGTTGGAATTGGGGCAATGCTTCAGTCTGAACGATGGATGGTTACACCACGCTTGATCTCCAGTGGGTTGCAGGAAGACTTGGCCATTCCTTAAAGGCAAGACAGAAGTGATGCCTCCAGTTTTTAATTTACTGCACTCCAACTAAAAGTACTGATCTTCTTCTATAACTGCCTTTACATTAAATAAAAAAGCCCACTGACATCAATGGGAGGCTCTTCATTGCTCTGAAACGGTCTTGGATCGGGATTCTGACAGTCACAGCTCTGGGTGTGATCACCAGCAGATATCCACAGGTCTCCTGCAGCGTCCTTGAAGGATCTAGTTGCTAACCACAGTATTACTGTTGTATTTAATGGGACTGATGGAGACCATGAAGCCACTATTTCAAGACCTTGTTCATTCTGTGATCTATGGCTTGAAATTAAGCTCAAAAAATAACTTTGGAAGTAATGCAGCTATCACATTCTTCTTGTCTTTGGTAAGCTCTGTACAATTTTTCTCAATTATGCTGATGATGGTCCAGCTCGTGGCTTTTAGACTCCAATTCAACAGCTCAATTAAGTACCTGATGAAGTCTGAACACGTAAACAGTGCCACTGGTGATGCCAGGCCTTTCGCAAAGGCTTAAGTACACAGATGAAGCAGTCCTTTGGCCACAAGGTTTAATCCTGGCCCTTTAGCGTGAGAGGAAACTGCTACTTGAGTCAGCAGAAATCTTGCTCCAGGATGGACTGCAGGAATGGAGCTGTCACACCATGTTCAAACCACTCCTCGCTGACACTTCTCTAACGGGCTGAGCCAATGCCCACTAGGATCAAGAGAGAGTCATCCATCGCCCCTTGCAGTGGGCACTAGGATCATGCTCCTACCAGAAGCAACTTCCTTCAACTCAACGAAGGGACATGGGTGTGAAAAGAAGTTGGTTGCAGGATCTTCAAAAAGCGATGGACCTTGATTGCACTTGGAAGGAAAACAGAAAACCCACCAAAATACTCAGGAGAAACATCAGGTCCCAGATCAGACTTGATTCTTATATTTCCATTGATTTAAACTGCTGTTCTGTGTATAATCCTTGGCAGGTTCTCAGGAGCATTCCTTTACCTCCTCCAGGCATGGATCAATGCCTGAGCTGTTCAAGCACAAAGTCCAGTTTACATCTGGAATCTTGCATGCAATTAGCGCTTCTAATGGAATCCTTCAAATTAATGCCTATATAGAATGATTACATCTTTTAACGTACCAAGCTGGCTATTCACTAGTAACCTCACTAAGTATTTTCTAGCACTTACAGTGTCACCCTCGTACCACTGAAGGACACCTTAGGTGAGCTGTGGCGGCTGATTCATGGCTGGCTGACGAGCCTAGCACCACCGCTCTGCCCTGCCCCTTGCCAATGTTCTCAGCCAGGTCAGCAGAAGATGACTTTGGTATGTCCCCTGGCTGTCACAACTCCCAGCGGTGCTCGCTAATTCAAACGGAATTTAACATCCAGGTTACACAGCGGTGTAGCTGGGGAGCCAGCTCACCTTCAGTTCCGCAGCGAAGAGGCAAGGTCCAGCTGAGGGAGGAGGCAGCCCAGGGGAGACGGCCATGTCCTAAGGCACCTCCGAGGCATCCCCCGAGGCACACTACAGGCCCTCTAAGAGTGAGTTGTTGGGTGCTTATAGCAGCAGAGGAACACAGGCACTGAAGCAGCCTGCTGTGTTGCATGATGCCTTCAACCCTCCTGCACCAACTGATGCTGCGCCCTAGAAAAAGTCCCGCTGGCAAACCAGCTGCGGAACAGCTCACAGAGTCACACGCGGATTAAAAACTCGGGTTAGTGATCCATACTTCACACAGAAAACAACACATCCAGAAGGAAGGGAGCCTGCCCATGCCCCTGGATCTTGCTTTGTAGAGAACAAAAACGTTAGGAAGTTATGCAAAACAGTTTTCAAAACAAAATGTACAGGAACTACATCACACGAGCACTGCGAAGCAAGCATGAGGAATCCTATCCGCATGGAACCGGGCAAGCACTTGGGGAGTATTTCACAATCACAGGATAAAGCCACAAACCAGGATAAAACAAACATTACCATCTTCTCGTTGTTCAGAACCGAGGACTTCCCTGGCTGATAGTCGTAGATGCTCCTGGGCTCTGCACGGTATTTCCTGGTGTCCACCTTCTTGTCCGGCGGCTCCCAGTCAGTCCTGCGGAAAGGAAGGTCAATTCACCCAAAGCACTGCGGTATCTGCGGCGACGAGCACATCCTTGGGGCCGGCGCCTTTCCCCAGCCATCGCCGCTTAAGCAGGGGACTTGTTTTTAACCTAGGAAAGGAGCCTGCTGCAAGAGGGACAGCTCAGACAGGGCGGCGGGCAGACATCTACAGCGGGCAGAGCTCCGTACAGCTGCTGGAACCGCTGGAGCAGAGGGCGATGCTTCCAAACACCTTTCAATAAACCTCCAGGCTTCCGCATCTTTCCTGACTGGAAATAGCTTAGCGATGGGCTTCAACTAAGTTCGCAAACAGGAGCATGTCCAAACTTTGAGCAGAACTTGGAATAAATCTCTTTTGCTAAACTTCCTTTTAGCTACGTCACTGATTACCTGACTACCACTGCTGTGGGGGCACTCCAGGGTCCAGGAGGGGGTCTTTCTAGACATATGAATGAATTATCTCCAACTGGTGTATCCAAAAATGATCAAAAAAAGCCCACTGACTACCCAAACTACTGTAATTTTGTGCATTGTCCACACCGGCACAGTGCAGGCAACAGCAGTTGCAAAGCCTTTAGGGTCCATGTCCTCCAACGTCCAGCTCCTCTGAAGAGCAGTACATTCAAATATCTCATGCAGAATAACCAACGCCCCCGAAAAAGCCCAGGAATCAGGCCATTTAAGCTGGCAAACTAATTCTGATGTCGCTTTTGATCTGTTCCCCTCGATGGGCAATGCTGTATGTGGATTCATCTCACGCTCCTTCACCATTCACCAAACAAAAGTGAGGTGTCTAATGAAAACTGCTGCTCCGGGTTTCCTCCCGCTTCCCCTGCTGACCTGGTGTAAGACAGGAACAACCCACCGAGTTGCCCACACTCTCTCCACTGGATTAGGAGAGACAGAGACAACCAAACGTTGTTTTTGCTTTTTAAAACTAAGGCAAGGTGACAGCCAAAACGACTGGCCTACAAACAGTGTACACATTTCAGCAAGTTTGATCTTTACTGTCTAGAATAAATTTGATTGCTTAAGATTCCCAGAGAAGCTTCTCCCCGGTGTAACACTGTTTTCTCACTAGGTAATAGGAAGCGCTGATTACCGTAACCCTTTCACTGGCAAGAGTTTTCTCAGAGGGCCAATGCACTACGCCTTCAACTCCTGCGTGAGGGAGACGTGCTCTGTCAGCAAGCTCGGTCTCCTGCTCCGACGGCCCGAGATGCATCTATGCCAACTATGGTATCGCTCATTTGAGGCACAAGTGAAAAACATTACGAGCCTGTGGTAGCTGGTGAGGGAGGAGCAGTTCAAAGGATAGGAGAATTCAGCAGGACGAAACATTCATTGCTCATTCTGCTTTCCCTTCGCTCGGTAAATGCATTCACTACTGCTACAAAGAGGTTTAAAATACATGGTAATAAACAAAGCAAAAGACCAGGAGGGAAGTCATCTTCAAAGATCAGAAATGACAGCGCTAACTAGAACCTGCTTCCAATAAAGTTCCTATGGGTGGGACTCCTCAGAGGTGGAAAACGTGACAAAACTTTTACCAAAGCTCCACACAAACCCAGATGTTGCTCCCCCACAATTCTGGCTGCTCGCTCTTATTCCGAGGTGCCTTCACAGCATCACGCCCAACCCAGCGTTCCCACCGTGGTGGCAGGCACTGCACGAGGCAGCACCCCTCGCACCCGGCTGTGTGACGCCCGGCAGAAAAAGCCGGGTGAGACGGGGACTGGGCTGTGATGACGAAGGATTTCGCTGCTGCCTCGTAGCAGAGTCAGAGTCAAAACTACATCTGCACTTCCCCAGAAAGTTTAACTGGAGTTGTGGACCTAAAGCTGCCACCTTTTTTTTCCCTCCCCATTCACAGCTTTCAGAGATTCTTCCGTACTGATCCAATTATATCTTAGTTTGGGTCACCTTTCTGGGCTTGATTTCAGCGACGAAGTGCGGTTTGGCAGTGGCAGAGTGGCCGATCTCTTCACAACCTTCTCCGAATCAATGTTGTCCATCTCGCTCTTGGAGCGGGGAACCGAAAGCTGGGATCTGCCTGTAGGATGAGTCAAAGAGGGGAAGGCTATCGGTGAACCGGGTAGGAGGCCAACAAATCCATGCTTGACATGCCCTTTCTGTCCGACAGGTTACACAAGAAATGTGAATGACTTACTGTCCTCAGAATAGGAGTACCGAGGAGAGTACGAATCAGAATCCTCATCTGAAAGACAAAAGCATGTTGCAAGTGAGCTGAAAAAGCCCTGAAGAAGCAGCACCAGAGACTCTTTGCACTTCTTCTACTAACATGTTGGCCATGATCTGAGTGATACACCCAATACTTACCACAGGGAGAGGATCCTAAAAAAGAAAATCCCAATGAAGTTTAAATGACATTTAAAAATCATTCCTAGATTAGATATAAATATTAATGTACTACTTACACTAACACCTTTCTCCAGGCTCTCAAAGCACTTTAGAAAACAACCACTTTTTATCACAAAACTCCTCTACAGCAAGGGTTATTACATCCACTTTATCGAAAGCTGAAAGATAAACTGAGGATTTAAAAGCCGTAGCATGTGCCTGAAATAGCTCATGAGGTGCTGCAGTGACAGAGCTGAGGGGTCCTGCTCCCAATCACATCTGATGATCGCTGGGACATCTGCCTTGAATCAACTCGCACGCCGAGCCGAAGCACATTCACCGACTTGGATGATCTCCAAGCAGAGAGAACGTCCCTGGCACGAGGCGCACATGTCTGCTTTCACCCAGAGACGGCCCTGGCGCTGAAGAGCTTGCTTTTTAAATAGGAAAGACATGTCTACAGAGTGCTACAGAGATATTCAAGGAGCTCTCAAAGGTGGCAGCAGGGGGAGCTGGGATCAGACCCCCAGGCCCATCACCTTCCTCTGATGATGAGGGTTCGGAATGGCTGGGAGCACGTGAGACATCCACAGGGCTTCCAAGGCAAAATGCAGGGAAGTGCAACGCAACGGCTGCAAAGAGAGCTGCGAGCAAAGGTCTTACTAATATCTCTGTGAAGAAAAAAACCCACTAAAAATGACAGAGATAAAATGACAGAGAAACAAACCAGATGAAGCTAGCATAAGCTAGATAAGAAAAGAACACCCTAAAGGAGCGTTCTGTGAGTTCAGTGGTGGCGATCAGCAGATTGAAACCGTGTCCGGCTCTCAAGGAGAGGATCCACCGTCTGCTACAGCCCATCTCGCCTGCTGGGAAACCCAGTCTGGCCAACACGGCTGAGCTGGAGCTGCCCTTGAGGCTCAGTCAAGCCTGTCAGGAAGGCTCAAAGCAGTCTCAACTTTTAGCCCCTCTGCTGAGTTCTGCTGGTGAATGAATGAGCAGGTTTGACCTCCAGACAGATGCTTATTGACCCTGGCGTGCTTATCGTAACCTTCAGCTCAAAAAGTAGCCAAGGTCACATTCCGGGCCAATTCCCTTATTTTAATCCTAAATGATGGAAAATAAATATTTATTTATTTAACGTTATTACACTGAATTGTTGACAAAATCGACCGGTATTCCTATAGATGGGTTTATTCAGATAGCAAAACACTTGGTAAATCACAAAAAACTCTGTCCCTACAAATACGGATGAACAAACGTCTAAAGCTATCTTCACAGCCGTTCATATGCACTTTTATAAGTGCATACGGGACATTTATGGGAAACCAGACTCTTAATATATTATCATCACTGGTTTTGCAAACTACATCAGTTCAGATAACAGCAAAATGGATTTTCAAACTTCATTAGAAACAAGAAAATGGAATCTCTGTAAAAGTCCTTTATCGACTGGTTCTCGAGGCTCTTTGTTTCTGTCTCTTCCAGACCCACGTACCACACTGTCAATGGAAATAATTTATACTGCATTCTGAGTCGCAAGACAGGACTCTTCACCCCCAGGTTTCACCAAGAAATAAGCAAGTGGCATCGACACCTGCATGACACTCGTCCACGTTCATTTTAACAGCACACCTTACGTCTCCTGGTCGTCTCTGAGCAGCTCGGCTAGAGCCCACAGCGTGTGCTTTCTTCTGACACAGTACCCACCAGATGTGTAATACGAACGCGGAACGCAATGGTTCGTTAATAGTCTCACCAGGGTTGGCTTGAGGCACAGGCTAAGTAGGCAAGTTCCTAAACGGCGGCGTCTACAGAAGTGACACCAAAGCACCAGATCAACAAGGCTGTCACCACCAACAGTTTCCCAGCCGGGAAATGTCTGTATGCCCAGCGTCTGCAGCGGATTCCAGCGTCTCTCGTCTAGCAGTGTTTTCACGCATATGCACGCAGTTACCAGATTATCACGGCAACAGATAATATTTCAACATCCGCGAAACACGACTGCAGAGGATTCTGCTTCGTACGTGAAGCTTAAAGGAATCTGCTGAGCACGTGAAGAGGATAAGGTAAAGACAGCCTTATTTCAAGTCACCAGATGTGCTGGTGAGACTGCCCAGCTCCGTCCTTGCCTAGGTAGGCCAAGTGCGCCTAAGGCCAGCCCTGAACCTACGTTACCAAGTTCTATTTAGGTGAACAGACTGCACTGAGGGACTGATCCAAAACCCACTGAAGCAAGCGGCCTCTTTACCAACCCACTTCAGTGGCGTGTTGGGTCTGGCCCTAACACTATGTTAATAGTCAAAAGCAGAAGTAAATAATTGAAGCAATGTATTGATCCGGAAAGGGGGCGGGAGAACTCTCAGTTAAACCACATCTTTATGCATCAGTCGGCGTCCTAGGCGTGTTAAACAGTCACTGCACGCACACGGCGAAATTCAACCGATAAGCGCACAAAACCAAGCAAACCCCAAGCCTGCAGCGTTAGTCAAACAGCAGTGAGAAAGCCAGCGGAGCGCTGCAAAGCCAAGGAGGCGTCATCCCATCAAGGTAACGCTCAGAGTGCAGCAAATCATGGTGAGGCAGCGCAACGCTCAGCAGCGAGAAAGAACTCCAGGGAGAAAATAAATGGCTAAGGCAGCATTTGTGCAGAAAAATACATATGGTCCTTTGTTATTACCTTCAGAGATAGGACTAGGAGTAGACGCAGGAAACTGGTATGTAGGAGAATAAGGATTGTCTTCTGCAGCAGAGAAAAGCGGTGGATTTTGAGACTACCCACAGTGAAGTGGAGGTTCTGCTTCATCCCCCAATTTCCTATCGCCATATGATTTTACCACCTATTTTAATAATGCTAGAGTAAATGGCATCATACTTTAAAAAAAAAGATTAATGGATTAGCAAAGATTTAGTTATTTTATGCATCACACAAGAAGCTATACTGGGCGTAACTGGATTTCCAGCCAGCGTAACACATGGGTAACGGAAATCTAGAACCTGAATTGAGTTACTATTAGGGTGCTATAGTACAGTTAAAGCACAAGACAACAGATACTCTGACTAAACTTCTGGTACCTTCAGTTTTTTGCTGGGTTTCAGGAAGCTCAGGAAATATGTAGGTAGGGCAATAGGGGTTTTCTTCAGGAGTGTCTAAGGAGAGGAAGACGATTTGCAAAAAAGAACAGAGAGGACAGGTTTAAAGGGGAAGAAGGGCGAGACAAGAACCCGTACAAGCTACAGCACAGCCCCTCTCAAGTGGATGTTCTAACTCGACACGACCCTCTCCGCTCATGGCTGCCTGGCATGTCAGGGCCCTGCAGGAGACCCTGGAAGACGAGGGGACCAAAATCAGCCTCCTCCGCCTGCGGCACGGGCTCTGCCCCAGCTGAAGAACCTCTGCTAGGAGCACTGGGATGAGGGAGCAGCTCGTGCCCATCCCATCCAACACCACGCAGCATCTGGAGACGCACCAAGCTCATCACAACAGCACGGGCAGCAGCACACGCAGCTTCAGGTTCGCATGCTCGGTGCTTCACTGCGTAAGCGCGGGTTGGACCTGCACGCCGGGCTGTTCAGAGCCCGCAGTTTGCGGTCGCTGGCCGCAGCCGCTTCGCACACAGCAGACAGAACGTGAACGGATCAGCAGCCAGGCACGGACGTGTCCCCGCGCAGGGGCAGCCCTGAGAGCGCAGGACCACGAAGCCTGCAGGGTCAGGTTTCGAAAGGGGAAAATTTGAGGTTTTGAAAAAGCAGAGTTCAGAATCTGAACTTGCCTAAATCAACACGAACCTCTCCGTTGGTTTCGGTGAGCTTCAAATCAAGCTTTGTAACCCAAGTACTAAAGCTTTACAGTGGAAAAGTTGTCTCTTATGCATAGAGCAGTATCAGTGAGAACTTACTGTCCTTTAAAAGTGCGTGTGGGCACGGTGTTAGCTGCTACAGCTGGAGTTCAAGGATCTATTTTCTCTCAGTATGGAATTATTAGCAACTTTCGGACCTCAAACAGTACTCTGGGTTTCTTGAGGGCACTGCAGTTCACCTTTCAGAACTACTCAGACCTTTCTTTGGGCTTCACTGTTCTCTCACCTTCGACTTCAGAGATCTCAAATACCTTGGCTGAGTTCTGCGGTGCGGAGCAAACGCTGGTCAACATAAAATGCTTTTGTTTAAAATCCAGTACAATTCTTCATACGAAGGAAACAAAATGTTATCAAGGTGGTCTTTCAACGTCAATAAAACCCATCTGTGTTACAGTACCTCTGTTTAGCTTGTGGATCTGCTTGAACATCGTCTTGTACCAGTCCTTCGATCTGTCTGTATTCTGTTGGAAAAATAAATACTCACGTAAATCATCACAGACATGAATTCTACCAGCCTTTCAAAGTTCTTACGGATCCTCCAGCAATGAAAAAGATTTACACTCTGCTCTACAAAGGCTGTATGAAATTCATACTTCAAAATATGAGTGATTTCACTCAGACAGATAATCTCATACGTAATGAAGCTACAGGCTTCACTCCCGTTACTAGCAGCGCACAAGCTTTGCAGGGGTAGGTTGTAACCTGTGTAGAACTTTGGATTGTGTGAAAGGATTTTGCCGTTTATCTGATCTGACATCTAAAGACAGACACCTTGCCTATTTGTCATACGTACCAATTTCATAAGTATTCAATGGACAGTTGGAAACATTCAGTGTTCAAGTCATTCCAGACTCTAGTTGTAAGAATAGGTTAATAATTCTTTTCATTATGATTTCCCCTGAACGCTGAATGAACCTCAACATGTTGTATAAAAGAGATATCTGCCTTAAAGATGGCTAAAATGCGACAAAACTCTCCTCAGCTGCTAGCTGTGAATGAAACAGAAGAGCAGAAAACAGTATTCTCAAATATGATGAAAAGAGACATTAATTTTTAATTTTTACCCCCTAAGGCAGCTGAAACAGGTCATTGGCAGCAAATGGAACTGTTCATAATAAAATACATTGGAACTACAATTCTGTCTTCCTTTAAATCTCCGCGGTCGCTAGAGCTTTAGCGAATTCCCCGAGTCCTAAGGCAGGCAGGATCTAGCCCAGGTTTTACGCATTGACCCATGCTGTCTCACCCTGAGCGGAATGCCAATATCATCGATGGAGGTATCGGCCACGTGCTGAGGGCTCCTGACACCGCTCCTCTTCTCCTCCATGGCCCTCTTCTCGCTTGGCACCGTCTCCTGGCCTGGCTTGTCCCGTATGAGCGCCGAATCAACTTTATCTGAAACTGCCTTGTCTGGCCCTGAATCTGGAAATGACAACGGCCGATTCTTATCGCATCCCAGCATTTCACTGCACCACCACAGCCCACTCTCCTAAGGCAAAGACCCTAGCAAGTAGTTGATGAGACAGACTGTGTCACAGCTAGCTGTGGTCAGCATCTGGACTGGAGGAAGCCCACCAAGAAGACGTCTGACACCAGAAAAAGCAGGGGAGCATCTCTCAGGCAGCTGCCTTCCCACCTCTCCAGACAGTCCCAGCTGCCACGTAAGACAAAGGACAATTTGGGGCTCAAGGACTGTTTAGGGGTTGTTTTTTCTGTCTTTTTGACTAATTAGTGACTCTGCAATCTTGTTCTTCGTCAAAAAGCATCAGCGACACAGACATCTTTCTCTGCTAGTGATTTCCATCTAACGTATGATTCCTCTTGCACATGAGTCTGCAGAAAGATGGTGGGAAACAGCTAATTTCTCCAGACCACCCTGCTTCCACCTGGAATTCCTCGATGCTGCCCGACTGTCACCACCACCAGCCAAGGACCCGGAGAGCTCAGGCTGCTCCACAGCCCTGCTATGCTCCGCAGAGCTGCAGCACACCAGCCCCCAGGCTCTGCCAAGGACTTCTTCCACGTGGATCTTCTGGAGACGAAATATCTGTGATTTTACAGTCTGCCTCATCAAGACTTTGCCAAGCCCTATCCTTTTTACATCACCGCATGCACTGAAGAGAGAGAGAGAGAGAGAGAGAGAGAGAGAGATGTTTATTCACATGCACATCACCATACTGCCCAAAGCCATTAAATGTGCAGAAATCTGGAAGCGGCAGCTAGCAGAGGAAAGGCTCGTGCGTAACAAAGCGTTGGTCTGTTGGTCCCTCCAGCAAACACGCTTCTGCCCTGCGAAATTCAGTACATGGAGGATTTGTGTTGGAGTGGTTGGTCTGAAATTATCATCAAGCTTTAAGTCTTCCTCCTCTTTAAGAAAAAATGAAATGATGTCTTCAAGTGTTTGAAAATGGGGCAAAGCATCTATTAAATCCTTGTCTGGCACTTTCACCCTATTTCCCCTCCCTGTCAGTGTGTGGGCACTGTCTTTTGGTCACTTCACGTCCCCGGTGTACAGGGCTCTCCAGTTTGTGGGAAGTATGGGGGCCATTCCCACTACTGAACTCCTTCCTAAGCCTCTAGGAACAGAGCAGGGGAAGAGCAACTGAAACTAGACCCTTCTCCCAGGACCTAGAAGACCCAAAGGAACGGGGTTTTGGATGCGGAGAGGATACAAGCTTTAGGAAAGGTCACAGCTTTCCTCCACTACTTGTCATTGTCGCTGCTGAAGCTACAAGTCCTGAGCTTCCAGTCTAGAAAAGTCATTATTTTCTGCAGGCTAAGGATTTCAGGGCCAGAGAAGGTCACAAGTCCTTCTCCAACAGGACTGGCAAATACATATTATTTCTCTTTGATGCCCTAGCTCCCAGCACTGAAAAAGTGGGTGGCTGTTTGCCACGTAGGCCCAGCTGAAACTATGATGAGGATATTCAAAATACCTAATATGGACATAAACAACGTGGTAAATGCATCATAATCAGATTTCACAGTACCACAGCCATGATCTAAGCAAAATCTTTATTTTGATGATTTAGCAAAAATGAAAGCCACCATCTGGCCTGTGCCAGCCATCTCCCAACAATGAATTTATTATTTAGTTGCCAGGCAGCTCCGATGATTTCGAAAGGGTTTATGGAGATACACACCAGGTTTGGAGGCATTTACAAATTTTTAATTTAAAAATCAGAGCGCCAAATCTGGTGCCTAGCTGCCCAAATAACCAGACTGCACCAGTCAGCACGCTCGCTCGGCGGCACCCGAGCCACCCCTCTGCAAGCGCAGCAGCGACGGAGGGGCTGCGCAGCACAAGTTTCACTGCTGTGACCAACAGGACAGCAGATGCTGTCCTCACAGGACACGCTCGGCTAGCGCAGGGCCCACGCTGCAGAGCAAGAGCACGCCGTATTGCCTTCCCTGTGTTTCTGTCTGTGATGTTTCAAGGGCTCAGGCACCCTCTGTGACTCTCTTCTCTCCCACCTCTCCCTTCACCCCGCCATGGCCCTAACCAAAGCACAGTAATACGGTTCAGCGGTGCATAGCGTGCTGCTCTTATCACAGAATCACAGCATGGAGGGGTTGGAAGGGACCTCTGTGGGTCACCCAGCCCAACCCCCTGCCCAAGCAGGGTCACCCAGAGCAGGCTTGCACAGCACCGCGGCCAGGCAGGTCTTGAATATCTCCAGAGAAGGAGACTCCACAACCTCCCTGGGCAGCCTGGGCCAGGGCTCCGTCACCCTCAGAGGGAAGAAGTTCTTCCTCGTGTTCAGC